>Ga0075426_10003958_pt1 | contig 10553 bp, 11 predicted proteins | sample SoiMethybrSBSTD5_FD_75304 | JGI IMG/M metagenome (GOLD analysis project Ga0075426, IMG submission 75304) | Bulk soil microbial communities from a Populus tree surrounding site in Tennessee, USA - Soil MetaG P. TD hybrid SBSTD5 | ecosystem: Environmental > Terrestrial > Soil > Tree plantation...
CGACCGTCGAATCTCTCTTGCTGGCGCTAAAGCCAGACGTTCATGCCAAGGGCACTGACTACACCGTAGACTCGGTGCCGGAACGCGACGTGGTACGATCTTACGGCGGTCAGGTCGCGATCGTCGGCGACCCGAAAGACCATTCGACTTCCGCAATTCTCGCTCGTCTGGGAGGTGAAGTTTGAGACGGGGAATTAAGCTGATAACACTGGCGAGCGTAATACTCACGCTTGGGATTTCGGCGACAGCCCAAACGAAACGCGCCGCGTTTAATCCGGACGGCGCCTTCTTTCTGATCGGCAAACCGCCCGATGGTTTTTCGGATTTCAGCGGGATATATCTGAACGGCAGACGCCTGCGACGACTGCCAAGTCAGGCCTTGCGACTCAACAACGACAAGACGTTTAACTACAAAACTCTCAGCGTCAAACGCGACGATTTCCGGTTTACTACGCTGACTCTTGGCGGAATCTATTTCACTTTTGTCGGAAAATTTCTGCGGGGCGGCGTCTTCGCCGAACAAGACCTTTACGACGAGCAGCCCGTGCTCGAAGGCGTGTTGACGAAGTATAAGAATGGAAACAAAGTTGCCGAGGCCAAACTCAAGTTTAGTTATTTCGGCGGCACCTAAGCACTGGAATGCGAGTTCTCATCGTCAAGTTAGGAAGTATTGGCGACATTGTTCACACTCTGCCGGCGCTGGCCGCGCTGCGCGCCGGGCTGCCGCAGGCTGAAATTTCCTGGGTCGTGGAACGCGCATCTTCCGAAATTTTGAAAGACAACCCGATTTTAGATCGCCTCATCGAAGTCGACACGAAGGCGTTGAGGCGCGGGCTGATGTCTGGGGAGACGCTGCGGGCACCGCGCCAGCAGTTACGTCGGTTACGCGCCTCAGCCTTCGATCTCGCTTTAGACTTCCAGGGCTTAATCAAATCAGCTTCGATAGCGCGCCTCTCGGGCGCGCGACGTGTTTTTGGCTATGCGCGCGCGGGACTGCGCGAACCGGCCAGCACCGTCTTTCTCTCAAAACGAATCGCCATCCCACCGCACACGCACGTTATCCGTAAGGCGCTGTTGCTCGTTCAGGGCGCGTTGGGGATCTCGGCGCCTGTGGAAATCTCGTTCCCGATCGGCGTCACTCGCGAGGCTGAGGGTGAGGCTGAGCGAGCGGCCGACGGCGCCGGAGGCAACTACGCGCTACTCAATCCCGGAGGCGGATGGCCGACGAAGTTATGGAACGCGGAAAAGTTTGGCGCCTTGAGTGACCTGCTCTGGACCAACTATGGAATGCGATCGTTGGTGACGTACGGGCCAGGCGAAGAGCATCTGGTTGAGACGGTACGACGATCGTCACAATCGGAGAAGGCCACGCCGGTGAAACTTTCGTTGAAGGGTTTTTATGCGCTCGCGAAAGGAGCGCGTGTTTACGTTGGCGGTGACACTGGACCAACGCACATCGCCGTTGCCGCGGGCGCACCGATTGTCGGACTGTTTGGACCAACGGAATGGTGGCGTAACGGCAGTCCTTATGCAGACGACATCTGCGTCGAACGCACGGACATCGATTGCCGCGTTGATTGTCATCGGCGCGCGTGTTCAAAATGGATCTGTATGGACATCGACGTGAGTCGTGTGTTCGAGGCCGTGGCGCGGAGGATCGGTAAATAAACATGCGCAGAGGCGGAACGTGGATTCAGCGCTGGCGAGTGCCGCTCGGATTTTTGTGCGCCGCGGTGTTCTTAGTGCTGGCGAAGCCGACGCGAACTGCGCTACTCGCGGGCGCAGGTGTTTCGCTGCTGGGCCTGGCGATTCGGGCCTGGGCTGCAGGTCACATTCGCAAGAACGCCGAATTGGCAACGTCTGGTCCATACGCCTTCACGCGCAACCCACTTTATTTCGGTAGTTTTTTGCTCGGGCTTGGCTTTACTATCGCATCGGGCCAACTAGTCCTGGGCTTGCTGTTTGTAGCGCTGTTTCTTGGCATCTATTTTCCGGTTATGCGCGTCGAAGCCTCTACGCTCGCGGAGCTCTTTGGCAACGATTACGAGGTTTACAAGCGATCGGTGCCGTTGTTTTTTCCGCGGTTGACGCCGTTTCGCCACGGCGATTCCCGGGCGGTGAAATTCGATAGTTCGCTTTATTTTCGTTATCGGGAGTACAGGGCAGCGCTGGGTTTGGTAATCGCCTGGGGATTGCTGCTTATTAAGAGTTATTACCAGTAAAGACTTTGCGAAAACAAAAAACAATTAGCCTTGTTCTGTTAGGCACGCTTGTGGTTGCGGTCTTAATTCTTGTTCAAGCCGGCCACGCGCAAAAGGCCACTTCGCCTACCAGCGCCCACCCGTTCGAACCCCTCGAAGAGCTCCACTTTGAAGCCGAATTCTCGCGAGCGCTGCTGCGCAAACTCGACGTTGCGGACATAACGTTTCGCGCCGGACGCACGCCGATCAACGAACCAATCGTCGCCGGCGAGAAACCGGACGCCAACGCTTACGCGTTAACATTCAACGCCGAAGTCACCAGCAAAGGCTTCTTCGCTCGCCTGTTCGACCTGAAGTTTCGCGAAGTGGTCGAGTCGATCGTTGAACCACTCACGTTCACCGTCGAAAAGACCACCATCATCGACGAACAAGGAAAGCGACTGCGCACGACAGAGTCCACCTTCGATCGAACAAAGGGCACGATGACCTGGACCTTGCGCGATCCAAACAATCCGCAAAGTGAACCACGCCGCGCAACCACCGAGTTCTCCGGCACTCAACTGCAAGACGTCCTCTCGGCAATCTATTTCATTCGCACGAAACCACTCGAAATCGGCAAGAGCTTCGACATCTACATCGGTGACGGCGGGCGCGTCTACACGATTCCCGTTAAGGTGGTCCAGAAGAAGCGGCTGAACACAGTGCTCGGCCGTGTCGATGCCTTGCGCGTGAACGCCGAACTGTTTGGACCAGAGCGATTGATTGATAATGAGAAAGGCGAGTTCTTCATCTGGGTCACCGAGGACGCGCGCCACATTCCCGTCGGCGGTCATGTCAAAACCGATTACGGCACCTTCGACATCAAACTCAAACGTGTCATTACCAGCCCTGCTGCCGTAAAGTAGTTTCAGTTACAACACAGCGAAATCATGCGCGAGCCATTAATCATTGGACATCGTGGTGCTCCGCTTGTTGCGCTCGAGAACACGATGCCCGCGTTTCAGGCGGCGATCGGTGCGGGCGTCGATGGCATCGAGTTTGACGTGCGGCTCAGTAGCGATGGAGTGCCGGTGATTATTCACGACGACACGTTGACGCGGACCCACGGCGTGCGCAGACGCGTTGCGTCGTTGACGGTTGCGGAGTTGAAAGGTTTAGGCGTTCCGAGTCTGCGCGAGTTTTTCGAATTGATGGCCGGTAACGATTTGCTGATCTATTTGGAGATGAAGTCGCGTGAGGCGGAGTTGCCGCGGGTTTGTTCTCAGATGGTGCGCGAGTTTGGGTTTGAGGAGCGGGTGATCGTTGAGTGCTTCGACCTCGACCTTTTGAGAAACTTGGATCTGGTAAGCGCGGCGTTGTTTGAGCCCCGGGTTTACGCGGATAGGTTTATTGTGGACCGTGCGTTGAAGGTTGGCGCAACTGTGTTGGCGTTACATCACCGCTTGGCGAAACCACCGCTCGTGGAAAAGGCAAAGGCCAGGGGTTTGAGAGTCGCGGTTTGGACCGTCGACGATCCGGTGTGGGTCCCGCGCGCAAGCACGCTGGGGATTGAGGCGTTGATTACAAACGATCCGCCGACGATGATTGAAGGCGCGGATCAGATTCGCGTACAGTTGGATCGATGACTCGTTCCCCCGTTCAGCTCAACCGGTTCTTCGTTTCGAACGACTTTTCAGTTTCTTACCGGCGCGCAAAACAACTTCAGTGGCAGAGTCAGTCGACTGCTGGTTATTCGCTACTTGCGGCACTCGGTGGAGAGGTCGTTTACAACGTGGACGGCCGATCGCAGTCGCTGCAAGCGCCGCAGTGCGTTCTGTTCGAACCAAACGCAAGCGTGACAGTTAGCGCGCAAAACGCGGAACTGATCTTTCTCACCTTCTCCGCCTTGCTCGTGATGCAACACGGCGAGACGATGCATCTGTTAGTGCCGAAATCAACAGTCGCCTTCAAGCAAGGACAATTTCACGCTGATCAAAAACTCGACGGCCTCTTTGCCGGGTTCGTCAGCGAGTTAACTGACGAGAAACCCGGCAAAGAGATCGTGATGCACGCGCTCATCGAGCAACTGCTGGTTCACGTACTGCGAAACTATTCGCAACCGCGACGGTCGGATGAGCTCGAACTTTCGCGCGCCGGTCTCGTGGATCGACGCATTCGACGCTCCGTTGAGTTGATGCATTCGCAACTCGATCAGGAACTGACACTCAAAGCGTTGGCGGGTGCGTCATATCTGTCACCGTTTCACTTTGCGCGCTTGTTCAAGAAACTCACCGGCGCAACGCCGCATAACTATCTCGCGGGCGTTCGGGCAGCTCGTGCCCAACTGTTGCTCGCCGAAACGGAACTCTCAGTGACCGAGGTTGGCGCACGTGTCGGATATCTCAGCGCGAGTCATTTCACGAAAGCATTTCGTCTTGCGACCGGCACCACACCACGCGAGTTTCGCAAATCGTTAATCCCCTCGAACAGCTCTTCCTCCGCAATCGAGCGCCAATAATGCGCAAGATCCGTCGCTTACGTGTCGGTCCTGCCTAGTATTCTTTAACTCAAGTTCTAAATCGATAACTCGAGGAGAAACGCGAATGCCTGTTGCCAAGCAAGCGGAGATTAGTCCGGCGGAAGGAAGACTCGGAGTATTGCTCGTCGGTCTCGGTGCCGTGAGCACGACGTTCATCGCCGGGGTCGAAGCCATCAAGAAAGGTTTTGCCCAACCCATCGGCAGTCTCACGCAGATGGGAACGATCCGGCTTGGCAAGCGCACCGATAATCGCGTTCCTCTGATCAAAGACTTCCTGCCGCTTGCGGACCTGAAAGATCTCGTCTTCGGCGCGTGGGACATCTTCCCCGATTCCGCTTACGACGCAGCACTCAACGCCGGCGTTCTCGAGAAAGAGTTGCTGACGCAACTCAAAGAGCCGCTGCGTAAGATCAAACCAATGCAGGCTGTCTTCGATCAGTCGTATGTCAAAAGACTGAGCGGCACGAACGTGAAGACAGGCAAAACGAAGTTTGATCTCGCGCATCAACTCATCGACGAGATCGCCGAGTGGAAAAAGAAGAACAAGTGCTCGCGCGTGGTGATGATCTGGGCGGCGTCGACGGAAATCTTTTTGAAACAGCATCCGGTCCACAAGACGCTGGATTCGTTTGAGAAGGCGATGAAGGAAAACCACAAGGCGATCGCGCCGTCGATGCTCTACGCTTACGCGGCGTTGAAATCGGGAGTGCCTTTCGCGAACGGCGCGCCTAATCTTACTGTCGACATTCCGGCTTTGATGACGCTCGCAGACAAGAACCGGCTCGCGATCTGCGGCAAGGATTTCAAGACGGGTCAAACGTTGATGAAAACGATCATCGCGCCGGGTTTGAAGTCGCGTATGCTCGGCTTGCACGGCTGGTACTCGACGAACATCCTCGGCAATCGCGACGGTGAGGTGCTTGACGATCCCGACTCTTTCAAAACGAAAGAAGAGTCGAAACTCTCAGTGCTCGAATACATTCTGCAGCCGGAAGTCTATCCGGATCTCTACAAAGACTTCTCTCACGTTGTTCGTATCAACTACTACCCGCCGCGCGGAGACAACAAGGAAGGCTGGGACAACATCGACATCTTTGGCTGGCTCGGTTATCCGATGCAGATCAAGATCGACTTTCTCTGTCGCGACTCAATTCTCGCGGCACCAATCGTTCTCGACCTCGCGCTGTTTTTGGATCTCGCTCAACGTTCGGGTATGAAAGGCGTCCAGGAGTGGCTTTCGTTCTACTTCAAATCCCCTCAAACCGCGCCCGGACTCTATCCCGAACACGACATTTTCATCCAACTGATGAAGCTGAAAAACACTCTGCGTCACTTGCGCGGTGAAGACTTAATTACGCACCTCGGTCTCGAGTATTACGATTAAAAACCTTTTGATTCATCGCTAACTCAAAACGTGCAGTTCGCTGCTGGGAGATCGCGCGACTACTATTATTTGTCAGTGGTTGCTTGACACGAAATGTCAGGCAACCATTAACAGTACGCACGACAAACGCTTATGCTCACAAGGCAATCGCGCAATATTTCTAATGACAATCAGGGCAGACTTGTATATATAGCTTCCGGGTTGCCTGCGATTTTTTGCGAGTTAAATCGCAGAGAGCGAACTTCAATTCCTTCAGGAGCATCAATTTAATGCGCGGATCGTTCCTTGCTTGTAACCGAGTAGGCCGGTAGTTAGTGGCCATGCGAATTGGGAAAATGACCCGACGGAACGGCAAGGAGCAAGCCGATGTTAGCTGAGATGGATATGACAAGAGCGATGAACAATACGGGTACGATTTTCCTCGATCCCGATCAGAAGAGCCCGCGCGCTCAGGATTTTGAAGAGCGGCTCACGGCTCGGATCGTAGGTCAAGAACGCGCCGTTAGGCGCATGAGTGGTCTTTACCAAATTTTTCTGGCGGGCATGAATCCGCCAAACAGGCCAATCGGCACGATGCTGTTTCTTGGACCAACGGGTTCGGGAAAGACGCGCGTGATTGAAGCGGCTGCGGAAGTGCTCTACGGCGATCCCAACGCAGTCGTAAAGATCGATTGTGCTGAGTTTCAACACTCACATGAGATAGCGAAATTGATCGGTTCGCCTCCGGGATACCTCGGTCACCGCGAGACGTCGCCGATGCTGACTCAGGAAAATCTCGATCGGATGCACACCGATGACATGAAGGTCTCGCTGGTGCTGTTCGATGAGATCGAGAAAGCGTCCGACAGTCTGTGGCAACTGCTGCTCGGTATTCTTGATAAAGCGACCTTGACATTAGGCGACAATCGTCGCGTCGATTTCTCGAAGGCAATGGTGATCATGACTTCCAACCTCGGTGCGCGCGAGATGTCGGAGTTGATCTCCGGTGGCATCGGTTTCGCGCCAGGCAAAGGTGCGAAGTCGCCGAATGACACTGAAGTCGATCAAAAGATTTACCGCACTGCTGTGGAAGCCGCGCGACGCAAGTTTTCGCCGGAGTTCATGAACCGCATCGACAAAGTGGTGGTCTTCCGTTCGTTGAAAGAACATCACCTACGGCAGATTCTCGATCTCGAGCTGCAAGCGGTGCAGGACCGGATCATGCAGTCGGCGGGTACCAAGTTTGTCTTTCAGTGTTCCGACACGGCGAAAGACATGCTGATGAAGGAAGGACTCGACTTTAAATATGGCGCTCGTCACTTGAAGCGTGCCGTCGAGCGGTTCCTGGTTTATCCACTGTCGAACCTGGTCGCGACGGGCCAGATCGGACTAGGCGATTTGGTACACGTTGACGTCGATGGCGTGCGTAACCGTCTCGTGTTTTCGAAGAGCTCTGGTGGCGCTTTGATTCATGAAGTGACGCAGGACGCGACTGCTTCGGAAGATTCCGCTGAGACGCTGTCGGGTGGGGTCGGACTACCGATTCCGCAGGTTTCGAAAGCCGCAAAGAAGGGTCAGGGCCGAGAGAAAACTGATAGTTAAGGCGTCGATCCCCGTCTCAACTTCTTGAGTGACTCAAATGCGAGCTGAGCAAGAAACGGATCTTCGCTGATAGAGGCAGATTGAAGCGCCGGGATAGCGGCAGGGTCTCCAATCAGACCCAATGAGCGCGCCGCTTCCCGGCGTACGTCTTGTGGGAACTTGTCATTATTGAGCGCTGCGATCAGAGCCGGAGTTCCGGCTCTGTTTTTTATTTCGCCCAAAGCCACCGCTGTTGCACGCAGGACAAACGCATTTGTTTCCGGCTTGCGTTTGCTCTTTGCCGGCGCGGAGAGTTGTGGTGCGAGCGTAGTCGCGAGCGCGATCACGGCGTTCTCGTCACCGATTCTTCCCAACGCCACTGCCGCGGCGCCACGTACACCAGCTTCCTTGTCATTCAATAAATGATCGGTTAGCGACGTAGTCGCGCTGCGGCTACGCGTCATACCGAGCGCGTAAGCAGTTTCGCGCCGAACAAACTCGTCTTTGTCGTTGAGCAACGGCAACAACGCCGCTGCACTTTCGTCGGGCTCGAGCGAGAGGATGGCTTTCGTCGCCGTCACGCGAACGATTGGCGACGGATCTGAGAGCAGCGGCAGGGCCACGCGCGACGCGGCAGGACGATGCATCGCACTGAGCCGCATTAAAGCGTCGCGTCTTTCCTCCGCATCGCTCGAGTTAAGGCGTTGTTGTTCCTTTTCGATTGCCGCTTGAACCGGAGTGAGATTTCGGGTTGACTGGCCGTACGCCAGATTTGTGGCAACCGTCAAAAACAAAACGATTGTCACACCCGCGACGATCTTCGCAGGTGAGACAATCGTTTTCTTCATTGGCCCTTCGCGCATTCAGAGGTAAGAGCCTACCCGGGCCGCCGCTCGCTTTTCGGCCTTGCGGCGTACTGCCTCCCACTCAAACGCTTGCCGCGCGCGCTGGTTCTCACGAGCGTCCGCCAACGCTGACAATACGTCGTCTTCCCAAGTGGTTGAAACGGTCTTCGAACGGCGCGTCGTTTCCATTGCCGAGATGTAGTCTAAAACCTCGCGCACCTCAGTATCATTTAGCGTCTCGAGTTTCTGGACGAGAAACTGGCGCTGGCTGACTGTTCTGCCCATGGCCGTGCTCCTTCCGGGGCGACGAGTTTTATCTGATGGGGCAAAGCAATATACACGAGCAAAAAGCGCAGAGGCAAGAATGTCGGCCAAAAGAAAACGCGGAAAACTAGTCGATGCGCGAAGCGATGCCGTGGACCGTATCAACAATCAACACGGCAATTGGCGGGTAGACGATGAGATCGGGAATGAACAAAGCGGCCCAGGTGTAGGCCAGCATACTCGACTGCACAACACCCACACGATGGCGGAAAAGTAAGGTGATGTCGTTAAAGAAATCCTGCGTATGCCAACCGATGTAGAGTCCGATGCCGACGCTGAGTGCATAGCCAACAAGCAGAAACGTGTAAGCCGAAAAACGTGTGAAGGGCTGCTCGGGCAGGCTCTCGCCGCGCATGATCGAGTCAGTAAACAGCGGGGGTCGGTAAGTGTAATGAGCTAAGTATTCGCGTAAGCGGTTGGCGAGATGCCAAACGCCCATCACAAACAGCGTGAGCACAATCACTTTTCCCCACGTCGAAAAGACCGTCCACAGTTGCGGACGCATCATCGCGAGGAAGAACGTGGACAAAAAGAGCGAGACTGTCGTGAATACCGCACGCTGGCGCTCGCGGTTTTCCAGTCGATCGCGTTCCAGCACCTGGTCCACGAGACGATCCCATTTTGCCTGGACCGCGAGGTTGCGGGCACGTTTCGCGTGCGGATTGTTGGAGTCGAGAATCGAATAGCTGCGATTGTTCTGCGCGCGCAATTGCTCGTCGTAGTAGGCGCGTTCCTGCGGATCGATTAACGTGTGATACGCCTTCGAGAGCAGGGCAAACTGTCGACCGGCTTGTGAATTCGGATTGAGATCCGGGTGGCTTTTACGCGCGAGTTTACGGTAAGCCGATTTGATCTCGGCTTGAGTGGAAGTGGTCTTAACGCCCAGAAGTTTGTAGTAGTCGATCACTGCGCTTTTGTTGGACTCCTTGAAAGCCAGCGATGAATGCCAGGGCTGCCTGAAGAACCGCTAGGCGGAAAAAATTATAACACCTCACGCAAGCCTTGATGCCCGCCCTGGTACTTAGATGTTAGTCAGATGCTGGTTTGACCGAAAAGTTCCCGGTTGGCTCGAAGGGGGGTGCCAAAGGGGAGCCGGGATAATAACCTCGAGCGGCATTCGAGGGGGCGAGGACTGATGACTAAGGCGACTCGCACCCTTTGGCGATTGCCGTCTGACACTACAACCGCCATGCCACCAACCCGACTGTCGAATTTCTTAGGAAAATCGCAGATGGTTCAGTAAAGAACCGCACCAGTGTCAACTAACGGCGACACTGGTGTCTACGACTAATAACACTTATTCGAGGCGGCGTCGGACTCCGCCCCGAAATGCCTAGCTCGCGCTGGCCCGGTCCACAATCCTGAGCAGCGTCCTCAGGGCGATGCCGGTTGGACCTTTCGACCGGTATGGTTTCGCCTCGTCGCCCCACGCGGTGCCGGCGATATCGAGATGCGCCCAGGCGACGCCGTCGGCGAACTCCTTAATAAAGGCCGCCGCGGTGATCGTGCCTGCTTTTCGGCCGCCGACGTTCTTGATGTCGGCAATGTCCGATTTGATCTGTTTCGAGTATTCCTTATCGAGCGGTAACTGCCAGAACTTCTCGCCGACCTCGACACCAGAAGCAATCACTTCGTCGATAAGTTCCTGATCAGTTCCCAGGATCGCTGTGTGCACATCGCCCAAAGCAATCGACACCGCGCCAGTCAACGTCGCCATATCG
>Ga0075426_10003960_pt1 | contig 10548 bp, 7 predicted proteins | sample SoiMethybrSBSTD5_FD_75304 | JGI IMG/M metagenome (GOLD analysis project Ga0075426, IMG submission 75304) | Bulk soil microbial communities from a Populus tree surrounding site in Tennessee, USA - Soil MetaG P. TD hybrid SBSTD5 | ecosystem: Environmental > Terrestrial > Soil > Tree plantation...
TGAATTTGACTGAAAACTGAGGACTGAAAACTTTCCCTAAACCTTCGGACTCTCCAGCGCCACCATCGTGTCGCCCTTCTTCCGCGCCTCCTCGAGCGAAAATTCCGCCCGGTTAATCAAATCCGTCACAATATCTTCGCTGTCGAAATCCGGCCGCGCCACTGCTTCCACAATTCCCGCGCTCAACGTTACTGCCGTCGCATCCCACGGCGGCCGCAGTCCTGTCGCCGCTCGTCGCAGTTTGTCCGCTAAATTTTGCGCGCCCGCCAGCGTCGTATCCGGCAAAATGAACGCCAACGACCACGACGTATATTTCACCGCCACATCGTTCTGCCGCACAATTGGCTGCAACGATCGCGACAGTTGCTCCAAAAATTTTTCCATCGGCGATTCGCCCTGTTGCCGGAGCAATTCCGCGCCGCGGTCAATCTGCAAAATCGTCAGTGCCAGCGGCGTTCCCTGCGTCCGCGCGCGATCCGCTTCCGTTAACAAGCAGCTCAAATACGAGCTCCGGCTCAGCAGACCACTCCGTTCATCCGAAACGCCCATCCGCCGCACGAGCGACCGCAGCCGCGTGTGGCTTACGCTCATCAGCATCTGGTCGCCAATCGCCTGCAAAAAATACACTTCGTTGGGCCGCCATTTATGTGACTCCGCAAATCCGCAAATAATCATCGCCGCGGGCTGCTGCGTCTCTTTGTCCGTGATCACCACGCCCATCGCCGTCGCCAATCCCATCTCTTTCAGCACCGAGCCGCTCGTCGCTTCTACCACCAACCCGCCCAATTCGTCCGGCTCCGCCTTCTCCATTTGCGCCAATAACAACACCACTTGCGCTCCCGGCGCAGGCTTCGCCGAACTCGCACAAAACTCCGCAGCCAACTCCGGCGGCCGCCCAGGAGTGCCGATTACGGCCAGCGCGCGGGTCGCTCGCAAATGCATTCCAATTTCGCTCACAGCCGTATTCAACATCGCGCGCGGGGTCTGCTGCCGGAAAATTTTCTGATTAATCTCCGAAATTTTCGACAGATCCCGCATCGTGTCCGCGGAATACACTCCAGTCTTGCTCGCACTCACTGCGCCGACTGGCTCAGCCTCCACCGTAGCGGGCCCCTTCGACGCTGCCGCCTTCGGTTTTGGACTTCCTTGCGGCCACCAATTCGCCGTTTCGTACAAATTCCTCAACCGCGCGTTGTTCTCTTCTTCACCGGGGAAGAGCGATGCGATTTTCTGCAAACGCTCCTGCGCCTTCGCATGTAACGAGTACTGCAGAAAAATCTCCGTTTGCACGATCAAATCTTCCAGCGCCTGCGTCTGTCTGGCTTCACTGCCTGCGCCTTGTTGTGGCGTCGCGGACGTTCCACCGGCCGTGGAAGCTGGTGGCCGCGCTTGCGGCGATGCGGTCACCGTTGATTTCGCCAGCCGTCCGGAGATCCTCTGCAGAAAATTTTCGTCCGCCTTCCCACGCAGCGATTCGAACCGCTGCTGGTTCCGGTGATCGTACGCATCGATATCGACAAGCCGTTCCAGCGTGTCGCACGCCTTCCGCATGTCCCCACTGTTTAGGTAAACATCGAACAGCTTAACTAGGATTTCAAAATACTGCGCTTCGCGGTTCAGTTCGTTGTAAAGCGCTCCCCAGAATTCCAAAATTGTTTGCGATTTCGGATGCTTCGCTCCCAGGTTGTCCAGTTCCGCTGCGAATTCGTTTTGCCGTTTTTCGGCGTACATCTTTCGCTTCAACGCGTGCAGCAGCTCCAGGGACTTCGCATCTTGCCCCGCGGTCACATACGCATCCGCCAATTCGAACAAGCGGATCGTCCCGGTATTCTTCTCTCTGATCAGCTTTTCCAAAACATCGCGCGCCTGATCCAGCCTTCCCGCTTTTTTTAGTGCGTCGCTGAATGTCTCCATAAACGCCGCGTCGTTTTCCGTCGTGGCAAATGGTTCCAGCAGGGCTGCGGCTTGCTTTGCTGCTCCCGTGCGCAACATCGCTTCTGCATAAAGCAGCGCCACGCTACGCTCCTGCGGCGCCAGCTCGTGCGCTCGTCCAAGCAATTTCAGCGCATCCTCGTGAGCCCCGCTCGCTGTCGCCAATTGCCCCGCTCGCAAGTACGCGCGCGCCGCAATCAAATTCTTTCCAGCCTGCTCCGCCGCTTCAGCCAGCTTCAATTGCCGTGCCAGATTGTCCGGGTCGAGTTGTGCCACACGCTCCCAGCAAAACAGCGCATCCTCGGCGCGACCCACTGCGGTAAACAGCTCCGCCGCCTTATTATATTGTTCGATCGCTTCATCGCCGCGGTTTTGCCGCTGCTGCAAAAACGCATACCGCGCAATCCGCTCTGGCGCCTGTTGTGAAGCCGAATTTTTCAGGAATCGGTTGTAAATCGCCAGCGCTTTCGTCTCGTCTTTGGGGTCCACCAGCAAATCGAAAAACATTCCGTAATAGACGGCCGCGCGCTCCTGCTGGTCCATCCGCGCGTACAAATCCCCCAGCGCCTGGGTCGCCTCCTGGTGTCCGGGCGACTCATCCAGCACCGCCAAATACGCCTCGATCGCATCCTCGACGCGATTCTTTTCCAGGAAGCGTTTGGCTCGATCTAGATTTTTGCTGACGTCTGCGGCCATCCGTCCGATGTGCCTTTGCGGTATTTTGCAGCCTACTTCGGGAAGCAACGCGTGTGGCGAGCGCCTCTCTCCCTTCTTACTATATACCCCGCCCCCACCTCGTCAAAAACCGTCGTTCCATCCCATGCAGAATCCGTCACGCCTCTTCCGCGCGTCCCTCAGCATCTGTCGCGCTAGCTGTAGAATCATGTGTATGGCGGCGAACCTCAGCATCGTCCTGAGCATCTCACCGCTCAATTTTCTCCTGTCACTAATAGCCCCATTCTGCCTGGCCTCTCTCGTCTGCCTGCTCCGATTGATTCGCACCAAAAAAGCATACCTTTCCTCAGTTAATCGCTTGTTTTGGCTGCTACCGTTCTTCGACGTATTCGTCTTGGTTTCCATCACCGCTGTTGCAGTTCTTGGCATGGTCGACCCACAAACCAAGCCTTTTCCGCAGCCGAACCAAACGGGACTGATCACATGCGACGTCCTCGCGTTAAGTTCACTCGTCGGCAATATGATTTGGATCTATCTCATGAAAGGCCAAAAGCCTTTTGCCGTGAGTGTTTCCCTCTTCCAACTCGGTATGCTCCTGGTAGCATCTTTGATCTCTGCGATGGCCTTAACCGGAAAGTGGATCTAACTCACCGAATCCCTTTTGATCCCACACCCGTTGCTCTTTCCGCACGCAAATTGTCTGGCGCCGGCTTTGTAATTTTCCGCTCACCTGTTCTCATCCGGCCCGACGACCTTCCCCGTCTTTTTCGCCTTGTCTCCTCCGCCATTTCGCGCCAGACTTCTTTCCCATGAGCCTCGCTTCGCCATCTGCCCCTCTCCGTCTCTCGCCGGTCCGCACCTGGCTCCTTCTTTTTCTCCTTTTCACGCTCGTAGCGTTTCTAACCTTTAGCTACGTCTACCTCGACGACCTTACTCGCCAACACACTGGCACTCTTTCCCGCCGCCTTCTCGAACAAATCACCGGAGCCTATTCGGCATTTCTTCTTCTGCCTCTCATCCTCCGTTATTCGCGTCGCCTTCTTTTCTCTTCGCGCCACTGGCTCGTTCGCCTCGGCCTTCACCTTCTCGGCGCTACGGCCTATTCCGTAATTCACACCACGCTGATGGCCGTCAGCCGTTGGACCATTGCGCCTCTCCTCGGCATGGGCCCGTACGATTACGGCATCATGCGGTTTCGCTATCCCATGGAGTATTCCAACGACCTCGTCGGCTACACGATCATTGTCGTTCTTTATTATTTCTACGAGCGCATCAAACTCGCTCAGGCCCAACAACTCGCCGCTGCCGAGCTCCAGACTCGCCTCGCGCAATCTCAGCTCGAAAATCTTCGCCTGCAAGTTCAGCCGCATTTCCTCTTCAACACGCTCAACACAATCTCCGCCGTCATGTACGAAGACGTCCGCGCCGCCGATGCCATGCTCTCCCAGCTCAGCGATCTTCTGCGCCTTACGCTTCGCAGCTCTCAATCGCATGAACTCCCGCTCGAACAGGAGCTGCAAATCACGCGCCGCTACTTGGAACTCATGCAGAAGCGTTTCGAATCCAAACTCTCCGTCTCCTATGAAATCGATCCTGACCTTCTCCCGTCTTTTGTTCCGCAGCTGATTCTTCAGCCACTCGTGGAAAACTCCCTGCGCCACGGCATGAAGTCCGGCGAAGAAACAATGCACCTAGCCATTTCCGCCCACCGTGACAACGGCAGCATGGTCCTCAAGGTCTCGGACACAGGCACTGGCCTGCCCGCTTCCATTTCAGAAAATCCCACCGGTGGCATCGGCATCGCTAACATCCGCGACCGTCTCGTGCATCTCTACGGCGCCAGCGCCGGTCTAACTCTCCAAAATCGCGCCACGGGTGGCGCCGAAGTTTCCGTGCGCCTCCCGTTCCACATCGCTTCTCAGTCCACGCTCTCACCGGAATGATGTCCACCGTTTCCCTAAAAGTTCTCGTAGTTGACGATGAGGCGCCCGCTCGACGCAAAGTTTTGCGCTTTCTCCGTCAGGAGCCCGACGTCCAAATCGTCGGCGAAGCCGCCAGTTGCGACGCCGCGGTCGCCTCCATCGAAAAGCTCCAGCCCAATCTCGTTTTCCTCGACGTCCAAATGCCGCCTCGCGACGGATTCTCAGTCATCGAATCCGTCGGACCCGGCAATATGCCTCCCGTCGTTTTCATCACCGCTCACGATCACTACGCTCTTCGCGCCTTCGAAGTCCACGCCTTCGACTATCTCCTGAAGCCTTTCACGGAAGATCGCTTCAAACACGTCCTCCGCCGCGCGCGCGAATATCATTTGCGTTCCGCCGGCCCACTCGCCTCGCGTCTTTCCGAGGTCCTTGAAACCATTCAAAAGCAGCGCGCCTATCCCGATCGCATCCTCATCGAAGACGACAACCGCGCTCGTTTCGTGGCCGTCAACGACATCTCTTGGGTCAAAGCCGACGGCAACTACATCCTGCTTCATTGCGGCTCGCAAACTCACACACTCCGCAGCACCCTCGACAAAGTGCAAAATTCTCTCGATCCCAAACTCTTCGTCCGTCTCAACCGCTCTTCTCTCGTTCGCCTCGACTTCATTCAGGAGCTTCTCCCCTGGTTTCATGGCGAATACAAAGTCATTCTCAAAAACAAAGCCGAACTTCGCTGGACTCGCCGTTACGTCAGCCAGCGTCCCGAACTCCTCCGCCTTACTTAGCTCAATTTCCCGCCCTCTCGTCCCTCATTTCGGCCCATTCGTCACGCGCCTATTGCTTCCCATGCGGGCTCGCGCTATCAGTACTTTCATGATCGCCACCGACACAAAAAACAATTCCTTCCTCAACCGCCTCGCCGTTGCTTTCTTCCTGCTCGGCGTATTTCTTATGCAGCCTCAATCCCGCGCGCAATCCACCGCTGGCTGGCCCACCTACGGCGGCGACCCCGGCGGCACTCGCTACTCATCCGCATCCCAAATCAACAAATCCAACGTCACTCAACTCAAAGTCGCCTGGACTTTCCGCACCGGAGCCCTTCCCCACGATCCCGATCTCGACAAAAAAGCCGCATTCGAAGCCACTCCCATCTTGGTCGAAGGCAAACTCTTTCTGACCACGCCCTACGACCACGTCTTCGCCGTCAATCCACAAACGGGCGAAAAACTCTGGGAATTCGATCCAAAACTCGAACTTCCCTACGGTGGCTCCGAAGTCACTTCTCGCGGTGTCTCCGCCTGGCATGATCTTCACGCCAAATCGGGCCAGCCCTGCGCTCTCCGCATTTTCTTCGGCACTCTCGACGCCCGCCTCATCGCTCTCGACGGCGAAACCGGAAAGCCTTGCGCCGATTTCGGCGATGCAGGCGAAATCGACCTCACCAGCGGCATCAAAATTCGCGATCCCGGCAACTATCAAGTCACTTCCGCTCCCGCCATCGCCGGAGACGTCGTCATTACTGGCTCTTCCATCGGCGACAATCGCGCCGTCACTCTCGAACGCGGAATCGTACGCGCCTTCGACGTTCGCACCGGAAAACTACGTTGGTCTTGGGATCCGATTCCGTGGGCGCTCAAAACAGAACCACGCACCGGCGCCGGCAACGCCTGGTCCACCCTCTCCGTCGATCCCGAACGCAATCTCGTTTTCATTCCCACCGGCAGCGCCAGTCCCGATTTTTTCGGTGGCGTCCGCAAAGGCGACAACAAATGGGCGAACTCCGTCGTCGCCCTCAAAGCATCTACCGGCGAATTTGTTTGGGGTTTTCAGGTCGTCCATCACGATCTCTGGGATTACGACGTAGCAGCGCAGCCAACTCTCTTCACTTGGAAAGACAATACTCCCGCAATTGCCATCGCCACAAAAATGGGCCGCGTCTTTGTTCTCAATCGTTTGACCGGCGCTCCGTTAATTCCCGTCGAAGAAAAACCTGTCCCCCAGAGTGATGTTCCCGGCGAAGAATCTTGGCCAACACAACCTGCCGGCATCTCCGTGATTCCCGATTCTCTTTCTCCCGAAGACGCTTGGGGCCCGACTCCCGAACTTCGTCAATGGTGCGTGGATCAGATCAAAGCGGCTCGCGCCGGCTCCGTCTTCACTCCACCGAGCATTCAGGGGACGCTCCTCTATCCCGGCAATGTCGGCGGTGTCAATTGGGGCAGCTCGGCCTACGACCCGGCCAGACATCTCCTCATCATGAATACCAATCGGTTGCCCTTCCTCGTTCGCCTGATTCCCCGCGATCAACTTGAAGCCGCACGCAAAGGTGCCACCGACCTTGACCGCCTTCACGGCGAATTTGCCCGCCAGACCGGCGCTCCCTTCGCCATGTTCCGCACAGCGCTTCTTTCGAAAAGCGGCTTGCCATGCAACGCGCCGCCCTGGGGAACAATCCTCGCTGTCGACCTGTTTACAGGAAAAAAAGCTTGGGATGTCCCTCTTGGCACGCTCATTCCTGGCCAGAAAACCGGATCCATTACTCTCGGCGGTCCCATCGCCACTGCAAGCGGTCTCGTCTTCTCCGCCTCCACCATGGACAACAAAATCTTCGCCTTCGATTCCGAAACCGGCGCCGAACTCTGGTCCTTCGAACTCCCCGCCGGCGGCCAGGCCACTCCCATGACCTACACGCTCAACGGCAAACAATATCTCGTCATCGCCGCCGGCGGCCACGGCAAACTCGGCACCAAACAAGGTGACTTCGTCCTCGCCTTCACCTTGCCTTAGAAGCGTTATAAAGAGACGATTCTCGAGGACGCCAGAATGAAATTGGAGGCACAACCGTGAGCAAAACAATGAGTGTCCGGATGGACCGCGAGAATTACGAATTCCTCCATGAAATAACAAAGGAAGAAGGTACTGATTTGTCTAAAGCCGTCCGTGACATGGTCACTCGCGGCAGAATCTTGTTTGCAGTCGAACAATATAAAAAGGGAGAGGCCTCTGTTGGCCGCGCTGCCCAATTGGCGGGAGTTCGCGTGGGACAGATGCTCAACCTTCTCACCGAGTTCGGAGTCGAAAGCAGATTGGAACAAGAAGACTACCTCCAGGGACTCAAGCACCTGCAAAACGTCTGGTAGCCTCGCGCTCGCTCGCATCGGAATTGATCCGGCCGCGCACTTCCTCCGAAATCTCAAGCGAACGCAACCGCGCCCGGTGGTCATAAATGTGCGCCGCGACGATCAGCTCATCGGCTTGCGTCATATCAATGATTTTGCGCAACCCACGTTCCACCGTTTCCGCCGAACCAACCACCGAGAACAACAAAGTGTCCTCCGCCATCGCTTTCTCCATCGGGCTCCAGAACGAATCGATGTTCTCAATCGGTGGCGGAACTTTTCCCGGCGTTCCGCGTCGCAGCAAAGTGAACGATTGCTGAAGCGAAGAAAACTGCCGACGGGCCTCCGCATCTGTTTCGGCGGCAATCACGTTCACACCGACCATCGCATACGGTTTTTCGAGTTGCGCCGAAGGCTTGAACAGATTCCGGTAAAGCCGCAGCGCCGTCATCAAATCCGCTGGGGCAAAATGAGAAGCAAACGCAAACGGCAATCCCATCGCCGCCGCGAGCTGCGCGCTGAACGTACTCGATCCCAACAGCCAGATCGGCACGTGCATCCCCGCGCCGGGAATCGCGCGCACTCTTTGCCCTTCTTCGATTTCGCCCAAATATTTCTGCAAGTCCACCACATCATCGGGAAAAGTATCTGCAGCCGCCGTCCCCGCTCTGCGCAGCGCACGCGTCGTAAACGGATCCGTTCCCGGCGCGCGCCCCAATCCCAAATCAATCCGTCCCGGATACAACGCCGCCAGCGTCCCAAACTGTTCCGCAATCACCAGCGGCGAATGATTCGGCAACATGATTCCGCCCGAACCAACGCGGATCGTCTTCGTTCCACTCGCCACATGTCCAATCACCACCGCCGTCGCCGCACTCGCAATCCCCGGCATATTGTGATGTTCCGCCAGCCAGTACCGCTTATAGCCCAATCTTTCCGCGTGCTGCGCCAACTCCACTGAATTCCGCAGCGCATCCGACGCCGTGCTTCCCTCCGCGATCGGGCTCAAATCCAAAACTGAAAATGGAATCATTCGCCGCTCCCGGCTTACGTTGTCATTCCGTTAGATGCCTTTTGCCAGCCGCGGTCACGTCTTTACGTCCGGTGCCTCTTACTGCACGCGCCAGCCTTCAACGGGTTCCTCGTGTTAATTTGGAATCACATCTGTGGTGCTCCAAGCGGCGGAGAAACGAGTCTTTATGTTTGGAAAATTCCTTTCACGCGTAGCTCTGTCCGCCGCGTTCCTCACTTCTTTTTTCTGTATCGCTCCTGTTCTGCAGAGCTGTTCCGAGGGCCCCGAACCTTTCTCCGACTTCTCCCTGCATCCCGACGTTCCACTCGAAAAATACGCCGCCGGGCGTCTCGGCATCGTGCAGCCAACCTTTGCGCGCTCCTATCTCGTTGTCGCGTACCGCTATTTTGCCGGTGTTCCTCTCACCAAGAACGAACAATTCGGCGCCCAAGCCCTCTGGAGCGAGCGCATTGGACATGACAACGTCGTCGAACCGGACGCCGATCCGGACCACGCGAAAAATCCCTACATCGAAGACCGCACGCCGCGTGGCCGCGAAAATTGGCCCGAAGCCCGCAAGCAGGTCACAACGCAGCCCATGCCGGCACTCGAAGAGACGAAGGACGGCCCGAACTACTCCCGCTACGTTAATTGCAGTGACGACGCAATCGAAAACGCTGCCATCACTCTCAACGCCCGCGTCAAGACGTTCGGCAAAGATCATCCCGGTGTAAAGGAATGGGTAAGGGCCCAGGACACGGTCTTCATCAATTGTGGCAACCCGGCGGAACCAGCCATTCCCGATCCTCCTTCAGCTTCTCTGCCGGACCTTTTGCGCTTCGACCGCGAGTACCAAATCGCCGCCGCTCACATGTACGCCAATCAGTACGACGATGCAGGCAAAGAGTTTGAGAAAATTGCTGGCGAAGAGAAATCACCCTGGCGTAGCCTCGCTCCCTATCTTGTCGCCCGCAACTTGGTTCGCCGCGCATCTTTGGATGTTCCCGTCGATGCAAAGCCGCAAGAGAATCGAGGATTTAACGTCGACCGCTTAACGCAGGCCGAAGCGACGATCCAAAACCTGCTTGGCGACCCAGGCCAAAAATCGATGCACCCTGCGTTGCAAGCGCTTCTCGATCGCGTGGAATTTCAGCTTCATCCTGCTGCCCAGAATGCTTCCATTTCCCAGCGATTGCAGGCTCCGGTGCCTGATGGAAAATTCTATCAATGGCTCTTGGACTACACGGAGTTGCTCGATCGGCGAGCGGATTCGCGTCCAAGTGAGTTTTACAATCCGAGTGAAACGAATCCGAAAGCGTTCGCCGATGCCACGGTCGATCGCCAGAAAGACGAACTCACCGATTGGATTATCACGTTCCAGGCTGGCGGTGATTCCGCCACCGATCACGCGTTGCAGTCCTGGCGCGCTCATCCGAATTCCGTTCCGTGGCTCCTGTCCGTTCTTGCGAAGACCAACGGCGCCTCGCCGTTTGCCGCGGAAGTTCTCGCCGCCGCCGACAAAATTCCCGCTACGTCGCCCGCGTACATCACCGCTTTTTATCACCGCATGCGTCTCCGCAACGCCGCAAAACAATTCCCGGAAGTTCGCAAATCCATCGACGTCCTCTTGAAAACGCCCGAAAATATTCCCGGCCTCGCTATTTCTCAGCTCACCGATCTGCGCCTGGACGCCGCGGCCGGTTTGGACGACGCGCTCCATTTCATCGGCCCCGGCGGCTGCGAAAGCAATCATGATTTCGGGCCCATCACGTGCACCACCGGGCTCGGGCCACACAGCGCCGAAGTTTTGGATTCGTTTCCCCTCGATCTGCTTGTTCAGTCATCTCAAAATCCCGCCCTGGCCGACCAAATCAAAAATCAG
>Ga0075426_10003964_pt1 | contig 10542 bp, 7 predicted proteins | sample SoiMethybrSBSTD5_FD_75304 | JGI IMG/M metagenome (GOLD analysis project Ga0075426, IMG submission 75304) | Bulk soil microbial communities from a Populus tree surrounding site in Tennessee, USA - Soil MetaG P. TD hybrid SBSTD5 | ecosystem: Environmental > Terrestrial > Soil > Tree plantation...
TCCAGCACGCGCGGCTGCAGCATCTGCTGGCGGCTGAACGCGAGCAGCTGCCGCGTGAGGCGGGCGGCGCGGTCGGCGGCGAGGTCGATCTCCTGGATGTCCTTGTGGCGCGCGTCGTCGGCGGCGACGTCTTGGAGCAGGAGCTGGCTGTAGCTCTTGATCGCCGTCAGCATGTTGTTGAAGTCGTGCGCCACGCCTCCGGCGAGCCGGCCCACCGCTTCCATCTTCTGCGCTTGCATGAGCTGCGCTTCGAGTCGCTTGCGGTCCGTCATGTCGGCGAACGTGACCACGTATGCCTTCGCCAGCTCGTCGTCGAGCGGCCCCCACGACATGCTGACCTCGAACGTGCTGCCATCCTTGCGCGCGGCCACGCCGGGCACGTCCGTCTTCACGGCGCGCTCATCGCCATCGTGGACGGGCAGGGTGGCCGTGGCCGGAAACATCGGCAGCCGCTGCCCAACGGCCTCGGCTTGGGTCCATCCGAACATGCGTTCGGCGGCGGGATTCCACCGTTGGACCACGCCCTGTCCGTCGACCGCGCACACGGCTAGCGGCGCCGCGTCGAAGAGCGCGCCCAACTGTGCGTTGGTCCGGCGCAGCTCGGCGTCGCGCTCGCGGAGCGCCGCGCCGGCCGTGGCCGCGGCGTCGAGGGCGGTGCCTAACTCATCGTTGGATGACTCGAGCTCGCCCGTCAATTGCTGGAGCGCCTGCATCTGCTGCTCGAGCTCCGCCTGCTGTTCCTCGAGCTGCGTCGCCTGCAGCTCCAGGTGCTCCTGCTGCTGGAACATCTCGTCGGCCTGGTCGAGCAGCCGCGAGCGCATGCGGCGCATGATCACGAACAGAAGCACGATCTCGACCAGCAAGGTGCCGCCCGATCCCCATCGCAGCGCGACCATGCTCCGGTCTCGGGTGCGCAGCTCATCCAGGGCGTGCCCGACGAGGGCCGCCGACACGACGCGCGCGCTGTCGGCAACCGCGATGCTGCGCGCGCCGATGCGCCGCGCCGCTTCGAAATCGCCGCGCTGGGCCGCGGCCATTTCCGGTTTCACGAACGTCGAATCCCATCGCGCGAAGAGCCGGCGCAGCTGTTCGATGCGGGTTTGCGACGCCGTGTCGTCCGCTGTCACCGCACGCAGCGAGTCGAGCGTGCGATCGAAGTGCGTGCGATCCAGTATCTCGGGCGCGATCGCCGCCGTGTCCGTCGTGAGCAAGTAGCCGCGCACCCCAGCCTGTCGGTCGAGCAGCAGCGTGTTGACCTCGCGCGCGAGAAGGGTCACCTGCCGACCTTCGAGGATCTGGCTTCGGCTCACGAGCTGCAGCACGGCAATGAGCGACAACGTCACGATGACGCCGCTCAGTGCAAGCAGCCCCAGCCCGAACAGCCGACGCACGACCGCCAGTGCGTTGTGGCGATCGAGCACGGTTGGGCGTTGGGCAGAGGTCATTGGAGACGGGCGCAGCAAGGTGAGGGGACCGCGGTGCTGGTGTATCTATGCGTTGAATCCGCGACGCGCCAGACGCGTGGCATGAAGCGGCGGCGTAAGGAACTCGTTGAGATGACGCGCGGGACCGTGCGTCGGTCAGCGTGCCCAGCGGCGATGACAGCGGGCGGCACGCTCCTGGCAGTCGATGCGGAACCCCATGGCACAGCCGACGGACTTTCACCCCGCGCGGCGCCATGTGCCGGCGCTGGATGGTGTGCGCGGCCTGGCGATCCTCGCAGTGATGGCGTTTCACTTCACGCTGCGGATGCCCGACGCCACCTCGGGCGACCGCCTGGTCCACCGCGTGTTAGGCGCGGGGTGGGCCGGCGTCGACCTGTTCTTCGTGTTGTCGGGGCTGCTGATCACGACGTTGCTGCTCGACGCGAAGGGCGCTCCGCACTACTACCGTACGTTTTACGGCCGCCGAGCGCTGCGCATTTTCCCGTTGTACTACGGATTTCTGGCGCTGTACTTCCTGCTGGTCGTCCACCGCGGGACGACGGGCGACGACCATTACCTGTGGCACGAGCAGGGGTGGTGGTGGAGTTATCTGGACAACTGGTGGCTCGCGTTCGTCCGGCGCACGGAGCCGCCTAACTATTTCTGGACCGGCCCGTTCTGGTCGCTGGCCGTCGAAGAGCAGTTCTACCTGCTGTGGCCGACACTCGTGCTGCTGCTCACGCGGCGCCGTCTGGCGATCGTGTGCGGCGCCATCATCATCGGCGCGCCGATCTTCCGGTTGTGGCTGCGCGCGCACCACGCGGCGCTGATCGCGCCGTACGCGGTCACGCCGGCGCGTCTCGATTCGCTGGCCGTGGGCGCGCTCTTGGCGATCGTGTTGGCCGACCATCGTCTCGCGCACGTTGGCTCGCGGATCTTCATCGGGCTCGGCGTGATGGCGGCGGCGATCACGGTGGCGGTGTTCCACGTGCACGGCGGGTTGTGGACGTACGGCGGGTGGGAGGAGGGGCCGGGCTACACGATCATGGCGATCGGGTGGGGCGGGCTCGTGGCCGCGGGCGCGACGGCGGCGCGCGGCACCATTCCGGCGCGCGTGCTCGGCGCCCGATGGCTGCGTGCGTTAGGCAAATACAGTTATGCGATGTACGTGTTCCACGTGCCGATCTGGGCGCACGTGCAGCCGCTCGTGTTCCCGGGGAACCGTGTGCCGGCGGTGCTCGGCTCCCACGTGCTGCCGTCGGTTGCGTTAGGCGTGTTGTGCGGGCTGCTCACGTTCGCGGCGGCCCTCGCGAGCTGGAACCTCTACGAGAAGCAGTTCCTCAAGCTCAAGCGCTACTTCGCGTACGCGCCGAATGTGCGCGGCGGCGCTCGCGAGCCGTCCGGCGCGGGCGAATCGCCGGCTGCCGCCGGCGCACCGGGGACCGCAGTCGCGAGCATAGGATGATCCCGCCCATCGCCACGTCCACCGCGAGCGTCGCGCACGGTGTTTCGCAGTGCACGCCTGCGCGCCTCTGCGTGGCGATGTGCATCATGCACCGGTTAAGCGCGGGCCGTGTGGCGTGCTCTTACGACAAAGGCTTAGAAGGATAACGACAAGGATGCCAGAGACGGGGTTGGTTCGCATCCAAGGTCAACGGCGCACGCACCTGGCCAGGCGCGTCGGAGACGCACCGTCCCCCGCGTCGAGGCGATCGCCCCTATCCTTTGAATCCTTGTCGTTCATTGACTACGCTGTAATCGGCGAAGGAGATCAAGCGCTGCCCGCTCTCGTGGCACGTCTGGCGTTAGGCGAGGATACATCCGGGCTGGATGGCGTCATCAGCCGATCTGGCTGCGCCACATTCGACACTCCTCGCGCCTCCTCCGTTCAGGATATGAACGACCTGCCTGACCCCGACTACGATGAATACTTCGGAACGCTGTTCCGCCTCGGCACACGCCGCGTCTTACCGCGCGGGCGCAGCGTCCATCTGCTTATCGAAACCGGTCGTGGTTGTTGGTGGGGTCAGAAGCATCACTGCGCCTTCTGCGGACTCAATGGCACAAGCCTGACCTACCGGTCCAAATCGGCTGATCGTGCTATGGGACAGATGCAGCGGCTCGCTTCTCGTTATCGGCTCGTCGACTTCGATGCGGTCGACAATATCATGGACCACCGCTATATCGAAACGCTTTGCGACCGCTTGCTAACGGGCGCTTGGACTATCGAATCTTTTACGAAATTAAAGCCAACGTTAGACTTGAGCAGTTGCGCACGATGGCGAAGGCCGGGATTCGAGCGGTCCAGCCGGGTATCGAGAGCCTCAACTCGCACGTGCTGGCCCTCATGCGCAAGGGCGTCACCATGCTTCAGAACGTTTGCTGTATCAAATGGCGCACTATTGTGGCCTCCACGTTAGCTGGAATATCCTCACGGGATTCCCCGGTGAGGCAGATGAGGATTACCAGGAGCAGTTGGACGTCATCGGGCTGGTGCGGCACTTGCCGCCGCCATCTGCCTGTGGCCGTATATGGCTCGAACGTTTTAGTCCGTACTTCTTCGATCGCATCTCCTTCCCTATCGACAAGATTCGTCCCCTAGATGCGTACCAACATACTTACCCGGCGGAGGAATTTGACCTCGAAAGGATCGCGTATTTCTTCGACTATGAGATGGGTGATACGGTGTCCGAGGCATGTCGCGCCGAGCTGTCTCAGCAAGTTGACGATTGGAAAGCGGCGTGGATGAGACCTCGGAAACCTGAACTGGTGTATCAGCGGGCTCCGGATTGGATTCAGATATTGGACCGGCGTGCCGGCGAACTCCTAACGCACTCGTTCGACGGGTTTGAGGCCGCCATCTACGAGTTCTGCGGCGAGACCGATCGAACGGAAACTCAAGTCCGTGAGGAACTCGAGCTGAGCCACAGCGTCACGGCTCAACCAACTGCGATTCGTGCAACCCTTGAGAAATTCTGCGCGCTTGGTCTCATGTTGACGGAGGATGGGCATTACCTGAGTCTCGCACTCCCGGCGAACCCTAATTGGTAGGCCGCTCGAGAAGCAGACGAGCGAGTTGCGTCGTGGCTAACGCTTTCAGCGCAGCACCCTTTGAGCCGTTGTCGCCGAGTGGTAACTCCGACCGAACGCAACCGAGCGGAACTCCTACCATAAACGCCTATGCCTTGAGAAATAGCGCACGCCTTCCGGAGTCTTACACGTAGGCCCACCTTTGCGCTTGTCGCGACTGGCCTCTTGGCTCTCGGGATCGGATTGACAACCACCGCCTTTGGTGTCGTCGACGGCCTTCTGCTACAGCCTCCGCCGTTTGATGCGCCACAGCGCATTCTCGTGCTCTCTGGCGCAAACCCAGCCCGCGGCCTAACCAACGCAGCCTTATCATACCCAGCCGTGGTCGACCTAATGGCGTCGAGCCATTCGCTTGAGGCCGTCGCCGTAGTGCGACCCGAACGCGCACTCGTCACCGAGGGGCCACCGCCGCTCCGCGCCACGGGTGCGCGCGTCTCGCCTAACTTTTTCAGAGTATTCGGAGTCAGGCCACGTCTAGGACGTCCCCTCATCGCAGCCGATAGTACCCGGACAGCCGAGCGATCGATCGTGCTTTCCGGACAGGCATGGCAGGAGTGGTACGCCGGGCAACCTTCCGCAATTGGTCGGACGCTGGCGCTCGACGGAACGCCCTACACCGTGGTAGGCGTCATGCCAGACTGGTTCGACTATCCGACGGGTGTTCAGTTCTGGATCCCCTTTGTGCCGGAGCCGTTTGCCGCAGATCGCGCTAGCCACTACGTGTCGGCCGTTGGTCGCCTGTCATCTCACGCTTCCGTTGAGAAAGCACGCGTTGAACTGCGGGTGATCGCGGATCGTTTGGCGCAGACCTACCCGGCATCCGATGCTGGCTGGCGGTTTGAGGCGACTCCCATCCACGATTTCCTTGTTGGAGACAGCGCGCCTCGCGTCGCCTTAGCAGGGGCGGCGGCGATGCTGGTATTGCTCATCGCGTGTGCGAATGTGGCTAGTCTGTTACTGGCGCGGGAGGCAGCTCGGCAGACCGAGACCGCTATTCGCCGTGCGCTCGGGGCTAGCGGTGGCCAGCTCATTCGGCAGGTCCTCATCGAGAGTCTGCTGTTAGCGTTGGCCGGAGCGATCGTGGGCGCGATGAGCGCCCAAGCAGTAGCTGGCGCTCTCCGCCGCGTCGTGCCTGGTCCGATCCCCGCCTGGGTTTCATTCTCGGTCCACCCGATCACTCTCGGTTTCGTGGCGACCATCGCGGTCCTTACCACGATCATAGCGGGTATCGCACCGGCTGTGGCCAACGCTCGCACTTGGCCGCCACAGGTCTTGGGCGGTCACGCGACGGCCTCAAGACACCAGCAACTAATTCGGCGCGGAATCGTGGTCGCGCAGGTAACCGTCGCCACGATGCTGTTGGCCGGCGCCGGATTGCTAAGCCGGAGTCTCCTGCGCCTCCGTGAAGTAGCGCCGGGATTCGATGTGCACGGCGTGGTCACAGCGCCCATCGGGCTCAGCGGATCGCGTTACGCGGCAGTTGCCGCGAGGAAGCGCTTCTTTGCCGATGCATTGAACCGTCTTCGAGCTACTCCTGGCGTGCAGGCTGCTGGAGCGACCGACGAATTGCCCCTCGCGAGTCGCATCAACCGATTTTTCTTCACGCTTGACGGTGAGCCCCAGCCTGCAAAGGGCAGTGAGCCGATAGCACGACGCGCGCTGATCACGCCGGACTACCTCACGGCGCTTCGCATTCCCGTACTTCGTGGACGCGACATAGGAGAACACGATGACGGTGAGCATCCGCGAGTTGCGCTCGTAAGCGCGTCATGGGTTAGGCAGTTCCTTCCTGGACGCGACCCGATTGGCCAGCAATTCCGTACTTCGGATGATCAGGTCACAACGATCGTCGGTGTGGTGGGTGATGTACGACACGACGGCCTCCAGGCGGCCGGGGAACCGACCGTCTACACTCCGCTTGCTCAGGATCCAGTGACGGAGATGACGTTAGTAGTCCGCGCCTCCTGCGACTCACTGGTCAGCGACGGTTGCAACAATGCAGAAGCGCTCTCCTCAACAATCCGCCGCACAGTGACTCTGACCGATCCAGCTATAGCTGCGTATGCCGTTGAGACCATGTCCGATGTCGTCAGCCGATCTCTCTCCGGTCGCTATGTCGGAGCAACCCTCAGCATGGCATTGGCGCTGATCGCGCTCCTTCTCGCCAGCGCAGGAATTTACGGTCTCATGGCGTTGCACATTTCGCACAGCCGCCGCGACATAGGCATTCGGCTTGCTCTCGGCGCTCGGCCTCAAGACGTACGTCGGCGCCTTCTGGCAGCTGGCAGTCAGCTGGCGGCCCTCGGCGCCGTACTTGGCCTGGGCATTGTCGCGCTCTTCGGACACGCAATGAGGACGCTACTCTACGGCGTAACCCAGGGAGATGCCCTGACTATGATACTTGCTGGCGGCATCATGGTCTGCGTTGGGGCGCTGGCTACTTGGGGGCCAGCCAGGCGGGCCGCGTCAACCTCCCCAGCGACCGCCTTACAGTCGGAATAGCCACCGAGGTTTCGTGATTGAGCGGATTAAGACTTAGCCCCACGCGCGCCGTTAGGCCCTTCTATCCCTGATTCGAGGACGCCTCATAAAATGTGGATCCCTGTTTTCGGATTGGTTGCACGCGGATCTCGTGTACCAAAATCCAACGGCATGTCGCCCGCGACCTACCTAAAGAAGCGTCGAATAAAAGCAGCAGATGCAAAACCGAGACTTCCGTACAACGAACGGGGCCCACTGTCCCGCACGGCGATGGTGAGGGCATCCGCTGCGCGCACCGCCGGCTGATTTTGTACGTGACGGATCAATGTCGATGCGACACCACGTCCACGGAACGGACGGCTGGTGATGACGCTGCGGTAGCGCGCGACGCCATCAACCAGGTAATAGCCCGTAGTGCCGGCAAGCGAGCCGTCAAGGTAGCCTAAGTAGACGCAACCGCCGAACCGAAGTTCCTGACGTCGGGCAAATGCCACATTCTCCACATTGTATTGTGCTGATGGGTGTAAAGGTTGCTCGCTCGCCAGCAATTGTTGCAAATCATCGATGGCGCCATCCGTAAGCTCCACGACTCGAACCGCAGAATTGCTCGGACGCTAAGGCGAACCGCTAAATACCATTAGGTGGGTCATCGGCTGCTCGACCCAGCCATGCGAGGGTAGGAAGTCGGCTAACGCAGCGGCCGTAGCAGTGGGGCGCGGCGGCCGGCGGAGGTGGCGCGGGAGTTAGGCATCCGGGCGGACATGCTGCGGCAGTGGCGGCGCCAAGCGGAAGCGCGGGCGGGCCGCCCGCTCACGGATGTGTTTCCCGGCCCGGGGAGCGGTCGAGGCGAACGCCTGCAGATGTCGGCGCCGAACCTCGCGTTCTCGACGTTGGGACGCGATGTCATGGCAGCGGTGAGCACTTGCCTGGCGCGCAACGTTTCGGGTGCGCCGGCGCGATTCTGATCCGGGTGCGCGCGCCTGTCGGCGACACTATGCGCCCATGCTCGCCGCCATCCACTCCGCTGCGATCCTCGGCATCGAAGCCTACGACGTCACCGTCGAAGTCGACGCCGCACGCGGGCTGCCGGCATGGACCATCGTCGGCCTCCCAGCGGGCGCGGTGAAGGAGAGCAGGGAGCGCGTGGGAGCGGCCCTCGTCAACTCAGGGTTTACCCTCCCGCCGCGACGGGTGACCGTGAACCTCGCACCGGCCGGATGGACAACGGGAAAAGATCCACCCTTCGTACGGCGCGTCATCAAACTTCCGCCCGCGGTGCCGGCGAAGGGATCCGGGAAGCGCGCGCAGCGTGCAGCCGAATACCGGGCGCAGGGCAGGGCCGTCCCAAAATCCTTCCTAACGCGCAGTCAGCGACGGGGCGGGGAAGGTGCCGCATGACCACCGCCGCGATGGCTCGGCGCTCGTCAGATCGTACTGACAGGGCGCCGCAACAATGCTCACGGGCTGGTCCGGAATCCCTTTGTTTTGATGCTATCCCTCACCGCTACCGGGAACAGTACTCCCGGTGTTAAGGAGGTGAGTCTAGTAAAGCCGGGGAAGGTCCTCGGACCCTCGTCCTCCTGACTTCTCACCGAAGACAACGAGTGCCTGACCAATCGTAATGCCTTAAAGAAGGACACCGGCAGCGATTGCGATGGCGATCCCGGGATTGAAGAAGGCAGATGGCGGGTCGCAGGGGACCTAGCTCCGCGCCTAACCCTCTGGTTCGGGGGCCGGGGCTGACCTCATAACGCTAGGGGTGGGGGTTCGGCTCCCGCGCCTGCTATTTGGCGAGCCAATCATCTCCCGGTGGTTGGCTCGATTCGCTGTAAGGCACCGCGCCCCGTCCACGACGCAATCAGGGCGCAGCGCAAAATTTGTTGCACCGGAGACGCGCTCATGCAACGGTCGCTCTGGTCGCAGCGTCCAAAATCCGTTAACTCTTGAGCTCCCGTTTTGTTATTCCCCGGAGGTTTACGATGGCCGCTCGGCGACGCCACGCCTCTGATTGGCTACGACTCCTGTTAGTTCCGATGCGGTTCACGTTGTTGTCGATGGCGTTCGGCGCGTGCGCGAGCGCGCAGAGCCCGCCGGCACCCTCGTCACCCGATGGCCCCGTCCCAGGCTCGCCAACAACTGGTATGGCGGCTCAACCGCGGAGGAGGGTCTCGCGCGACAGTGCGAACCGGGGCCCACTCTCACGACTCCCAGGGTACGGTGGCCAATATTACGATTCCGCCGGCAACCTCAACGTGTATCTGATCGATACGACACGGAGCACCGAGGCGGTCGAGCTATTCACGCCCATTCTCAAGGCGCACCGGCGCGGCGGTCCCGGACACGTCATCGTACGGCAAGGGCAGTATGATATCGGCCAGCTTCAGGAATGGTTTTACCGAGCGCTGGCGGGTGGGATACCTGAACTCGTCATGGCAGGTGTGGACCAGGCGCACAATCGCATTGTCCTGGGCATTGACAAGGCGCGAGAACGCCAGGGACGGATTGACGTGGCGCGCATTCTCGGCGCGAGGGGCATTCCCTCGGAGGCCGTCATTGTCACTGCGACGCAAGCAGCGGTTCCGGCCGTTGCTATCGACACGATTCGGCGGTAACGCACGCCGACATATTGCCTGACGAAACAAGATCGAGTGAGTTTGCTGAGCCCAACTTGAGCAACCACCTCGAAAACGTTGGCGATGAACGAGGTCAAGGCAAATCGAAGACGCTCTGGGTCAGCAGGGTCATACAGGGCGCTTCCCGCTTCGTCTCTGCGCCCGCGTTAGGAGCGACTTCGGCACCGGCTTCCCTTCCGCTCGATTTCGGCTCCTCGTCGTGCACGCTCGCCGGTTCCCTTTGCCGGCACTGCGCGCGGCAGCTTGATGACGCGCCGTACGAAGCGTCGATCTTTTTGCCGTTGTCCAATCCGGCCTTCCCAACGGCGTCAAAGCGACCGTGCGTCGCATTTGAGTCTTTGCTGGCGCATTTGGGTACTGTCCAAGAGCTCGAAGCAGCCTACGTTGAATTTCCGCCGTGGTTCCCCCGCGCATCACACGGCGCCCACGTGGTGAGCCGTCTGCTGAAAAGGCTAGTGCGTAATCGTGATTTTCATCGTTGCTTCTGGGCGACTTGTCGGCTACTCAAGAGAAACCGGATTCTCCGCGCCAGAATTCGGTAGCAGATAAGCCGGGGATGTGCTTTGCCGAGGTAACAGCGCTACTGGCGCAGACATATCACCGTGCCGTTCACGCCGTCGCCACGGGGTGACTCCGCCGCTGCGGCCTAACGTTGTAAGGGTCGAAAGTAGTGCAACTACGCTTAGCATTATTGCTCGGTATCTAGGAGTTGCCCCCCGTGGTGCACCGCAGTTGTGCGAGCAAGGTACGGGAGCTCACCTTCCGGCGCCGCACTCTTGCCAAGGTCGGGTTCGCGAGTTCGAGCCACACATTCCGCTCTGACGCAAACAGCTAACTGTTAACACCGTGTTGGTCTAACAATCTCCCTCTGAGGTCTACGATGGCAGCTCATAGGCGCCACGCCGCAAGGTGGC
>Ga0075426_10003968_pt1 | contig 10536 bp, 10 predicted proteins | sample SoiMethybrSBSTD5_FD_75304 | JGI IMG/M metagenome (GOLD analysis project Ga0075426, IMG submission 75304) | Bulk soil microbial communities from a Populus tree surrounding site in Tennessee, USA - Soil MetaG P. TD hybrid SBSTD5 | ecosystem: Environmental > Terrestrial > Soil > Tree plantation...
GCAAGTACGGCCCGGGAATTCCCGGCGGGCAGGACATTTATATAATGGACGTGGCCAGCAAACAGTGGTCGCAACTGACGCACGAATCCGGCACGAACGACTTTCCTTCGTGGTCGCCGGACGGACGACACATCATCTTCCAATCCAATCGCACGGGCAAAATCCAGATTTGGACCATGCTGGCCGACGGCACCCAGCAGCAACAGTTAACTCAGACGGGTCAGAACAGCCAACCGAATTGGAGTTGGAAGTAAATTACAAGAGTGATTTCACCCCGGAGACAGGGGAACACGGAGAAAAACAATTTGGAGCGGAGTATTGGATCCTCAGCCGTTCCCGTTATGAAATATGACTTTTTTGATTCTCTCCGTGCCTCTGTGTCTCCGTGGTGAAACGATTTTCGGCCATTATTTAACAACGTTTCGGAGGAGATACGTGAAGAAAACTCAGTGGATGCGCGTGACGCAGATCGCAGCGCTATCCGTGCTTTTGGTGATTGCTGGTTGTGGTAAGAAGAAAACTGCTGCGCCACCGCCGCCGCCACCGCCGCCACCACCTGCGCCTACAGCAAACATTTCGGCTAATCCCGCGACGGTAAACGCCGGACAATCGACGACGCTTACATGGCAAACAGAGAATGCCACGGACGTTTCCATCGACGGAATCGGAAAGGTCCAGGCCAATGGATCACAAACTGTAACTCCGACCGATTCAACCAACTATCGCCTCACAGCAACCGGTCCGGGTGGAACGCAGGAGGCAAGCACGCGTGTGACCGTCAGTCGCCCGGCGCCGGTCGTGCAGCAAGAAGCGCCGCCGTCGATGACCGATCAGCAAATGTTCGATCAGAACATCAAAGACGCGTTCTTCGACTACGACAGCTACGAGATTCGTCCGCAGGACCAGACAACGCTACAGGCCGATGCACAGTTCCTGAACCAGCATCCAAACTGGAAGGTGCTGATTGAGGGGCACTGCGACGAGCGCGGATCGACTGAGTACAACATGGCGCTCGGCGACAGCCGCGCGCAATCAGCCAAGCAGGCGCTGATCTCCGCCGGCATAGCCGCGAGTCGGCTGACGACCACCAGCTTCGGCAAGGAAAAGCCGTTCTGCACTGAGTCGAACGAACAGTGCTGGCAGCAAAACCGCCGCGCCCATCTGGTGTTACAAGGACAGTAGGGAAGCTGAAGAGACGTTCGCCGCTGGCGAACGTCTCTTAATTGGGAGTTTGCGTTCTTCGAAAGCATCGCTGCTACGACCTGTCATCCTGAAGCGCTTCCTTTGCGCGAAGGATCTCCCGCGATGCTTCCGACTTAAATGCTCTTTCTAGGCTCCTCAACTAGGAAACTGGATAAGAGCCAGGAAGTAGCAACGAAGTCCGAAACATTCCGGGGAGGTCCTGCGTCCGCCTGATGCGGACTCAGGATGACAGATCAAGTTGAAGGTACGTCGTAAGCGGGTCTGAATGTTGGGACTCGCAGAAACAGGGTCACATGAAAACTAACCGCTTCATTGCATTGATCGTCGGCGCCGGCCTGATGCTCCCATCGGCCTTCGCCGCCAACAAAGACATGGTCGCCCTGCAGACGCAGGTGCAGGCATTGCAGGATCAGATCGCGCGTCTGCAGCAGTCAAATGACGAGCGCTTTGGAGCTATGCGCAGTCTGCTCGAGCAAAACACTGACACGCTGAATCGTCTGGCGAATTCACTCGATGCTGTCTCCCACTCGCTGCAAACGACCACGACAGACCAGGGAGGCAAGATCGATCAGGTCTCGGCACAAGTGCAGTCTCTGCACGACTCCGTGGATGAACTGAAAGCGCGCTTGGCCAAAGTCAGCAAGCAGCTCGACGATATGGCCGCTGCGCAGCAGAATCTGCAGGCCGCGCCGCAACCTGGTCAGCCTGGAGCCACAAGTCCGCAGCAGCCGCCGCAGGCTGCCGCTCCGCCGCCGGATGTGCTCTACAACAATGCTCTTAGCGACTACAACGGCGCGAAGTACAACCTGGCATCCCAGGAGTTCGCCGATTACATCAAGTACTACGGCAACACCGATCTGGCTGGGAACGCGCAGTACTACATCGCCGACATCGAGTACAAGCAGGGCAACTATCAGCAGGCGGTGCAGGATTACGACAAGGTGATCGAGCAGTATCCCAGCGGCAACAAAGCCTCAGCCGCTCAGCTCAAAAAGGGATACGCTCTCATTAATATTGATCAGCGCGATGCCGGTATCCGCGAGCTTCGTTCCCTGATCGCCCGCTATCCTCGATCGCTCGAAGCGCAGCAAGCCAAAGAGCGCCTACGCAGCCTGGGGGCCAGCACCACGGCCTCCAAGCCGTCTCCTACCCGCCGCTGACCAAGCAAAATATTTCAGCTAGATGCAGTAGCGAGTAATCCGTCTTTGCAGAGCTCTGTGGCTCTGAGAGCAGGGCTCTTCGCGGAATAGCGTTGATCTCAGTGTGCTCTGGCTGGCAAGGGATGCCAGTGCTGGCGGAAGGTGGCCGCTTAGATCGATCTCTTGGTTACGTTCTCAGCCTTGTTGCTGGAATTGGCCGGCTGCGGACGAGTGGATCTCATCCCAATCAGCGGTCCGTGGTAGCTCAACTCACTTACTTGCTTCTCAGGTTTTGTGCTCGGCATGGTCGGTCCTTGAAGTGGTGAGATGCTGGAAACTCTAACCGCGTATGCACAGGCGCGCTAGATTACTGAAGGAATGCGGGTTATGTGGTAAGGAATGAGCAAGTTACAAAGTCGGGCAATAAGCCATAAGCAATAAGCCGTAGGCTTGTGGCGGTAGTCCGGTAAACAGCGAGGTGTCCACTTTGTCCACCATTGCAGTGCCAGCTCCGCCCTCACTGCGCAGTGCCCTACCGCCTGCTCACCGTTTTTTTCCCCGCTGCCACTCTCGGTAGGCCTCGCTGCGCGCAATACCAAACTCTTTGGCAGCCTGTTTTAGAGCCGCCTTCTCCTCAATAGCGCCGCCCGCCAGCAACTCGCGAATGCGATCGACAACGGTGGAACGCGTAGCCTGGGCCGGTCGGTCGCTGCGATTGCCTTCCACAATCACGGTGATCTCGCCTTTCACAGCCTCTCGCTTTCGCAGTTCACCTGCGATCTCGGCAATATTTCCGCGAAGGAATTCCTCGTGCACCTTGGTCAGTTCGCGCGCGAGCGCGATGTGGCGCTCCTTGCCGAGAGTCTGTTCGAGGTCGGCTAGCATTTCGGTGATGCGATGAGGAGCTTCGTAAAAAATGAGAGTTTCAGGACTGTCGCGCAATACTTCCAGTGTGGTCCGGCGCTCGCCAGAGCGCGGCGGAAGAAAGCCCACGAAGCGGAACGAATCAGTCGGCAATCCGCTTGCCACCAGCGCGGAAAGAAGCGCGGATGGGCCAGGAACAACGACGACCTTAAGCCCGCGATCCAGAGCGGCGCGAATGACGCACTCTCCGGGATCGGAAACTCCCGGCATGCCTGCATCGGAGACAAGCGCAATGCGCGCTCCGCCGTCAATTTTCGCGACCAGCTCCTGCGCACGCGCAGCTTCGTTGTGCTCGTGATAGCTCTGCGTCGGCGTCTTGATTTCAAAATGGTTGAGCAGTTTCTGAGTGTGGCGCGTGTCTTCGCAGGCGATTACGTCGGCCTCGCGCAGCACGCGCAGAGCCCGCAGAGTAATGTCTTCCAGATTGCCGATGGGAGTTGCGACTACGTAAAGGCCCGGAGACAGTTGACCGTCAGGGTTGTCGTGGGAAGACAAGGCCAATGCAGTTTAGCGTTTTCTATACAAGCTTTGCTATGGCGTCCGCGATCTTGGACCACGGGGCCGATTTCGGATCAATCAACTCATAATGTCCCGAATCGGGAAGTTCGAGGAAGGTGATGTTCTCGCCCGTAGCTTGCTTCTGGCGGACGTACTCACGGCTCATTTCAACCGGTACGGTATCGTCGTGGACGCCATGAACAATAAGCTGCTTGCAGCGGATATCCAGCTCGGCGGGAGAGGCTTCATGATAGTGCTCGGGGACACGCTCTGGAGGACCGCCTAAAAACTCAGCCACGGCGTCGTGGCTCAGGTGCAGTTCCCAGCCGCGGCGAAGATCCACGACTCCAGCCAGCGAGATGGCTGCGGGCATGGAGTTGTGGTGAGCCGCCAGGGCGAGCGCGAGCTGTCCGCCTGCTGAATGTCCGATCACGAGCATTCTCCTGGCGTCAAGTGGATACTTGCCCGCAAGCTGCCGGAAAAATTGATAGGCAGAAGTGACATCCTCGAAGCTGCCGGGCCAGCCTCCGCCGGGATTTCCCACGCGGCGATACTCGATGTTCCAGGTGACGAATCCCGCTTTGGTTAGCGCTGCACATAGAAAGCCGGCGTGCCGCAAGTCGTAACGAGCGCGCCAGAAGCCGCCGTGGACAAACATCACCGCCGGAAATGTACCCTTACCGCGTGGAAGGCGAAAATCCCCAAATTGGAACTGATCCTGGCCGTAGTTGAGGCGGATATCTGCGGGTGGCGGCGTGTCAGTTAGAACATGTTCACTGTTCTGCATCGTGTGCACAAAGATTTGGCGCTTTGTCCTGTCCGGAATACTCTAACAAGGGCGCACGCCAGAGCTCCTCCCCATGGGCCACGAAGCCACAGAACTGACGCGTTTCCTCACTCAGCACGGCTACACAGTCGTCTTTTTATGGGTGCTGGCGGAACAGGCTGGGATTCCTCTGCCTTCGGCGCCGCTTCTGCTCACCGCCGGCGCGTTGAGCGCCGAAGGAAGGATCAGCTTTTACGTGCTCCTGGCCCTCACCTTCTTCGGCGCGTTCATAAGCGATCTGCTCTGGTTCCAGCTCGGGCGGTCGCAGGGCGGACGAATGCTGAGCCTTCTTTGCCGCATCTCGCTCGAACCTGATTCCTGCGTGAAAAACACCGAGAATCTCTTCGTCCGGCGCGGCGCGAGTTCGCTGCTGATTTCCAAATTTCTGCCCGGCCTGAACACGGTGGCGCAGCCGATGGCGGGGATTGTCCGCCTCTCATGGATCAGGTTCCTCATTTACGACGTCTGTGGGACGCTGTTCTGGGCAGGAACAGTTCTGATTGCCGGCCGCCTGTTTCATCGGCAGATCGAAGATGTCCTCGCACTTCTCCGCCGCACAGGAGCATCGATATTGGCTCTGGCTATCGTGGCTGCCATTGGATGGATCGCTTTCAAGTTCATTCAGCGCCGCCGCTTCATTCACAAGCTGCGGGTCTCTCGCATTACTCCAGAAGAGCTGAAGGATGAGATGAATCGCGGCATTCCCGTTGTGATCGTGGACTTACGCAATGAGGCGAGGTTGGATGCTGAGGCGGTTCAGATCGCGGCCGCACTGCGATTGACGCCGGAGCAGCTCGAAGATCGCCACATTGAAATTCCGCGCGATCGCGACATCATTCTGTACTGCACTTGACCCAACGAAGCGACCAGCGCCCGGGTGGCGCTGCAACTCAGGAAACGCGGGATTACACGCGTACGTCCGCTGCTCGGCGGACTCGACGCGTGGGTCGAGCGCGGCTATCCAGTCGAGAAGGTAGCCGTCGGCAATGCGAGCGTCGTGGCAACTTAGATGGAGACAGGAACGGGCGCCGGTAGGCGGTGGGGCAGCCGCGGTTTCTGCGGCTGCGGTTGTCCTAGGCTCGACCAGCAATCCACGACCCGGAGCTGGCTATGCGGCCATTTCCGGCCCACTGGCTACCGCCGCCGGTTCTGTTCTATGTCACCGCAAGAACCTGTTCACCAGCCACAACACGAAGCTGAGGACGATGCTCAGGATGATACAGGTAGTGATCGGGAAGAACACCGAAGTATTCTTTCCGCGGTAGCTGATGTCGCCCGGCAAGCGTCCGAGAGGCAGGTTGGCGCGTCCGGCGAGCAGGACGATAAGGCCGATCAGGATCAGCAATCCTCCTGCGCCAATCAACAGCTTACCGAGGGAATTCACGATCCCATTTTATAGAGCCCAGGTTATACGAACAGCAAGGTGAGTCATAGATTGTGACTTGCTGGATGTGCTGAATGCGTCCTGCTTTCCTAGGTCTGGAATCCCGCTGCTCCGGTTTTTCCTGCGAGAGGACAACATTGTGCGGTTCCGCGTTTTCTAACAAAGCGAATCCGCGCTAAGCATCAATTCTGGTCTCGGATGAGAGGAGTGTCGAATGAAGGTCTGCGACGTAATGACCACTGAAGTGGAAACCGTTCAGATGAACAGTACGCTGGAAGAAGCAGCTTCGATTATGAAGGTGGAGAACGTAGGTGCAGTCCCGGTGGTCGATGAAGACGACGATCTGGTGGGCATCCTCACCGATCGCGACATTGTGGTTCGCTGTGTAGCCGACGGCAAGAATCCGGCAGAAACAAACGTCGAGGAGGTCTTGAGCCACGAGCTCGAAACCATCGAGCCGGACGCCGATGTTGAGGACGCGGCCAAACTGATGGCCGATAAGCAGATTCGCCGGCTCCCTGTGTGCGAAGATGGCGAGCTGGTAGGCATGCTCTCGATCGGCGACCTCGCCGTGAAGGCGCCGCGGGTCGACGCGTCGGGCGAAGCTCTTCGCGAGATATCCGTCGGCGTAAAAGGCGAGAGTGCCGCAATGCCCATGCCTCGTGCTCGAAGCCGGCGTATGACGCAGATGAACGCATCCGCGCATGAAGGCGGCTCACGTGCAGCTCATGCTGCGGCGGCTGAGTTCAGTGATGACGAGGACGTCGTTCTGGAATTTTCTGACGAAAAGGACCTCGGTATTTCCGGCGCGCGCGAACGCCACTCCAATCGCCATCATCAGGCGTCGCAGGAAGTCAAAGGATCCGGCAATACCAAAAAGAAGCTGCACCCGATTTCGGAAGGCAAACCGCAACAGAATCTGGGTGTCCTTGGCCAGAAGAAACGCGGACAAGGGATCAGCAGCCGCGACGCCGACGAGGAATTGAAGCGCAACAATCGCGTGGTTTCAATTCGGGAAGACGCTCAGGCCGGTCGCAGGCGCAGACAACGTAAGACGGGATGAATCCAGGCATCGCGAAAGGCCCGGTACGGAAAACGATAGTTCAGCTACTTCTTGTAGATCACACCGCCCTTCATGACGAAATCTACATGCTCGGTAGCTGAAATATCCTGCAGCGGATTGCCCGCAACTGCGATCACATCCGCCAAGTATCCGGGCCTAAGCGCGCCGATCTGTCCTTCCCAGCCCAACAACTTTGCACCGTTGATGAGATCCGCCTGCAAGGTCGCCAGCGGTGACATTCCGTACTGAACCATTAGCACAAGCTCGCGCGCCTGCGTGCCATGCGGGAACGGGCCAACATCGGATCCGACCGCCATCGGCACTCCTGCGGCGAGTTGCTTGCGGAACTCCTGGGCGTGGAAGTCGAGAATCGCGCGCTCACGTTGTCCCGCTTCGGGAGTGGCTGCGTGATTGGCAAAATATTCGATGATGGTGAAAGTCGGGACTGCAGGAATGTGCTTCTCGCGCATCAGTTTCATGGTTTCATCGCTGAGCTGAAACGCGTGGTCCACCGACTCCACCCCCGCCTGAACCGCATAAAGCGTGCCCGGTTCTCCGGTGGCGTGCACCGCTACATGCTTGCCGACACGTGCCGCTTCTTGTACCGCCGCTGCCAGTTGCGCTTCCGTGTATTGGTAAGGCGTCGAGAACTTCCCATTTTGGAAGGAGTCTCTGCCCGTCTCGTACATCTTGATGAAGTCGGCGCCTTGCTTGAACTGCTCGCGGATGACCTCGACGATTTCATCGGCATTATTGGCGTAGGTTGCATTGCTGAGGACATGCTGCTCAGGGTTGTATCCACGCGCGTCCTCGTGTCCACCGAGGATGTCGATGGCATTGCCGCTGATGCGCAGCCGTGGTCCGGGAATTAGGCCTTTGTTGATGGCATTGCGGACAGCAGTATCGGCTGAACCGGCGCCTTCGGTCCCCATGTCGCGCTCGGCGGTGAAGCCGCCCATGAGATCATCGCGCGCCGCGAGCGTCGCCAGAATCGTTCGCTGCGGAACCGACTCTTCAACAGTCTGCAAGTCTTCAGCTCCGGGATGCAGAAAGAGGTGAACATGCGCATCGATCAGCCCGGGCATGAGCGTGGTGTCGCCGAGGTCGATGACCTGTGCTCCGGCGGGATGAGCCACGCTGCCTCCTGCTTCGCGAATACGCTCGCCTTCAACCAGCACTTCTCCGGGCTGCACGATGCGTCCAGCTTCAATGTCGAGCAGGCGAGCGGCATGAAGGACGATGGGCTTGGTTCCATTTTGGGAGTTTTGCGAGTAACCGCAGTTCACGGAAAGAATGAGAGCGAAAAAGACACAGAATCGGATCCGCATAAGCCGTAATGGTAAACGACGAGAGTAGCTGCGAAGTTGTACGCAGTTTGCGGATTCTGCCCGCAGCGCCGTAAGCCAACGCCGCTCCGCCCTCAGTACCGTTCGGGATGCGAGTGGGTGAGTGGGCGAGTTGTCGTGACTCACGCATCCGCTGCTGCGGAGGGTAGTGCCTATCCACGTGCACCAATTTGTGGCATTGACGGTAACCAGCCACTTTGTTACCTTGCGCACAGTAGTTTCGGGACTGCTCCGGCCGGTTGATTATCTGGGCTCCCGAGTTCCTTCCGCGCGCCATGAATCTTCATGGCCTCCACGCTTCCAACTCTTGCCGGCCCTTTTCCCCCGAAGCTCAAGGAGCAAGACTATGACAAGCGACAATCAGCGAGTCCCAGTAGCGGGCAGCGAACGCGCTGCTCTGCCAGGTTCAAGAGTCATTGCGTCCGCTAACCCCGATGAGGTTATCCAGGTCACGATGCGGCTCAGACCGCGCACTCCGCTGAACGCAGCCGACCTGCTGCGCAAAGACGCGCAGCCCGCGCCCGAGCGCCAGCACCTCACCCATGAAGAGTACGAGCAACGGCACGGGGCGAATCCCGACGACGTTGCGAAGATCGAAGACTTCGCTCACCAGCACCATCTCGCCATTGCCGAGACCGATTTGGGACGACGTACATTGATCCTGAGCGGGACCGTTTCCGCCTTCAACAAAGCCTTCGAGGTGGACCTAAAAGAATGCGAGCACGAGGGAAGGCGGTACCGCGGACGTGTTGGCGCAGTACACATTCCCAGCGAATTGAACGGAATTGTGACTGGCGTCTTCGGACTTGATAATCGTCCGCAGGCGAAGCCGCACTTTCGCCGCCGCACCACTCAATCAGGAATAGCTGCACACGCAAGCAGCGTTTCCTACACGCCGATTCAAGTTGCGCAGGCATACAACTTTCCGTCAGGACTCGATGGCTCCGGCCAAACCATCGCGCTTATCGAACTTGGCGGAGGCTATCGTGGGCGTGACTTGTCGAGCTATTTCAAGAAGCTCGGCATCAAGCAACCGAAGATCACCGCGGTGTCCGTCGATGGAGGACATAACAAAGCGATCGGCGATCCTAACGGGGCTGATGGCGAGGTCGTACTCGACATCGAAGTAGCCGGCGCCGTCGCCCCGGCTTCGAAGATCGTCGTTTACTTCGCACCGAACACTGATGCCGGCTTCCTCGACGCCATCACCAAAGCAGTTCACGACACAAAAAATAAATCGTCGGTCGTCTCGATCAGTTGGGGCGGTCCGGAGGAGAGCTTCACCCAGCAATCGCTCACGGCCTACGACGAAGCCTTCCAGGCTGCTGCCGCGCTGGGAGTCACAGTTTGTGCCGCAGCCGGCGACAACGGCTCGACCGATGGCGTAACCGACGGCAAGCAGCACGTGGACTTTCCCGCTTCGGACCCATTTGTTCTGGCCTGCGGCGGCACGAGTCTGCGCATCACCGGCAAAACCGCAGTCGAGAACGTGTGGAACGAACAGCCGCAAGGAGGAGCGACCGGCGGAGGCATCAGCGATATCTTTGCGCTTCCGGACTATCAAAAGAATGCAGAGATTCCGCCTTCGGCAAACGATCACAAAGTCCGACGCGGTGTGCCCGATGTTTCCGGCGATGCCGATCCGCAGACCGGATACGAGATCTTCGTCGATGGCCAGTCGGCTGTGTTCGGCGGCACCAGCGCAGTGGCTCCTCTGATGGCGGGACTCATTGCACGGCTGAATCAGCAGGCTGGGAAGGCCGTCGGATTCCTGAATCCGATGCTTTATCAGCAGGCTGAAGCTGCGGGAGTCTTTCACGACGTAACTCAGGGCAGCAACGGATCGTATTCAGCATCAGCCGGATGGGACGCCTGTACCGGATTGGGATCGCCCGATGGAATGAAGCTGCTTGGGGTTCTCGTCCCAAAGCAGACTGCGCAGCGCACTACCGGGAGTAGCGGCAAGATGGCTGCGGCATCGTAAATCCTCCAACACCATTGGCTGAATCGGGTAGGAGGCGGGATCACTCCCGCCGTCCTCCCACACCACCCTCCGTGCGGCTCCGCAACGGGCGGTTCATGAAACCAACGAGAACCGGCGCTGAGTAGCCAACAGCGAGAGCAAACCCATGCGGTCGAACCAAGACTGGGGA
>Ga0075426_10003969_pt1 | contig 10536 bp, 10 predicted proteins | sample SoiMethybrSBSTD5_FD_75304 | JGI IMG/M metagenome (GOLD analysis project Ga0075426, IMG submission 75304) | Bulk soil microbial communities from a Populus tree surrounding site in Tennessee, USA - Soil MetaG P. TD hybrid SBSTD5 | ecosystem: Environmental > Terrestrial > Soil > Tree plantation...
GCGGCGGCGGCCAATCTCTATACGCTCTGGCAAGCGCGGCAATTGCGATTGACCGCCAAAGTGCCCGCCCATCTAATCGCAATGACTGCGCTGGAAAAGCGTCGAACGGCGATTGTCCTCGGCGCTTCGCTGATCACCCTCGGCATCGTCGGCTTCGAACTCATCGCGCACGCTTTGATGCATTGATTCAATAGACGGAGAATCCACGCAGGCGCTGAATGTCGGTTCAAGCGCCAAAAATAATTTTCGCGCACTCCGTGAAAGACCGAGCGCCGCACACGCTCTAGCAGTGCGACCACGTAGGACTTTCTCTAGCAGGATTGCTGAAAACTCGGAGTCCTTCGACACTGCTCAGGACGAACGGAGGAGTTTTGATACATTGAAGATTTTTCCGTTCATGCTGAGGCTCTCGAAGCATTCCGAAGCTTTTTTCAGCAACTCTCTAAACTAATCGGTGCAGGGCAGCTCCGACTCGTCGATCGCCACCCAATTCACGCGGCTGCTCCAGTGACCGTGCGCGGAGGGTTTTCCCGGCGGCACATCGTCGAGCGTTCCGGCGGGAACGATAACCCGAGTGCCGTCGCGCGATGCATGGGGAATCGGACAGTTGCACGTAGCGCAGATCTGCCGCGCGAAGCTTTTCGCCTCCGGCAAATCGAAGCGCCTGACCAGATTTTCGCCTTGCGTCCAATGAAATTGGCCGATCGGCACCGCGATGTTGGTCGAGCGCACGCCGCCGGTGGCTTTGCGGCAACGCGAACAATAACAGTGGCCAAAGCGCATGAACGGCGTGCTCACCTCGTAGCGCACCGATTGGCACAGACAACTTCCTTTTAGGGTTTGCTCAGCCATAGAACCTCCTCTTCCTAAATCGATGAAACGCGGCGCACTCGCGCGCCGCGCGCGTTTTTTATTTCACTAAACCGACCGGATTGTTCTTTGTTCAATCAGCCGGCATTTTATTGTCGGCTTGGGTAGTTGGCAAGGACCAAGCCCGTTAGTGCGCCTTTGCGGTTATGTGAGACGGAATTAATTGGCGCCGTTGCTTGTTTTGCATTCAAGCAGCGCTCGAATAATGTTCAAGCTTGCCGCGAGACGGCGGCTTTAAATGGATCGCTAGAAAGGAAGCGCGGATTTACATTAGCCCAAAAAATCCTCAACGGCTCAAGTGCCCGGCCGCCCTGAGCGCGCGCCGTTGACAAAGCGCGCGCGGCTCTTTTACAGTCGGGAACATTTTCGCGCAAAGGAGATTTTCATGGCAGAACCGGTGCTGATGGAAAAAGAAGCGGATGTGACAACGATCACGTTAAACCGGCCGGAATCCGGCAACCGCCAGACGGACGCGACCTGGGCCAAAGTAACCGAAATGTTCGACACCGCAGCGAAGCAGTCGCGGCTGATCCTGTTCAAAGGAGCGGGCGATGATTTTTGCCTTGGCCGTGAAGCGATGGGCCAGCAGCCGCCCAATCCGCTCGAAGCTTACGCCGTGCGCGACCGCAGTGAAACAATTTTCAATCTCTATGGCGCGTTCCGCAATGCGCGAACGCCGATCATCGGCGTGGTCCAAGGCCGCGCAGTGGGTCTCGGCTGCGCGCTCGCCGCGCTTTGCGATATCACGATCGCCAGCGACAAAGCCCGTTTCTCGTTTCCTGAAACGGCGCACCGCATCATGCCGACGATCGCGTTTTCCGCTTTAGTCGACCGCATGCCGCGCAAGGCGGCAACCTTCATGATGTACTCGGCTCAGGAAATAGACGCGCCCAAAGCGCTGGCGTTTGGGTTGGCGAGCGATGTCGTCTCTGCAAACGATCTCGACAGCGCCGTTACCACGCTGGTGGAGCATCTCAAGAAAATGCCGCTCGCCGCCGTGCTCGCGCTCAAAGAATACGCTCGCGTGGCGTTCGGCATGAGCACGCAGGGCGCCACCGACTTCGCGCGCAACCTGCACTCCACCGTGAACAGTTTTTCCGGCATGAGATCGTGACGCGCTGTTTCTGAAGTGATTATTTATGATAGAGCAAGCGCAGTTCTTTTTTTGCGGATTCGAGCCGCGCGCGGTGAGTTTTCGATAGTTTGCGCCCGGCGCGATTGATGTAAAAGGTCAACATCGACATGGCTGAGCGTAAGGAACCGCTTTTGCGGCGCCGGCTGCGCTCGGCGGAACGTTTCAACGAACGCGCGATCGCGCGCGGGCTTGCCAACGAGAACACACCTTTGTCCAGATCGAGGGCATCACTCGTTTCGGTCACCCGTTGCGACCAACGCCGCCCTTTCACAACCGATTTTCGTTTTTTGCGTTTTGCCGCCATTATTTCCATCCGTCTTCTACTGCCGTGCGCACGGCGAAATCATCGATGATTTCGGCTATCGCGCTTGCGGGGAAGCCCATCCGACATTTTGTCGCGGCCCGATTTCAGGGCCGCCGTGCGGCACTGACAATGCGGCTTTCAGCTTGAACAACTCTTCACTCCAATCGGACTGGTCGGAGAAAAGTGTTTCGGCTATTTCAGCAAATTGGGCGGCTCGCTGATAATCCGCCAGATAATAATGAGCGCGCGCAAGATAGAAATAAACGAACGGACTGGCTTCCAGACTGAGCGCTTTTTCGAGGACAGATACCGCCCTTCGGTTTTCTCCCGCTTGAATCAAAGTCCTGCCGCTTTCGATAAGACGCAGGGCTGCCGCACGCTTGGAACTCGTGCCGCGGCCGATAGCGGACAATAAAGAACGGTTGGGTCCCACCGCTGGAAATTCGCTTCTACCGGGAACTTTCTCTCGGTCGTTCTCGTTTGCAGCACTCCGCCGTGACTTGCCGAACATTTTTTCTAAAGCGTCATTATCGAACTTGATCACGCGGCGGTTGGGTTCTGGGGAAAGGAGCGGCGGTGGTTTGGACGATTGAACCTCCGCATGTGCTTGACGCAAGGAGAACACAAAAGGAATGCCGCCCAGGTGGGTACTCAAAACAATCACGACAATCAACGAACTCGCTGAAATCGGCGCCACGGGATCCTTTCAGCCGAAATCAAAAAACCGATTGTAACCAGTTGAGGGTAGGACCGCTCCGTTCACCCTTCAAGGCAAACGGAGCGGCATCAGCGGCTGTCAGAATTCTTTAGTCCACTCGTCAACTTCCTTTTCCGCCTTGTCTTTGTCGATTCCGTAGCGTTGCTGGATTTTGCCGACGAGCTGATCGCGTTTGCCTTCGACGACATCGATTTCGTCGTCAGTCAGCTTTCCCCATTTCGTTTTCGCTTTGCCTTTAATCTGCTTCCATTGTCCGGCGATCTGATCCCAATTCATGTGAGCCTCCTGGTTAATCCTATTGAGTGCGTCGACCGTCGCACATAATTTCCGCAATTGATGTGCCAGCAAGTAAGCTTTGGTGATTCAACGATTTTCATCGACCATAAAACGGAATCCGTCAGACTTTGCCGTTAACTCTGGAGTGAAAACACCGACACACGCTCGGCTCAAGCGTAAAAGACTTCGCCTTCATACGCCGCCTCTTGCTGTCGGAAGGAAGTTGGCAGCAGAACAAAAATGGCTACACAACGCGCGAGTCCGCGGCCACGGCAGAATCGTTTTTCTGCGCGCCGCGAACGTTGATCGCAGCCAAGCAAACTTACAAGATAATCAGGGCATAAGCGCGGGCGTGCCAACCCCAGACAATCCAGAGCAGGTTACTTAGAAGGAAAAGCCAGAAACCGACGCTGCGTTTAGGCCGCCTCTGCGAGCCCACCAACCAAGCGGCGGCCGCGGTTATGATCATGGCCGGCCATTGGACGAGATCAACGTAGTCCACGCTTCATGGCAGTGCAAAGATGTTACCAAGGATTCAACTCGAATGACGCGCAGCGCATCATCAATAATGCGAATAGTGCGCCCGCTCCTTGGCAGGCTGTCATTAGACTTCGAGAGGGTTTTTCAGCGGGGAACTCATTCGAGCGGATGGCGCGTCGCGGCGGCGGCGAGCTCTCTTTGGCTGGTCAAATCGATACGCAACGGTGTCATCGAGACATAACCTTGCTCGACCGCCCAACGATCGGTCCCTTCTTCGGTTCCCTCGATGGGCACGACGCTGAACCAGAAATGTTTTCGGCCCATTGGGTCCTCGCCGGGCACAACTTTGCCGTCATAGTGGCGCACCGACTGGCGCGTCCAGCGCAGGCCAATCGGCTCCACGTCGGGGAAGTTGACGTTGACCAACTTCAGTTCCGTATCCTTGAGCAAAATCCCCAAGACCTTCTCGATCGATGTCTTCAATATATCGAAATTCGGCTCCTCTTGAGTCGCCGGCATGCTCAAAGCTATGCCGCGCAGCTCCAACAACGTCGCCTGTTTGGCGGCGGCCACCGTGCCCGAGTGCCAAATGGAGTTTCCTAAATTGCTGCCCAAGTTAATGCCGGAAAGCACCACGTCGACTTTTTCCCAATTGTGCACCCCAAGAACGACACAATCCGCGGGCGTCCCGTTGACGCGGTAAGCTTCGAAATCTTTGATCGGCGTCCGTTTGTAAGTCAGCGGGCGCCAACCGGTGATCGCGTGTCCCGCCGAGGATTGCTCGACGTCGGGCGCAACGATGCGCACTTCGCCAAACCGCGAGGCGATTTCCGCCAGCGCTAAAATTCCCGGGCTATAGATACCGTCGTCATTGGCTATTAGAATACGCATTAGGAGGCCGCCTCCTCAACTAAATTAGTATTTCACAATTAATCGCTCAGTCCACCCTGCAAAAAAATGAACGTGACGCTTATTTACAATCCAGACGCCGGCAGCGACAACCAACCTACCGATGAAGAGATTCTAAAACTGATCCGCCGCGCGGGCCATGCCGCCGAGTGTCAGTCGTCGAAGCAAATCGGCTGGGAGAAGGCTCTGGAAAAACCTGTGGACCTGGTCGCTGTTTCGGGCGGCGACGGGATTGTCGGGAAAGTCGCCAAGCGCATGATCGGCAAAAACATTCCGCTCGCGGTTCTGCCGATGGGCACGGCGAATAACATCGCGAACGCGCTCGCTGTCGCGGACCGGCCGCTCGATCAACTGATCGCGGGATGGAATCGCGCGCGCCGAATGAAGTTTGACGTCGGCGCGGCAAGCGGTCCGTGGGGTTCGACGTACTTCATCGAAGGTTTGGGTTTGGGAATTTTCACCGAGACCATGGCGCGGCTCGACGCGAGAAAAAACGTCGACCTCGCGCATCACAGTGTCATGGAAGGAAAAATCACATCCGTGCTGGAGTTCATGAATATTCGTCTGGAAGGCTGCCCCGCTATTCGATTGAAGCTGACCCTCGATGATCGAGACTTGTCCGGCGAATACGTGTTGCTCGAAGCGCTGAATATTCGCTACATCGGGCCCAATCTCTGTCTCGCGCCCGGGGCCGACCCAGGCGACGGTTTGTTCGACGTGGTATTGGTCTCGAACGAGCAACGAAGCCAGCTCAAAAAATATCTGTCCGATCGGCTTGAAGGCAAATCCGATTGTGCGGCATTGACCGTCCACAGAGGCCGCCACCTGCACATCGAGTGCGACTGTTTCCCCATCCATATCGATGACGACCTGCGGATGAAAAGCGGCGCGCCGACCCCTTTCTCATCGGCCGAAATCGATATGACGCTCGACGCAGCAGCCCTGGAATTCCTCACGCCGGGGTGAAACAAGAAGGCAGCGAAACTGATCGGCGCGCACGGCGTCTTTACCTCTTCGAGGGCCGCGGCCTACTTTCTTTCAGCAATCTTTCCGGATCGCCGAGCTGATTCGCAAAAATCGCGAAGTCTATTTGCTCGATTTGAAATCGATGCCAAGCAGCCGCGCCGCGTTGCCGAAGTCGATCGCTTGCCGTTCCGCATCGCTCAGCTTGAGCGCTTCCAGGTCTTGCAATTGAAGATCGATGTCCTCGCGGAAGGGAATGTCGGTGCCGAAAAGCACGTGCTCGACGCCGAACATCGAGAGCGCCATGCGCAGAGCCGGCACGTTGCGGCATACCGTGTCGTAATAAAAGCGCTTGAAATAAACTTCCGGCGGCGCGCTTAGATTTTCGCTGCACGCCGGAAACCGCTCGTAGCCCCACTGAATTCGTCCCATGAGATAGGGCGCCAGACCGCCGAGATGCGGAAAGATCATTTGCAGTTTTGGGTGCCGCTCGAAGACGCCGGCAAGCACGAGCCGGGTCGCAGCCAACGTCGTTTCGAACATGAAGCCCACCACGTTGGCGAGGTTTAGCTCCAACATGCAGTCGAGCCCCGGCGGCGAGATGGGATGAAGCAGGAACGGCAGCCCGCGGCGCTCAAGCTCGGCATAGACGGGCATGAACGCGGCATCGTTGAGCGGTCGTCCGCCGGCACTGCCCATGAGAGCCACTCCAACTACCGTCGGTTCTTGAGCGAAGCGGTCGAGCGTTTCAATCGCCAGCTCTGGAAATTGCAGCGGCAACGTAAGCAGAACACGAAACCGATCGGGATGATCGCGCGCCGGTTGCACGATCATCTCGTTGGCCAACTGCGCTAGTTCAATGGCGGCCGCTCTGTCCGTCACCAGCGCGCCGTGAAACGGGGCTGAGAGCACCTGCATCTCGATCCCCCACTTCTCCATCTCTTGCAGACGGCCTTCGGCATCCGTCATGCGCGGATCCGTGCTCATCCATTTGATCAAACGCTGCGCGTCCTGACCCGCCGGCGAATTGTCATGGCCGAACACGCGGCGCAGCGCTTCTATATAAGCCTTAGAAAACAAATGAGCATGCACGTCGATGCGCATGGTCGAACCTCCCGTGCGTTAATTTATTCTGAACTGTGTGACAGCACGCTAAAACCACAGAGCGCTGGCTTTGGTGTGACTGGACACCCTAAAATTTAATTTTTTTCGGTCGTTTTTATCGCCAGATATCGGCCGTACGCCCTCGGCGGAAAATATTCGGTGACCCGGCGGGGTACGACTTGCATTACTCCTAGAGACAACCGATCGCCCTGAGTTCGTCGGTGCATTGAACTGCGCTTTCAAACCGAATTGTCTGAATGCCCAATTGTCTCGCCGCAGTTAAATTGACCTCCACGTCGTCGATAAAAACCGTGTCCGAGGCGGTGAGCCCGTACGTTTCCAGCAGATGGGAGTAAATCTTTGGCTCCGGTTTACACAAGTTGAGCCGGCACGAAATCACTTTACCGGTAAATACAGCAAAGAAGTCATAGGCCCGTTCGAGATACTCGATGGACGCAAAATGCATGTTCGAGAGACAGTAAAGAGAATGCCCCTGGGCTTTCAGCCGATAGAGCAACTCAACTGTATCCGTGATCGGGATAAGCCTTGAAGGAACGCGCTGCAAAAAATAACGGAGTTCAGAGCAAGACAGCCCAGTCCGTTCGGAGGCTCGAACAACAGCGTCCTCAGGCGCAAGCGTGCCGCGGTCGAGCTCGACCCAATCAGTATGGCCAACGAACCCCGAATGGATCGCTCGACGCACCTCGGGATCATCGAATATTTCAGCAATGAGAATCTCCGGCTCCCAGCGCACCACGACTCCACCGAGATCAAACACGATATTCAAAGCTGTCTCGTCTCAAATCCTAAAAAAAATACGGGATTGCCGATAGCGCAAGACCGACGATAACGAGAAGGACTGTGTTCGATACGAAGTACGGAAAAGCCATCAACCCGATACCGCAGAACAAAGGAATGAAGCGCTGCTGCCTCTTTCCGAAAACAAAGTACGCCAGACCGACGGCGCCAAAAATGACTCCCCAGATCAACGAAGCTTCGCTACCCATCTGGGGCCGCCTTACCGTTCGCGCAATTTTGCATGAGACTCAACTAATTGACGATGGACGGTGAAGTCTTTCATTAAGCGGACGATAAGATTATGCCGGCGTGAGTTTTACCGATCAGATAGTCGTGCCACGGCGTCCAATAATACTTTTCCCAACCCTGGCTGACACCCGCAAAGTCCTCCTCCGGGACGTTAACGTGAACGAGCTCGATCCGCGCTCCGTCTTGCGCCGGCCAGAACGAGAGCGTCAGCACCGAGTCCATCGCCGTGAGCGGCCAGTTCCCCGACCGCCAGGTTTGAACGATGAGCGTCTTCGGCTCGATGTGGAGAATTTTTCCGGACAGCATGCCGTCGAAAGCTTGAAACATCCCGCCGGCATGCGGCTCGAGAGTCACCGGCAAGCCAGTGAACGCCGTATGCTCCGCTGCATCGAGGTACATGTCAAAGAGTTTTTCCGGCGCCGCCGGAAGCGAGGCGGCCATGATGATGTTTCGTGGCATGTTTGAAAGCTCCTTGCTTCGAGCAGAATCTTCCATATTTCATCGTCCAAATTTATCGTACTATCTCTCTTGCTCGTAGACTAACCCGTTTTTGCTGATTCATGAGCTAAGTCGGATTTTATTGTTGTTGCGCGACCTTGGCAAGTAATCTCTCCTCAATGAAAGACTCATCCGCATCTTTTTCCTTTGGTTTTACATCTAACGATTGTTTCGATCATTTTAGGCTGGAATATCGGCCTTGATCGGCAAGTCGGCAAACACAACAAGAAATTATTTACGGAGGCTCTTTCCATGAGTAAGCGCAATATCATTATCGGCGTAGGCGTCGTCGTGCTGGGGATTGGCTGGTACGCGTTTCGGCCGGAGTTGTTGTTCGTCAACAAAACCGTGAATGAGGAATTCCCCGGCGGGGCGGCGATGGCTTCCATCGAAAAAGGGCCAATGGCCGTCACCAAAGGCAACTTCAAAGGCTTAGCGCACGAAACTAAAGGACTGGCTTCGATTTATCAGCTTGCGGATGGCAAGCGAACTTTAAGGCTCAGCGAATTCGAAACTTCCAACGGCCCGGACGTTCATGTTTATCTCACCGCGTCGGAAGTCGAAAAGGGCAGCGACGCGATCAAAGAAGCCGGCTTCGTCGACCTTGGTTCGATGAAAGGCAACAAAGGCGATCAGAACTATGACATCCCGGCGGATGCCGATTTGAACAGATACAAGAACGTCACCATCTGGTGCGCGCGCTTTGGCGTGAATTTCGGCCAGGCCGCTTTGGAAGCGCCGGTTTCGATTCCCGTCAAGGTCGTGGAGGGCAATTTCCGCGGCATCGCCCATGAAACCAAGGGCATGGCGGCGGTTTACAAACTACCCGACGGCAAAAACGTATTACGCTTCAGCGCCTTCGAGACTTCCAACGGTCCCGACGTGCACGTCTATTTGGTCGCGGCTGCCGATGCGAAAGACGATGCGACGGTTAAACAAGCAGGCTTTATCGACCTCGGCAGCATCAAGGGCAACATCGGCGATCAGAACTACGACCTGCCGGCCGGCGTCGACCTCTCGAAATACCGCGCCGTCACCGTGTGGTGTAAACGCTTCGGCGTCAACTTCGCCACCGCGCCGCTGGCTTCGGCAAAGGGTTGAGAGGCTTCGGAAAGATTTCTCCCTTCGGTCGAAATGACCATTGCCTGTCATCTCGAACGTAGTGAGAGATCTTTCCCTTTTTCACTGCACCCAGCGAACAAATCAAATATCTCCGACCTTGCACTGACAAACAAAGAGACCAAATGACTAAAAAGAGTAATATCCTCATCCTCGGCGGCGGCTTCGGGGGGCTCTACACTGCGCTGGAACTCGAAAAGCAATTTCGTGACCAATCCGACGTCGAGATCACGCTCGTCAACCGCGACAACTTTTTTCTCTTCACCCCGATGCTGCACGAAGTCGCGGCCAGCGATCTCGACATCACGACCATCGTCAACCCGATCCGCAAGCTCCTCAAGCGAACCAATTTCTTCGACGGCGAAGTCCGCTCCATCGACTTGAATGACAAGCGAGTGACGGTCTCCCATGGTATCGATGCCAGCCATGCGCACGAACTTTCTTACAATCATCTCGTTTTGGCTTTGGGTTCGGTTACCAACTTTTATGGCATTCCCGGCCTTGAAGAGCGGGCGCTGACAATGAAATCGCTGGCCGACGCCGTTTATCTGCGCAACCGGTTGATCGAACATCTCGAAGAGGCCGACTTCGAGTGTTCGACGATTCCGCCAGAGCAGTTGCTCACCTTCGTCGTCGCCGGCGGCGGCTTCGCCGGGGTGGAAACCATCGCGGCCATCAACGACTTTTTGCGCCATGCACTGAAGTTTTACCCGAATTTGAACGAATCCATATTGCGCACCGTGCTGGTGGAACATGGATCGATGATCCTACCGGAGCTCGGCCCTGAGCTCGGCAAGTACGCGCAACAGAAATTGGCGGAGCGAAAAATCGAATTCTTTCTGGGCAGGAAAGTAACCGGTTTATCCGAGCGTGGCGTGGAGCTCAGCGACGGCGCGATTCTCCCGGCTCGAACTCTGGTCTGGACCGCCGGTACGGCGCCCTGTCCGCTGCTGGACCTGATCGCTTGTAAAAAGGACCACGGCCGCGTCGTTGTCAATGAATTTCTCGAAATGCCGGACTACGCCGGCGTGTGGGCGCTCGGAGATTGCGCGTCGATCCCCGATAAGACAACCGGCCGCGCCTGTCCGCCCACGGCGCAACACGCCCTGCGCC
>Ga0075426_10003970_pt1 | contig 10534 bp, 7 predicted proteins | sample SoiMethybrSBSTD5_FD_75304 | JGI IMG/M metagenome (GOLD analysis project Ga0075426, IMG submission 75304) | Bulk soil microbial communities from a Populus tree surrounding site in Tennessee, USA - Soil MetaG P. TD hybrid SBSTD5 | ecosystem: Environmental > Terrestrial > Soil > Tree plantation...
GCGACGACCTTCCGGTGCGCCGCGTGCGCGAGCCCCGGAAGGAGCAGACAGAGGACGGCCAGCGACGCCGGCAGGACCGGCCCGCGAGCACGACGCCCCGGGGTCAACGGACTTTTCCCTGGGACAGGATCGCCTGGAAGTACTGGTCCACGAGCGCGCGGTAGCGCGGCGACACCGGGTCCCGTCCGCCGCGGGCCAGAAGGGCCGCGAGCGAGGGCCGCGCTTTCAGGAGCTCGGGGGAGAGCGCGTCGGGCGAGGAGCGCACCACGTCGACGCCCGGCCTCGAGGTGCGGCGCCTGGAGTAATCGCGCTTCTCGACGCTGCGCGGCGCGTCGAGGAGGCGGCTCAGGATCCGCTGCTGGAGATCCACCGTCTCCTGGTTCAGCCTCCCGCCCCGCAGATCCTGCGCCACCTTCTTCATGTCCTCGCCGGTCTGGCCCAGCTGCCCCAGCGTGCCGCCGCTCTGCCCCAGCTTGTCCATGGCCTGCTGGAGGCCCTGGCGAATCGCTTCCTGCTCGGCCGCCATCCGGCTCAGGGCGCCGGCCTGATCGGGCGTGAGCCGGCCGTCCTGCCCCTGGCCCTGCCCGCCCGGCAGCATCGAGAGCGCTTGCCCGTTCAGCTGCTGCTGATCGCCCGCCAGGCTCTGCATCATGGACATGGCCTCCTGCATCCCGGTGGAGGACTTGGCGGAGGCCATGGAGTCCCGGCCGCGAAGCAGCGCGGCAGCCGCCTGATTCAGAGCGATGGCCGCCTCCTTGCTTGAGACGAGCCCGCCGATCATGTCTTCCATGGAGTAGCGCCCGACGGCGTTCTTCTGGTTCGAGAGCGCGCGCCCGACCGCCTGCAACACGTCGGGCGTGATGAAGAGCGTCTTCTTGCTCAGCTCTCCGATCCGGTTCGCGGCGCCCTCGGTCGTCTCCTCGAGCCCCTGCTGGGTCGAGGCCCGCTGTCCCGCCTCGCTCTTCGGGTCGTTCAGGATGTCCTTCTGGGCGTCCGAGATCTCGAGCAGGTCCGCGATGGCCTCGTCCATCTTCCGGCCGACGTCGTTCTTCCTGCGAAAGGCGAAATCCTCCTTCATCTTGGTCATCGCGTCGCGCATCTCCTCGAGCTGATGCTCGAGATCCTGCGTGCTCTCCTTCGCGTCCTGCTTCATGGCGTCCTGCATCGACTGGACCGACTTGTCGAAGATGGGGTAGAGACTCTGGAGCTTGTCGCGCTGCTCCGCCGCTTCCTGGGCCGACTGCTTGTCCATCTGCTGGAGCTCGGCCGCCAGCGAATCGAGCGCGGCGCGCTGCTCGCGGCTCATCTTCGACACCTCTTCCTGCCCCTTGGCCAGATCCTTCATCTCGTTCGGCTTGCCCGCGCGGGCCAGCGAATCGGTCAGCGCCATCTCGCGGCGCGCCATGTCCGCGGCGCGCTCGGAGGCGGCTTCCAGCTTCTCCTCCATCTTGATCTGCTTCAGGAGCTCGATCGTCTTCTCCAGACTCTTGACCACGTCCTCCTGGGTCAGCTTCATGTTCTGCATGGCGCGCTCGAGATCCTGGGGCGACATCTTCTTCAGGGCGTCCTGGACACTCTGCATGGCGCGCATGATGGATTGGTCGTGGAGCTGATTCAGGAGCTGGTGCAGCTCGTTCAGCTTCTGGACCAGCTCGGCGTTCAGAGCGCGCGACTCCGCCAGCTTGTCCGCGTCCTGGCCCAGCTTCTCCGCGACCTTGTCGATCTGCTCGCGGAGGGCTTTCTGCCCTTCCAGGGTCTTCTGGATGTCCTGGCCCTTCTCCCAGGGGAGCTCCTTGGTCCGGCCGAGATCGCGGGCCATCTCCTCGGATTTCTCCTGGAGCGCCTTGGCGTTCCGGATGGCGTCCTCCAGGGTGGCCACCGATTCATCCTGCTCATGCTCCACCGAGGAGAGGATCTCCGCCGCGGAGGGGAAGCGCAGCGTGCGGGTCTCGGACCAGGAGGTCTGGGGACCGTCCACCTGGTCTCCGTCCATGGCCCCCACCTCGTACTGCACCTCTTCCCCCGGAAGCAGGTTGAAGGAGCCCAGCGCCCACACGTACCGGACCGCCAGCTCGCGCGTGCCGTCCTTCTCCTCGTGGAGCGTCTCCACGATGGGGGCGCCGTCCCGCACGCGGTAGCGGAGGAGCACCTTCTTCACGCCGTAGTCGTCCGTCGCGCCGGCCAGAATCGTGGCGGACATGTCATGGGCCACGTCCTCGACGGGGCCGGGCGACACGACGGTCACCGTGGGCGGACGGTCGGGGATGGACTTGACGTCGTAGGGGCCCAGGTCCACGCGCCGCCCCCGGGGATCCGTGAGCTGCACGCGGTAGCGCCCATCGGCGTGGACGGGAACGGCGAAGCGCGCGAGGCGCTCGCCCAGATCCCCCTCGAGCGCGCCCTTTCCCTCGAACTGGAGCGCGGCTTTGTCCACGTTCCGGTTCAAGAGCACCTCCACGCGCGCGCGGGTCCCCCGCGGCGCCACGAGATCGCCGGTGATCGCGTTCGAGGCCTCGGCGGCGAGCCCGCAGTACGCGGGGTACTCGTACCGGATCTTGAACCCGGAGGCGCGCGGCAGGTCCCGCACCGAGATGCGATAGACGGGGCTGACCTGGTCCAGGGCGCGGACCTGGTACACGAGATCTTCGTTCAGATTCGGAATCACGGTCGCGTACGCGCGCTCCCGGCCGCGCGGCCTGACGTCTTCCGTGGCGTGCTCGAGCGTCTTCTCGTCCCAGGTCTTCCCGGGCTCCGCCGTGCGCGCCTTCACGAGGAGCCGGGGCTTGCGCTCGGTCCCGGCGATGTAGACGCGCACCGGCACCGACGCCCCGCCCTCCACCTCCTCCGATCCCGGATCGACGCGGATGGTGATCGGCGCGAGCGGGGCCTGCTCGGGATCGGCGATTCGCCTCACCGTCGTGACGGTGCGCGATCCCCCGAGAGCGGCCACGCCGGCCAGAACGAGAACCGCGATTCCCAGCCGCTTCATGGAGCGCGTGCGTCCCCTCCAGACCCGAAGCTGCCCCAGGGGAAGCGAGGCCGCGCGCTCGGCGGCGTTTCGGACCGCGTGCTGCGTGAGGGATTCGGAATAGCCGGTCGAAACCCCGGCCCCCGCTCCCGCCGCGCCTCCGGTGGAGCGCCCCAGCTCGAAGGCGGTCAGGAGCCCGTCGTCACGCTCGTCGATGAGATGGGAGGCCTCGAGCGCGGCCTCGGGTAGGCCCGCGCGGGAGCGGGTCACGCGCACGAGGGCGAACACGAGGGCAGAGACGGCGGCCACGAGGAGCCCGGAGCGAAGCACGACGTACTCGCTTCGGTGCAGCGGAAGGAGGAGCGCGGCCAGAAGCGCCAGCCCGCCCAGCGCCAGGAGCCCGAACGTGGCGAAGAGACCCGCGCGCTCCACCGAGCGCCAGATCAGGGCCCGGCGCGCGCGATGGAGCTCGCGGAGGAGCGCCTCGTAGGCCGAATTCATCGAGCGGGCCTCAATGCGTCACCGCGTAGGTCGCGAGGTTGACCGCGAAGCGCATCGCGGCCGCCCTCTTTTCCGGCGAGTCGTCGTAGATGCCCGCGTCCTCGGTGCCGTTTCCGATGTCGCAGTCGAATGTGTAGAGCACCACGACCCGGCCGCCCTTCACCACCGCGAAGACCCGTGCCGGTCCCCCGTCGTGCTCGTGAATCTTGGGAGCACCCGCCGGGAAGGCGTTCGGGTAGTGGAAGAGCGCGTGGCTGAAGGGAAGCTCGGTCAGGGGCGTTTCGGGATAGAGGCGCTTCACCATCTCGCGGAAGGACTTGTCCAGACCGAAATTGTCGTCCGCCCAGAGGAGCCCGCCGGCGTCCAGATAGCTCCGCAGCGCGCGCGCCTCGTCCTCGCTCAGCTTCACGTTGCCGTGTCCTGTCATGAAGAGCATGGGGTAATTCCAGATCTCGGGGTCGGTGGGCGTCACCACGGCTTCCTGCTCCTGGCTCACGCGGATCTCCCCCCGTTCCTTCAGCGCATGGAGAATGTTCTTGAGTGACGTCTCGTCGGAGTACCAGTCGCCGCCGCCCGTGTACTTGAGCCGGGCGATGGTGAATCCGCCGTCCAGCTCCGCCTCGCGCGTCGCGGCCGAGGGAGTCTCAACAGGCAAGGCGCATGCCACGCCGGCGGCCAGGAATGCCGCCAGAAGGAGGAAGGGTCGGTGGCTTGAAGCGGAGAATCGGGTCACGGGGCTCCGAGATTGGGCTTAAGTAGAACAATTATATCAGATGGCGGCGCCCGCCGTGCTTGCGAGGACGTTACTGAGTGTTACCGGCGGAACCGGCTCCGGTTCCGTGGCCGGAGCTCGACGCGGGGTCTCAAGTGGCCGGAGCGTCGAGTTTTGCGGGGCCCAGCAGGGTGTGGGTGAGCGAGCCCTCGAGATCGTCGAGGGAGAACCAGACCGCGTGGAGCGTGCTGCCCATCCTCTGACCCGGATTTACACAGATCGTGGGCCCGATCCGGTCCGCGAACCTTCCGGAGACCGCGGGGGACTCGTGGATGTGTCCGTGGAGGGAGAGAAGCGGCCGGCGCGTCTCGAGGAATCTCCGGACCTCGCGGGATCCGACGTGGACCTCTCCGTGGATCAGGTCGAGAGCCGTGCCGTGGGGAGGACCATGGAACGCGCAGACGAACGGCGTCCGCTCGGGGGTGAGCTCCCGGCCGATCGTCTCGAGGTCGCGCCCCAGCCACTCCTCCCACTCGCGTCCCCGAAAGTCGAACGGATGGACGGAGCCGTCTTCCTGGCTGCGAAAGCCGTCCAGACGCACGGGACCCTCGAGCCCCTCTTCCCAGCGCTCCCAGTCTTTCAGCGCGAACGGGGTCAGGCTCACGGAGCCGAGTCCCGCGATCCACACGGCTCCCTGGAGCGGTCGGACCGCGCAGTGGATGTGGTGGAACCTCTCGATTCCGGAGCCCAGGAGCACGCGGAGATTCGCGCTCCAGTCGTCGTTTCCCATGATGTAGAAGAGATCGGCGGAATCCCGCTCCTCCCGGTATTCGCGCGCGAGCGGAAGGAAGAACCCCTGGAAGAACGCCTTCTGCTCGACGACCGTGGCGTGCGGGGCGAGATCGCCCCCGAGGATCACCGAGCGCACCGAGAGCTTCCGCGCCAGCGCGAACGCCTCCGTGTAGAGCTCGCGGCTGCCGTGGAGATCGGCCGTGTAGAGGACGTCGGCCCGGGTCTCGGCGGAGGAGCTCACGAGGGGAGGGTCAGTCCTCGGCGCGTATTTCGGTGAGGAGCCAGCGGCCCCCCATCGGCCGCGCGGTCAGGGTGACCCGGACCGCGCGCGTGCCCTGCCGGCCGCCCCAGTCGCCGGTCCAGAGCGCGACGGCGCGGCAGATCCCCCGCTTCCGGTCGCAGTCGAATCGGGTCATGCGGAATTCGCGCGTGTGCACGAGGCCGAGCGGGTCTTTGAGCAGGAAAGCCGCGGCGACGCGCGTCTGGGCCGAGGTCAGGGGGGTGCCGGGCTTGACGGCGATCCGAACCGAGGTGGTGTCCACGAGAGCCGCCAGGCGCTCGGCGTCCGACGCGCCCCAGGCTTCCTCCACGGCCGCGAAGAGACGGATGGCGCTCCCCGGAGCGGTCTCTTCGGCGCGTGCGTAGGGAATCACGGCGATCGAGGCGAGGGAAGCGAGTCCGAGCAGTCTTGCAATCGTCACGAGGCGGCCCCGTTTCTCGGCGCGGCGCGGACCGGAGCTACTTCTTGCGCTGGCCCTGGCCCGCGCGCTCGAGCCAGAGCTGGACTTCGAGCGCAAGTCCGCTGGCGACGTACACGGATGAGTAGGTGCCGAAGACCACGCCCACGAGCATCGCGAACGCGAAGTCGTGGATGACTTCCCCGCCCAGCGTGTACAGAGCCATGACCGTGAGAAACACGGTGAACGAAGTGATGATGGTACGGCTCAGCGTCTCGTTGATGGCGATGTTCATCACGTTGGCCGGCGTCTCCCGGCGGAGGGTCCTGGCGCGCTCGCGAATCCGGTCGAAGACCACGATGGTGTCGTTGATGGAGTACCCGGCGATGGTCAGGAGCGCCGCGACCACGGTGAGCGTGATCTCCTTGTTCATGAGGCTCAGGGCGCCGAGGGTGATGAAGACGTCGTGGAAGAGCGCGGCGACCGCGCCCAGCGAGTATCTCCAGTCGTACCGGATGCCCACGTACACCAGGATGAAGCCCAGCGCAAAGAAGATGGCCTTGATGGCGGCGCCGCGAAGCTCGCTCCCCACGCGCGGGCCCACCGATTCGTAGCGGAGCCTCTCGACCTTGGCCCCGGGGTGCTCCGTGGATACGGCCTGCACGATCGCGGGCGCGGGATTCTGGCCGGCCCGGATCTCGGTGCGGATCAGGAACTGGCCCGGCCGGCTCAGCTCCTGGATCTCGCTCCCGCGATAGCCCGCGTGATCCACGGCGGCGCGCACCGCGTCCGCGTGGACCGGAGGCGTGACCAGGATCTCGACCAGGGCCCCGCCCGTGAAGTCCACGCCGTAGCGCGGCCCGCCGTGCATGATGAGCGAGACGATCGAGACCAGCACGCAGGCGCCCGAGAAGAGGAAGGCGATGTGCCGCCTCCTCATCCAGTCGACATTCACTCCGTGCAGGATCTGGAACATCGGCTCTCCTAGATGCTGATGGACGAAAGCTTCCGGCGGACCGACCACGCGTCGAAGATCATCTTCGAGATCCCGACCGCCGTGATGAGGTTGATGATGAGTCCGATCGAAAGCGTGATGGCGAAACCGCGGATGGGTCCCGTTCCGAACCACATGAGCGCGAAGGAGCTCAGGAGCGTGGTCACGTGCGCGTCGATGATGGTCCGGTACGCCCGCGCGTACCCGGTCTCGATGGCGGCGAGCACCGTCCGCTTGTTCCGGAGCTCCTCGCGGATGCGCTCGAAGATGAGCACGTTGGTGTCCACCGCCATCCCGATCGTGAGCACGATGCCGGCGATGCCCGGCAGCGTGAGCGTGGCGTGGAAGCCGGCCATGCACGCCAAGAGACCCAGGATGTTCAGGATCAGCGCCACCACCGCCACGACACCCGACACGCGGTAGTAGACGATCATGAAGAACACGACGAGGAGCGCCCCGACGGCGCCCGCGTGGATGCCCCGGTCGATCGAGTCCTGGCCCATGGACGGCCCGATGGTCCGCTCCTCGATGACGTTCACCGGCGCCGGGAGCGCGCCCGAGCGAAGCACGATCGCCAGATTCTGCGCCTCCTCCTCGGTGAAGTTCCCGGTGATGGAGCCCTGGCCGCGGGGAATCTTCTCCTGGATGTTGGGCGCCGACTGGATTCTCCCGTCCAGCACGATGGCCAGCCTGCGTCCCACGTTGGAGCCGGTGATGTCGCCGAACAGGGCGCCGCCGCGGCTGGTCAGATTGAACGAGACGCCCGGCGCCCCGGGCCGCGTGGCGTCGAGATCGAGGCGCATCTGGGCGCTCGCTACCTCGGAGCCCTTCATCAGCGCGTCCCGGCTCACGACATAGAGGCCGCGCGCGGTGCGCCCGGAGACGTCCGTGTCGTGCGAATCCCAGGCCAGCTGCGCGTCGGAGGTGAAGGTCGAGTCCGCCTTGAGCTGGCGGATCATGGCCTCCACGATGGGGATGTTCTCACTCAGGACCACCGCCTCCGAATGGGAGGAGGCCAGGAGCTTGGAGGTGAAGGGATGCTGGACCGAGTCGGGGGCCGCGCTGTCCGGGGCGGCGCCTCCGCGCAGCCTGCGCGCGAAGTAGGCGTCGATCCGGTCGTAGAGCGCTTTCGACTCCTCCTCGGTCTTCACCAGCTTGAACTCGAGGAGGGCGGTCTGCCCGATCAGCGCCTTGGCCCGCTCCTGGTCCAGAAGACCCGGGAGCTGGATCAGGATCCGGTTCACCCCCTGGCGCTGGATCGAGGGCTCGGCGACGCCGAACTGGTCCACGCGGTTCCGGATGATCTGCATGGCCTGGTCCACCGCGTTCTTCGCCTCGACGGGACCCAGCTTCGAGGTGTCGACCTCGAGGAGCAGGTACATGCCGCCCTGGAGGTCGAGGCCCAGCTTGATGGCCTTCTCGCGCAGCTTGGCGTACTTCTCCAGCTGGAGCCGCTCCGCCTCGGTCGTGGCCTCGGAAGGGCGCGCCTGGAGAACCACTTGCCGCTCCTTGGCGGGCAGCGAGTAGAACTGGAAGGTGGGCAGGAGGGTCCATAGCGAAGCCAGCACGAAGACCACCGTGAGGTAGAACTTCCACTGGTCGCTGCGCGTCATCACGCTCTGGATCGCTCCTTCATAAGCACCCGTGTGGTCCGGAAGACGTCGAACGCTGCCTCGAATCGAGGCGATGCAGGCCGGGCAGCGTACCCAACGCTCGCCAGGAAGTCAATGCGGTAAAGCACGATGCTCGGCTGTAACAGGGCCTTCATGCCGCCGCAACCCAGGGGTAACAAAGCGCCCCGATCCTGGGCCGGTGGAACCGAAGCAGGATGGTATACTGGGCGAGCTCGATCCGGGGTCCGGCCCGAAGAAGGGCCGGCCGTCGCCATCCCGAGAACGATACCTCAAGGTGCCCAAGACGCCCCGATCCACCATCCTCGTCGTGGACGATGAGGCCGATATCTGCGACCTCGTGAGCTATAACCTGGCTCGCGAAGGTTATCGCGTTCTACAGGAGAGCGACGGCGAGGCGGGGTTGAACCGCGTGTTCCAGTCGGCGCCCGATCTCTTGATTCTCGACCTCCTCCTCCCGAAGATGAGCGGCCTCGAGGTCCTGAGCGCGATCCGCGGCGAGCCCCGCACGAAGACGCTCCCGGTGCTGGTGCTCACGGCCCGGAGCACCGAGATGGACAAGCTGGTGGGCTTCGAGCGCGGGGCGGACGACTATCTCACGAAGCCCTTCTCGCCGAAGGAGCTGGTGGCGCGCGTCCAGGCCATCCTGCGCCGCACCCGCGGCGAGGAGGCCGCGGCGCCCGTCAAGGTCGGCCCGTTCCAGTTCGACAGCGAGCGCCACCGGGTCCTGCTCCACAACCGCGAGCTGGATCTGACCCCCACGGAATATCGCCTTCTGGAATACCTGCTGCAGAAGCCCGGGCGGGTCTTCTCGAGAGAGCAGCTATTGGACAAGGTCTGGGGGCTGGGGTACTTCGGCGAGACAAGGACCGTCGACGTCCACGTCCGCCGCCTCCGGGCCAAGCTCGGGCGCGACGCCGCCCTGATCCGCACGGTCACCGGCGTGGGTTACGCGGCGGAAACTTCCACGAAGTAGCGCGTGACCTCGCTCACCGCGCGCCTCTACTCCCTCATCGCCATCCTCCTCGGCGCGGGCCTCCTGGTGGCCGGGGTCGCCTTGGACCGCGATTCCGCCCGCATGGCGGCGCGGTCGCTCGAGGACGAGGGACGGCGTGAGCTGGGGCTCCTTCGGCTCTGGGCCCCGAGGGCGGACATCGCGCGCGGGAACATCCCGGCCGTGGACGGATGGGCCGATCGCGCCGGGCAGGCCATCGGGCGGCGCGTCACGGTGATCGACTCGACGGGGCGTGTGCTGGGAGACTCGAACGTCCCCCTGGATTCCGTTCCGCTCATGGAGAACCACGCGGGCCGCCCCGAGGTCCGGGCCGCCCTGGACACCGGCCTCGGCGAGGCCAGCCGGCGGAGCTGGACGATCCGCCGGCAGCTCTTCTACATCGCCGAGCCCCTCGCCCCCCTGACGCCGGGGCGAAAGCAGCCCGGGGCGGTGCTTCGCATCTCCATCCCGACCCCCCAGGCTGGCGAATTCGCCCGCCGCTGGCAGCGCCATCTCTGGCTCGCGGTGGGCGCCGTTTTCCTGGCGGTCCTCGTGGCCGGGTACTTCCTGGGCCGCCGCGTGGACCGCAGGCTCCGGACCATGCGCCGCTCCGCGGAGGCGCTGGGGCAGGGAGAGCTCGGGACGAGGATCGCCGTGGACGGCCACGACGAGCTGGGCGCCCTGGCCCGCGTCCTCAATTCCATGGCCGAGCGGCTCGACTTCAAGCTCCGGGAGCTCCACGCGGAGCGCAACCTGAGCCAGGCCGTGATCGCGAACCTGAGCGAGGGGGTAGCCCTCCTGGCCCCCGACCTGACCATCCTCCACGCGAACGAACAGTTCTGGCAGCGGGTCGGCGCCGAACGCCCGTCCGGATCCTCGGCGCCCCGCCTCGCCGCGGCGCGCCAGCCGGTGCTGGAGGAGATCGTGCGCGAGGCGATGCGCCGCGGAACCGCGGTGCGGCGCGAGGCTTCGATCTACGTCGAGGACCGCCGCGAGCACGAGGTGGCGGTCGCCCCGGTGCGCGAAGGCGCGGAAAGGGGGGACTGGCTCCTGACCATCCACGATCTCGACGCCGAGCGCGCGATGGCGAACCTGCGCCGCGAGTTCGTGGCGAACGTGTCCCACGAGCTGAAGACGCCGCTCACGTCCATCCAGGGCTACGCGGAGACTCTGCTCCAGGGCGCGCTGGAGGACGAGGCGAACCGCGCGAAATTCGTCGAGACGATCCGGAATCAGGCGGTGCGCCTGGAGGCGATCGTGGACGA
>Ga0075426_10003971_pt1 | contig 10533 bp, 12 predicted proteins | sample SoiMethybrSBSTD5_FD_75304 | JGI IMG/M metagenome (GOLD analysis project Ga0075426, IMG submission 75304) | Bulk soil microbial communities from a Populus tree surrounding site in Tennessee, USA - Soil MetaG P. TD hybrid SBSTD5 | ecosystem: Environmental > Terrestrial > Soil > Tree plantation...
TCCGCCTCGAGGTCTCGTCCCAGTCGCCGAGCGGCCAGGGTGAGCGCCAGTTGATCCGTGGCGCCTTCAACGATCACGATGGTGCGCATGATCAAAGCAGTTTCCGCCCTCCGGCTCGCGGTCGCCGACATCCCCCGCAGTGTCGAGTTCTACAAGAAGCTCGGCTTCCTGGAAATCCCGGGAGACGGCCCGTCACGCGAGGTTCGGAGCAACTGGTTTCGGATCAGGTTCGAGAAGCGTGAGGGAGACAAAGGCGGCACCGGCGTGAGGATCTGCCTCTCTGTCGACGACATCGAAGCTTGCGCCGGGACGCTAAAGCGAAACGGAATTCGGGCCACCAGTGAACCGGCGGGGAAGAGCCACGAGCTCCTGGTGATGGATCCCGACCATTATTCCCTTCTCTTCTTCGCGACCAAGGGCAGCGCCCAGAAAAGCGAGGCCTCCCACCGCCCAACGAAATAACTGGAGCGGCGGTTACTTCGGCGCCTGCTGCCTCATCGCTTCGTGGATCACGTGGCCGTCATGCCACTCCGGCTCGCCCTCGAGCGCCTCGAGCGTCTTCCGGTACTGGCGATCCATCTCAGGGCTTGACGCGCCCTTGCGATAGGCGTCCTCGCTCTCGAAGACAACGCTGATCCAGATCTCGTTCGGATCGCCGGCGCTCTCGAACACCGTGTGATAGATCCAGCCCTGCGGCGGATCGCCCTCCATCGTCTTCATCTCGTTGATGAACTGATCCTTGTGGCCCGGCTTGACGCGATAGCGGCCGATGGTTCCAAAGTACATGGCGCCCTCCAGCTTGGTGATCGCGAGTACGCAGCACAGCCTAGCGCGTTCCTCCAAGAGCACCCAAAGCGAAGGAGGTCGGATCATGAGCAAGAGCACTGACGAAGTCCTCGCCATCGAAAAGGGCTTCTGGACGCACGCAGACAACCCCAAGTTCTTCGAAGAGAACCTGGCCGACGGCGGAATTTCCGTGATGGAGCCCATGGGTTTCATCGAGAAGGAACAGGCGGTCAAGATGCCCGCCGAAAAACCCTGGAAGAAAGTCGAGATGCTCGACGTCCAGGCTCGAGAGGTGGCGCCTGACTGCGTCATCGTCGCGTACCACGGGCGCGGCATGCGTGACGGCGACGAGAAGCCGTACGAGGGCAGCATCGCCTCCACTTACGTCAAGAATGACGGCCGGTGGCAGCTGGTCCTGACGTCCCACCAGCCCTGGACACCGAAGAGCAAGTAACCGGCCGGGTTTGTATACAAAGCCGGCCGCCAAGGCCGGTTTTGTAGGTCGCAGTCCTACAAAACCGTCAGGCGCTCAGCCGGCGGCTTTCTTCACCAGCGCGGCGATCTTCGTCTCGGCGGCAGGCGTCATCTTCGGCAGCGCGTAAGCGACAGGCCACAGGTCGCCATCGTCCAGCTTGGCCTTGTCGCTGAAGCCCAGCGACGCGTACCTCGTCTTGAACTTCTGCGCCGGCTGAAAGTGACAGATCAGGTCGCCCTGCTTGGCGTAGGCCGGCATCCCGTACCAGAGCTTCGGCTGCAGGTTTGGGGCGCTGGCTGTGATGACCTCGTGAACCCGCTTGGCTAGCGTGCGATCCGTGTCCTTCATCTCGGCGATCTTCGCGAGCACCTCGGCCTCGCCGACGCCCTCGCCCTTCGACTCTCGATAGCGGGCCACCATCGCCGAGCGTTCCTCGTCCGAGAACACCTTCTTACGCGCCGGCGAGGTGGTCTTGCCGACCTTCTTCTTGACCTTCATTGGGGGTTCCTCACTTGTGGAGATTGATTCGAACGACCCCCATGCTAGGTGCCGGCCGGGGGCGAAGGCTTCTCCAAAACTGCTCGATGTCAGTCGCCGCCCGAGCTGAGCGCAAACGGCGACGAGAAGCTCAGCATGGCGACGGCGAGAACGCCGCCGGCAACCAGTGAAGCGACGACCAAGGACTGCCGCGTGAAGGTCCCGCGCAGGTGGTCACGCCAGTCCGCCATCGCGAGGGATGGAGCCCTGCGCGCGTAGTTCACGACGTGAATCGCGGCCGCGACAAACCACACGTAGGACGACCGTGGTGGACCGCGATTCGAGCCTCCTTCATGTAGTAGCGGGCGAAGCGGTAGCCGACTGAGCCGAGCTTGAGCAGGACAGGCGGAATGACAAGGAAGCCGACCACCACGTGGAGCGGCAGATAGCGCCTCACCAGGAGGCCGGTGAACAGCTCGATGGTGGCGCTCCTAGGAGCTCATACCTGCCGCCTTCGTACCATTTATCCGCTCGCCATGGACATCCGCGATCTCGTCAGGCTGCGCAAGGCGAAGGACCGCATGGACCGTGAGTTCGACCAGCCGCTCGACGTACCCGCGCTGGCGAGCTCCGCGGCCATGTCGACCGGCCACTTCTCCCGCAGCTTCAAGGCCGCTTTCGGCGAGGGCCCTTACAGCTACCTCATGACCCGCAGGATCGAGCGCGCCAAGACCCTGCTGAGGCGAGGCGACATGTCCGTTACCGACGTGTGCTTCGAGGTCGGCTGTACGTCGCTGGGCTCGTTCAGCACGCGATTCACGGAGCTGGTCGGCGAGTCACCGAGCGCATATCGCGCCCGCGACCACGTAGCGGCCGCGGACATCCCGCCCTGCGTCATCAGGGTGGCGACAAAACCGATCAGAAATGAAGAAGCGGCCGCTCGGCAGCGCTCATAAGGTGAGCGCATGAGACTGAAACTTCACAACTGCTTCATCGCCGTCCACGACCACGACGAGGCCCTGGCCTTCTACCGGGATCTGCTCGGGCTCGAGGTTCGCAGCGACGTCAAGTACGAGGGCATGCGGTGGACCATGGTCGGCCCCAAGGACCAGCCGGAAGTGAACATCGTGCTGGAACCGCCGCTCGCAGACCCCAACGCATCCGCCTCCGACCGCCAGGTCATGAAGGAGCTCCTCGCCAAGGGCCTTCTGCGCGGCGTCAACTTCAACACCGACGACTGCGACGCGACCTTCGAGCACATCCGGGCCGGAGGCGGCGACGTGCTGCAGGAGCCGATGGACCAGGCCTACGGCGTGAGGGACTGCGCGTTCCGCGATCCGTCCGGGAACATGATCAGGTTCCAGCAGCCGAAGGCCTGACCGTCAGGCCGGAGACGAGGGCGGTAAGCCCGAGCTCGAACTGGGCGGGGCCGGCGACCTCGGCAAGCTCGCCGACCGCGCCCGATACCAGGGGAAAGTCCTCCAGCGGCAGAGCGGCGACCTCGCGGCGCCACGAACCCGCGTACAGGGCCGGCTTCTGCAGAACCGTCCGCGGGATTTCCCACGCCGCGTATCCCGTGGCGTAGGTGAGCACCGCGTAGATGGCGTGCACGGCGGCATCCGTGGTCATGCCGGCAGCCGTCAGGCGGGTCAGCAGCATCTCGACGCCACGGATGATGCCCGGGCCCACGACCGCCCGCACAAGAAAAAGGAAGGGGAGGGCGGGGTGCTCGATGAGCGTTTCCCGCAGGGCGCGTCCCCACGCGAGGAGGATGCCATCGGGGCTCGGCGTCAGCGGTCGCGCCAGCCGCAGGTCGCGAATCCCCCTCTGCGCGATTGCGTCAAGGAGCTCCTCCTTGCTGTCGACGTAGCCGTAGATCGTCATCGCGCCGCACTGCAGCTGCTCGGCGAGGTTGGCGATGGTCAGAGCCTCCAGGCCCCGCCGGTCCGCCAGCGCGAGCGCGGCTTCGACGACCTGCTCCCGCGTCAGAGAGCCCCGTGGCCGGCGCCTCGACAGGGCCTTGACAGACCGCTTCACGCGAGTAAGGTATCACCTACCGTATCTCGTACGGTAGGTGATTTTGATGGAAGGGGCAGCATGGAACTGACTGAGTCGAAGGGCGCAATCGGATCTGACAGGGCGGCGGCAACAGGGCTGCTCGCGCAGGGCCTCGTGATCGTGTTCAGCCTGGCGGCGGCTCTTGCGTATCGAGTCAGCGTCTCAGTGCTGTCCGGAATTGCTGAGGATGCGTTTGTCATTCTCCTGGCGGCCGTCCTCCTGGCGCTCGCGCTGGCCGCCAGGAGGAGCACCAACCTCGCCCAGTACTGGCAGATTCCCTACGCGTTCTTCGTCTTCAGCCTGGCCGGCTTTCTCGGCGATGGATCGATCAGCCCCCTTCAGCACGCGTTCGTTTACAACGTCCTGCACGAGAAGACGACCGCCAACAACCCATTGGCGTCGTCGATCACCGGCATGGTGCTCGCCCAGCTGGTCGGCACCATCCTGCTGGTTGCCCCGATCGTCGGCCTGACCATGGCCTCCGGTCGCGACCTGCGGTCGATCTTCATCGCTGCGCCCAAGGGCCGGCTCGGCCTGGCCCTCGCGGTCGGGTGTTTCGTGGTGATCTACTTCCTGGCTGCTCGCGGCCGCACCGAATCATTCTTTCCAACCCATGGCGACGTGACGTTCTCGCGGTTCCTCGCGCTTACGCCGGCGCTGATTGTGCTGGTGCTCCTGAACGGTTTGCGCGAGGAGATGTGGTTCAGAGCGCTGTTCTTGAACAAGTACGGGATGTTCCTTAGGCCGATCCTGTCAAACCTTCTTGCGGCGGTGATCTTCACCTCGTTCCACGTCCAGGTTCAGTACAGCGCCAGCATCCTGGTGTTCCTCGGTTACACCCTGATCATCGGCCTGATTCTCGGCTGGCTGATGCAGCGCACGAAGAGCGTCCTGCCGTCGGTCATATTTCACGCGGGCACGGACATCCCGATCTTCCTCGTCTACCTGACGTACGCGCAGGGCTGAGGCTTACGCCACCTGGATTCGGTGGTTCACCTGCATGACCGCGTTGTCGGCGTCCGCGTAGGGCATGTCATAGCCCAAGAGGTCGGACTCGAAGCGACTGTTCTGCCACATCGCGACGAAGTAATCCGCGCCCGCGACCTTGGCCGTTCCGACCACTGAATCGGCGCCCAGCCCGGTGGCTGAGCCAAACGTTGTCGTGCCGCCGGCCAGCTCGATGAAGCGGATGTCCTTGGGTCCGAGCCCCATGAGCGTCGAGTCGCGCTGGAAGTTCCGGGCGGCGCCGCCCGTGTCCTTGAACTGCACCACGAGTCCGACCATCAGCCGGCCTTGCGGTGCGCCGGTGCTGGAGTCGGAGGCGGCGGCGCAGTCCGCGGCGGTGTGCCCGTACACCGCGAAGTAGGCGGCAATCGCGCCCTGGCGCTTCCACTGCTCCCATTCGGTCGCATGCCTGTCGTAGGCCGGAGATCCCTGGGCTTTCTCGTGGTTGAGAACGGTGGCCATGTCGCCGCTGACGCCGCAGCGCAGCATTCCTGGAACGTCGGTCGCCTGGAGGGCGAGGCTCTGTGGCGTCGCGCGCGCCTGTGGGGAGTGGGTGAAAGGCGCCTGGCACGCGGAGAGGATCATCCCGACCGCCAGGCACGCAAGGGCGCGGCTCATAGCTAGATAACGCGAGAAGATCGTAAGGTCACGCGGGCCGCCGGCGAACGCCAGTCTTGACAAATCCCAAAACTCGGATTACCGTCCGGTAAGCGCTTACCAGTAAGCGCTTACCGCGCGTCCATCAGTCGTTCCCGTCGGACGTCAACCGAGGCAAGGGATTGGCCGAACCGAAAAGGTCCAGGGGTCCGGTGACGATCTACGACGTCGCCCGCCGCGCGGGCGTGTCGATCGCCTCCGTGTCCCGGGTGCTCAACGGCCAGCGCAGCCCGCGTGAGGCGACCCGCATACGGGTGCTGGAGGCGGTGGGCGAGCTGGGCTTCGTGCGCGACGGCGCCGCGCGGGCGCTCAGCAACGGCCTCAAGGAAGTCGTCGGCGTCGTCTTCCGGCGCGGCGACGAGACTCCGTTCCCAGACGAGGACGAGAGCTTCCTCTTCATCGATGTCATCTATCGCGGCATCGACCTCGCGGCCCGGCGACGCGGCTTCGACGTCCTGATGGGCTCGGTCGGCTTCAACGACGTCAACGTGCCCGCGCGCGTGGCGGCGGTGGCGGGCAAGACCGACGGCCTGATCCTGCACGACCGGATGGTCGCGCCGGCCGGCATCACCAAGCTCGCCTCGCTGGTGCCGGTCGTCACGCTCGCGGGCACGCCGGTTCGCGGCGCGATGAACGTGCGCTGCAACAACGATGAGGGCATCCGACAGCTGGTGCGCCACCTCGTCGTCGACCACGGCTACAAGACGCTGGGATATCTGTCCGGCCGCATCGACAGCCCGGACAACCATGCTCGTGCTAAGGCGATCGAATCCGAGGCGGCGGCGCACGGCGCCCGGGTCGAGCTCGGCGAAGGCTGGCAGGGCGACTACAGCGCCGCGGGCGGGGCCAGGGTGATCAGCGGCCTGCTCGACGCCAAGACAAAGTTGCCACGCGCGATCGTGTGCGCGAACGACCAGACCGCGCTGGGCGCAATGCACGCTCTGTCACAGCGCGGCATCCGCGTTCCGCGCGACATCGCGGTGACCGGGTTCGACGACGTCCCAGTTGCGCGGCACATGCACCCGCCGCTGACGACCGTCCGCCAGCCAATGCAGGAGCTCGGCGCCACCGCGTTCGAAATCCTGTACTCGAAGATCAGCACCGGCAGGGCTGACGCGGACGTCGTGCTGCCGGTCGAGCTCATCATCCGCGAGAGCTGCGGCTGCACGTCAGCCCGGGACGGCCAGTAGATGAGCGCAGTGGCCCGCCGCCTCGTCGTCTACCTGCTCGCAGCCTGGGTCGCCGTCACCGTCAGCTTCCTGTTGCCCCGCGTGGTGCCCGGCAACCCGGTGGCGGGCGCGATCGCGCGGGCGTCGCAGTCGGGCAACTGCAACCAGCAGTGCGTGATCGCGATCGAAGCCCAGCTTGGCTACAACGTCCACACCAGCATGTGGGACCAGTACGTGCAGTACCTGGGCGCCCTTGCCCACGGCGACCTGGGGCATTCGTGGTCGGAGAACGCGCCGGTCGGCTCGCTGATCCTCTCCTTCCTACCCTGGACCCTGGGGCTGCTGATCATCGCGACGACGCTCAGCTTCGTCGCGGGCACCGCGCTCGGAACGTTGATCGCGTGGCGCCGTGGGTCCTGGCTCGACTGGTTGATCCCGTTCGCGACCTTCTTCCAGGCGCTGCCGTACTTCTTCCTCGGGCTCGTGCTGGTCCTCATCTTCGGCCAGACGGGAACCATGCTGAAGTGGGTGCCGAGCCTGTTCGGCTACGACATCTACACGACGACGCCCGGCTGGAACCTGCCCTACATCCAGAGCGTCGCAAGCCACGCGCTGCTGCCCGCGGTGACGGTCTTTCTCGCCTCGATGGCGGGATTCATCCTCGCGATGCGCAACCAGATGGTGACCACGATGGACGACGAGTTCGTCCTGGTCGCGCAGGCGAAGGGCCTGCCCACGCGCACCGTGATGTGGTACGCGGCGCGCAACGCGCTCCTCCCGGTGGTCGCCAACTTCACGATCGCGATCAGCCTCGTGGTCGGCGGCCAGATCCTGGTCGAGATCGTCTTCAACTACCCGGGCATCGGCTTCCACCTGTACGACGCCCTAGGCAAGCTCGACTACCCACTCGTCCAGGGCGTGTTCGTCGTCATAACGCTGGTCGTGATCGTGGCCAACCTGATCGCCGACGCGATCTATGTCGCCATCGATCCGCGCGCGAGGCAGGCCGCATGACGCTCGACAGCACGACGCTGAGCCAGACGACGCCCGCTGCGCTGCCCCGGGCGCGGATCTTCCGGCTGCCGCGCTCGCCGAAGGTCCTCGCGGGCCTGGTCATCATCGGCGCGTTCGGCGTGATCGCGATCATCGGCCGCTGGATCACGCCCTACGACCCCAATCGCACCGACATCGTGCACTGGGTGCAGCACGTGCTGGTCCCGGGAACCGGCGCCGGCACTCCGTTTCCGGCGAATTACTACCCGCTCCCGCTCCCGCCCAGCGCCGGGCACTGGCTGGGCACCACCGTGTTCGCGCAGGACGCCTTCTCACAGCTGATCGCCTCGACGCAGGCGACGATGTTCGTCGGCCTTGTCGCGGCGGCGATCGCCACGGTGCTGTCGATCGCCTTCGGCGTCACCGCGGGCTACATCGGCGGCCGCACGGATGAGGGTCTCTCGCTCGTCGCCAACGTCTTCCTGGCCATTCCAGGAATTCCCCTGCTGATCGTGCTCGCTGACTACGTGCCCTCGGCCGGCGCGAGCATCGCGCTGGTCGCGGCCATCATCGCCGTCACCACCTGGGCCTACACCGCCCGCACGCTGCGCGCCCAGACCCTGTCGCTGCGCAATCGGGACTTCGTCGAAGCCGCGCGCGTCTCGGGCGAGGGCCGGACGCGAATCATCCTGGTCGAGATCCTGCCGAACCTCGTGCCGATCGTCGCGGCCTCGTTCCTGTTCACGACCATCACCGCGGTCTACGCGTACGTAAGCATCTCGTTCCTCGGTCTGGCGGGCTCGCCCACCGGATCGCCGCCCGGTTTGTGGAACTGGGGCGAGATGCTGCGGGAGTCGCTGGCGAACAACGCGGTGCGCGGCGGCTGGTGGTGGTGGTGGGCGCCGCCCGGGATCTGCGTGGCGCTCCTCGGCACCGGCCTGGCACTGCTCAACTTCGGCATCGACGAGTTCATCAACCCGCGCCTGCGCAGCGCCGGCCTGACCGCCAAGGCCGCACGCAAGGCGGGAGTGAAGGTGTCGACCCTTTCGGCCACACCTGTAATCGCCACTCCCCGCCCCGCGGGGACGACGGCCCCGAGCGCGGCCGCGGATGTCGTGCTTCAAATCAGCGGTCTATCTGTCGACTACGGTTACGGCGCCGAGGCTGTCCACGCGGTCTCCGACTGCGACCTCGTGCTGAAGCGCGGTCGCGTGCTGGGGCTCGCGGGCGAAAGCGGCAGCGGCAAGACGACGCTTGCGCTCGCCGCGCTGCGGCTGCTGCGCGCACCGGCGGTGATCACCGGCGGCCAGGTCCTCTTTCACTCGAAGCCGTTCACCAAGGACGGCCCGACCGGCACCATCGACCTTCTCGCGGCCGGACCGCACCGCCTCCGCGAGCTGCGCTGGTCGGAGATCGCAGTGGTTCTCCAGAGCTCGCTCAACGCTCTCAACCCTGTGACCACGATCGGCTCGCAGTTCGACGACCTGCTCCGCGCCCACCGCGCGCATCTCGACAAACAAGCGCGCCAGGGTCGGGCGGTCGAGCTGCTCGAGATGGTCGACATGAACGCGGACCGGCTCCACAGCTACCCGCACGAGCTGTCGGGCGGCATGCGCCAGCGCGCGATGATCGCGATGGCCCTCGCGCTCGAGCCGCAGGTCATGGTCCTCGACGAGCCCACCACCGCGCTGGACGTCGTGACCCAGCGCGAGGTGCTCGAAGAGCTGCTGGCCCTGCGCGACCGCCTCGGTTTCTCGGCCCTCTTCATCACGCACGACCTGTCGCTGCTTGTCGAGCTCGCCGATGACATCGCGGTCATGTACGCGGGCCGGGTGATGGAGCGGGCGCCGGCGAACGCGCTGTTCCATGCGCCCCGCCTGCCCTACACGCATGGGCTCCTCAACTGCTTCCCGCCGCTGCACGGCCGGCGCGCGCGGATGGAGGGCATCACCGGATCGCCGCCCGACCTGAGCGATCTGCCTTCCGGCTGTCCGTTCCACCCGCGCTGCAAGTGGGCGCTCGACCGCTGCAAGACCGACACGCCGGTGCTCGGCGTGGTGGGGAATGGCGCCCACGAGGTGGCCTGCTGGCTGCACCGCGACGGTGCGACCGCTCCGCGCGAGCTGTCGCTTCCCGACCCTGCTGTGAACCCGGTCAGGGTTCCGGCGCGGGTGACGATGCAATGAGCGCAACCGTGCCGGTCCTGGAAGGCCGCAACCTCACGAAGTACTTCTGGGTCAAGCAGGGGCGGGGTCTTTTCGCGCGGCGCGCGCCCGTGCACGCGGTCGACAACGTGTCCGTGAGCCTGGAAGCGCGAAAGGTCACAGCGTTCGTAGGTGAGAGCGGCGCCGGCAAGACGACCGTCGCGCGGATCCTGGCCCGCATCACCAACCCGGACAGGGGAGAGGTGCTGCTCGACGGCAAGCGCGCCCCTGCGCGCACGCGGTCGTACGCGCGCCAGGTCCAGATGGTCTTCCAGGATCCGTTCGCGTCGCTCAATCCGGTCCACCGCGTCCACCACGACCTCGAGCGGCCGCTGAAGATCCATCACCTCGCCAACGGCAACACCGATGCGGCCGTGGACGAGCTGCTGAAGCGCGTGTCACTCAAGCCGCCATCGCAGTTCGTGGACAAGTTTCCTCACGAGCTGTCGGGTGGCCAGCGGCAGCGTGTGTCGATCGCAAGAGCCCTTGCGGTGAAGCCGCGCGTGCTCATCGCCGACGAGCCGGTCTCGATGCTCGACGTCTCCATCCGGCTCGGCGTGCTCAACCTGCTCGCGGACCTGCGCGACAAGGAAAGCCTCGCGATCCTCTACGTCACCCACGACATCGCCTCGGCTCGCTACCTCGCCGACGTGATCGTCGTCATGTACGCCGGCCAGCTGGTGGAGGTCGCGCCGAGCGCCGACCTGAC
>Ga0075426_10003973_pt1 | contig 10531 bp, 11 predicted proteins | sample SoiMethybrSBSTD5_FD_75304 | JGI IMG/M metagenome (GOLD analysis project Ga0075426, IMG submission 75304) | Bulk soil microbial communities from a Populus tree surrounding site in Tennessee, USA - Soil MetaG P. TD hybrid SBSTD5 | ecosystem: Environmental > Terrestrial > Soil > Tree plantation...
GCGCCACGACGAGCGCTGCGCGCGTGTTTCCGGCATTCGAGGACCGCGGAACGCTCAACATCGGCGCCCCGGCGGACGTGGCGATCCTCGAGCTGCGCGAGGGGTCGTTCGAGTTCGTCGATAACTACAAAGGGACGCGAACGGGCAAGCAGCGCTTGTTCCCGGTTGCGACCGTGCTCAATGGCAAGCGCGTCCAGGCGCGCACCTAGCTCGAAACGGTACCGCGTTGTTCGACCCGACGCCCAAGTTGCGGCCGAATTGCAAAAGGGGATTCCTGTGAACTCATGCCTGAGATTGGTATCGATGGCTCTCACGTGCTTCGCGAGCTTGGCATTCGCGCAGCAAACCGCTACACCCCTAAAGGTCAGCGGCGAAAACAAGAACTTCGAATGGTTCTTTCTACTCACCGATGCAGGGAAGGTTCAAGGTATCTGGTCGAAGAACGGCCTGAATCCGGAATTCGTACCTGCCGCGGGTTCGGCCGCGCAGCTCAAGGAGCAAGTTTCAACGGGCGTGAAGATCGGCTGGGTCAACACAGCCGAAGTGTTGATTGCACGGTCGCAGGGTGTTCCGGTCAAGGTGGTCGCTGCGCACTTTGGCGAGACCATCGCCAAAATTTTTGCCGCGCCCGACGCGGCGATCAGCCAGGGACGTGATCTCGATCGCAAGAAGATCGGCATTCTGTCGCCGTCCCATACCTCGTACAAGACAGTGCTTTATATCAACGAGAAGCTCGGCATCCGAGCCGAGCCGGTTGCGCTCGGGAACCTTGCCAATAACGTCGAAGCGCTCAAGGCGCGCAAGATCGACGCGTTCTATTCTGCCGAAGGGGCGGCGCTGGGCCTGGTTGCATCCGGGGAGCTGAAGATCGCCGTCCGGCTTGCAGAGCTGTACCCGAAGCCCTATACCGCCGTGGTCGTATGGGCTACCGATGATCTTATTCGCGACCATCCAGCCACGGTTCGCGCTTTCGTCAACGGAACTCTGGAAAGCGTGCGCTACTTGCAGGGGAACCCGGAGAGCGCAAGCCAGATCTACGTCAAGCGTACGGGCGCCAGCAAGCCGCTGGCGGACCGAGCAGTAGCGGAGCTTAATTCGCTTCTGACGACGAGCGGGCGAGGAAGTGGCAACGATCTCGTTGCGGCGGTAGAAGGCAACTGGAAGTTCACCAGGGACTCCGGTTCGGTCCCTGCGAGCGTATCGATGAAAATCGAAGATGCGGTAGATACTCGGTTTCTGCCGTAGTTGAATAATTTGGAGTCTGACGCATGTCGGCAAGCCAGCGCAGAGAGAAAACTGGGAGATCTCAATGAAAGTCTTGTGGTTCACTGTTTCGATGCTTGCTTGCACGGCCGCGCTTGCGCAAGGCGTGCCGGCGATCCCTTTCACGGCCTCGGCGCCGCTCCAGCTGCCGAAGGACGTCTACCTTGGCGAAGTGACCGGCGTTGCGGTCAACGCCAAGGGCCACGTGTTCGTACTTTCGCGCGGCAACACCAGCGGCCCCGCCTACGCCGCGGCGGCCTCGCAGCTGCTCGAATTCGACCCGCAGGGAAAGTTCGTGCGCGAGATCGGCAAGAATCTTTACGCCTGGTCCTTCGGCCACACCGTGCGCGTCGATCCGCAGCAGAACATCTGGGCCACGGACAAGGGCTCGGACATGGTGATCAAGTTCAATCCCCAGGGCCGCGTCGTGATGGTCTTCGGGCGCAAGCAGGAAGCCTCCGACGAGGACACCGCTCCGCTCAAGCACCCGAGCCCGCCGCTGCCTGCCGAGGACGGGCGCTTCCGCCAGGTCACGGACGTCGCGTTCGGACCCGATGGCAGCGCGTACATCAGCGACGGCTACATCAACTCGCGCGTCGCCAAGGTCGGAAAGGACGGGGCCTGGCTCAAGTCCTGGGGCGATCGCGGCACCAAGGAAGGCGAGTTCAACACGCCGCACTCGATCGCCGCCGATGCGAAAGGCAATGTCTACGTCGCCGATCGCGGCAACCGGCGGATCCAGGTGTTCGACGGCGATGGCAAGTTCCTGCGCATGTTCACGATCGACGTGCCCTACGACCAGGGCGCGCGCCCGGCGATCGGCAACGTGCCCAACCTGGCCAAGATCGAGGCCTCGGGCGGAGCGAAGACCATGATGCCCGGCTCCCCCTGGACCGTCTGCATCACGCCGGGCCCGAACCAGGTGCTCTACGCTTCGGACGCCTTCCCGGGCCGCATCTACAAGCTATCCCTCGACGGAAAAGTCCTCGGCTATCTCGGCGAATCGGGGAAGCAGCTCAAGCAATTCGGGTGGGTGCACGAGATCGCGTGCCCCTCCGAGAATGTGCTCTATGTCGCGGAGCTGCTCAACTGGCGCGTGCAGAAGCTGGTGCTGAATCCCCAGGGCAGTCAATAAAACCGCCTTGGCGTTTCGACCGGCGATGGAAAGAAATCGGGGTCTGACCCCGATTTTGACTTTCCGATCACCGCGTGACAAATGCACGTTGCTTCACTTTCCGGGCCGCGCCACGCAGGCGAACCCCTGAGGCGTCGCTGCTGATCTGAGCATTGTGTCGCAGCGCGCCGGGCGCGCCGCGCGTATCTTTCCCCAATTCAAAGAGTTCTGGCGCTGCGCGCCTACGGAACCTGAAGGGAGAGCCATGAACAAGAACGTGACCGTCGTCCTCGGCTTCGTCCTCGTGCTCGCGGCCGGCAGCAGCAGAGCGCAGGATGCTGCCCCTGTGCCGCCGCCGATGGATCCGAAGCGCAAGGTAAACGAGCAGGACTGCTCGAAACAGGTCGAGACCGACGGCCGTGGCAACCTGCTGTGCCGTGAGCTCAGCGCGCGCGAGCGTCGCGCCTTGGCCGCGGAAAAAGAACGCCAGGCCAAGGCCCGCAGGGAGGCCGAGGAGCGCGCCGCGCGCGAGAAGGCCGAGCGTGAGCGCGCCGAGCAGCTCGCCCGGGAAGAGGCCGCGCGGAAGGCGAAGGCTGCCGAGGAGGAGCGGCTCGCCGCCGAGCGCCGCCGGCTGGAGGAGGAGGCCGCGCGCAAGGCCGAGGAAGAGCGCTTGCGCCAGGAGAAGCTGGCGGAAGAAGAACGTGCCCGTAAGGAGAAGGCGGAGGCGGAAGAACGTGCCCGCCTGCTCGCCGAGCAGGAAGCGCGCGAGGCAGCCGAGCGTGAGTGCCAGCGTCTCGCGCAGCTACGGGCCGACGGCCGCGCGCTACTCGTGGAGTTCGTCGACAACTACAGCACGGTCGATGAAAACAAGGGGATCTCCAAGCAGATCACCACGTTCCTCAACACGCCTCGCAAGGCGAAGCCGTGCCCGCCACCCGTCGCCACGCGCGAGGAGCCTACGAAACAGAAGTCGCCTAAAGCTACGAAAAAGAAGTCACCCAAAGCCAATATCGCGACCCGGTAACGACCGGCGACAGACCCTGCTTTTGGCTTTTGCTTTTATGGTCTGTCCCTGATTTTCTGCCCACTGGGGTTACGGTCCCAGTATGCCCGCTAGGGTCCGCTTGCGGTCGAAAACGGCAAGGCTGCGACCACCATGACTTCCACGAGCATCCCAGGCCGCCAAAATTCGGTCGTGAGGCACGCCCGCACGGGAGGGTTTGCCGGATCGACCCACTCGTTCCAGACAGAGTTGTGATCTTCGAACAGACGCATATCGGCAATCCAGACTTGTGCGCTTAGCAGCCGTGATTTGTCTGTTCCTGCGAGCTTGAGGAGCTCATCGACGCGTCGCAGTACTTGAGTAGTCTGGGTTTTGATGTCGCCGGCGATTGGGTCGGGCGTGACGCCGGCGAAATAGGCGACATTGCCGTGGACGACCGCTTGGCTGATGATCGGCTGACCGCGCTTCTCGTCTGATATCTGCCTGATTTCGTGGCGTACGATCGACATATCGGTTACTCGAACGGAAGCATGACGATCGAGCCCGTTGTCTTGCGTCCGCCGATGAACTCGTGCGCGGCTGCGGCCTGCCGAAGCGGAAAGGTTTTGACGATGTTGCTCGATACCACCCCCCGTCCGACGGCATCGAACAGGCTTTTTGCCGCGGCGTCGATTTCGCTTCGCGTCGACATGTAATGCGAAAGCGCCGGGCGGGTGATCATGAGCGACCCGCGGGCGCCCAGATCTTCGACCAGACGGATCGGATCAGGAACGCCCGACGCCTGCCCGTAAGCTGCACACATGCCGACCAACCTCAGGCAGTCGAGCGACCTCTGCAGGGTCTCCTTGCCGATCGACTCGTAGACTACGTCCACGCCTCTTCCATCCGTGATCTCGCGGGTGATGGCCACGAAGTCTTCGGTCGAGTAATTGATCACGTGATGACAACCGAGATTTCGAGCGATCTCCGCCTTGGCGTCGGTACTCACCGTGCCGATCACAGTCGCTCCGAGATGGCGCGCCCAAGGACAAAGGATATGGCCCATGCCGCCAGCAGCCGCATGGATCAGAACAAAATCTCCCGGCTGAACCTTGTGCGTTCGGTGCAGGAGATACTGCGCGGTCATCCCCTTCAGGATGAGTCCTGCCAGTTGGACGTCGTCCAATGGCAAGTTCTTTGGAACCTTGATCAACTTGTCAGCGGGGTAAAGGCGCTCCTGGCTATACGCGCCGAGCGGAGGGAGGCAGGTGCAGACTCGCTCGCCCACGGAGAAGCCGGTGACGCCTGGATCCACCTCCTCGATCTCGCCGACTCCTTCGAAGCCGAGCACAATCGGCGGATCGCCGACGATCATCGGGTGCGGAATGCCTGCTCGGTGGTACGTGTCAGCGAAGTTCACGCCGATGGCCGTGCTGCGGAGACGTGCCTGGCCGCGTTCGGGCGACCCCACCTTGATCTCCTCCCACACGAAGTTGTCGGGTGCGCCTTTCTTGTGAATTACCGCCGCCATTCCCATGAGCGCATTCTTGCTGCGAAGCTCGCAATTGTCTCGTGCGAACAGTTCGGTCTACACCGAACTGTTTCGGCGATAGGATTAAGCATGGTCGCAGCAACAAATCTCGTGGAAGTGGCCGCTCTGGTAGGCGACTCTGCGCGAGCGACGATGCTTAGCGCTCTCATGGACGGCCGCTCCCTGACGGCCAAGGAGCTGGCTTACTGCGCGAACATCTCGAGCTCCACTGCGAGCGGCCACCTGGCCAAGCTGGTTGCCGCGCGGCTTTTGACGGTCACTCGCGACCGGCGCTTCAGCTACTACCGGCTTGCATCCCCGTTGGTCGCGACCATGCTGGAGAGCATCGGGGTCGTCGCCACCCTGGGGGTGCCACCCCGTCGTCAGCCGCGGTTGGCAAACGATGATGCGCTCCGGTTTGCCCGAAGTTGCTACGACCACCTGGCTGGCAAGGTCGGAGTCGCTGTGACCGATTCACTCGTGGCCATGGGGCACATCGTATTGACGGATGAAGGCGGTGAGGTCACATCGTCGGGAGAACGTTTCCTTTCCGCGTTCGGCGCCGATCTGACGCCGCGGACCCGGCGGATTTTCTGCCAGCCCTGCCTCGACTGGAGCGAGCGTCGTTACCACCTCAAAGGACTCGTCGGAGCCCGGATTCTGGATCGCCTGATGAAGCTCGGATGGCTCAAACCCGTGCCGGGCATCCGTGCGCTCCAATTGACGCCGTCCGGCAAGGCGGGTCTGTCCGAAATCTTCAAGATCGACATCGACAACGACGGTAACCGCTTCGCTATGCGACCCACGACGGCTGACAGCTTAGGCTAATCAGCCTTGATGCCGGCAAACCTGATCACCCTGGCCCACTTTGCCGTGGCCTCGGAGAGGATCGCCCCGAATTCCGCAGGCGTGCCTCCAAGCACCGTGCCGCCCAGCTCGACAATCCGCGCCTTGGTCCTGCTGTCGGCGAGACCGGCATTGAGCTCCTTGTTCAGCAGGGCGATGATTTCGGGCGGGGTGTTCCTGGGCGCGCCGATGCCGGCAAAACCGCTGGCCTCATAACCAGTCACGAAGTCTCCCACCGTCGGAAGATCCGGGAGCGCGTCCAGACGGGCTGCGGTCGTTACCGCGAGGGCGCGCAGCTTGCCGGCCTTGATGTGTGAGATCGCTTCCGACACCGGAGCGAAGACCACCTGCACGTGGCCGGCGATCAGGTCGGCGACCGCAGGTGCGCCGCCTTTGTACGGGACGTGCACCAGGTTCAGCCCGGTCATCATCTTGAAGAGCTCGCAGGCAATGTTTTGCGGTGTGCCCTGGCCCGCCGACCCATAGTTGATCTTGCCCGGGTTGGCCTTGGCGTACGCGATGAACTCGGGAAGCGTCGCGGCGGGGACCGACGGATTCACCACGACCACGTATGACAGCCGCGCGGCGCCGATGACGGGTGCGATATCCCGGATGAAGTCGAAGCTGAGATTGGTGTAGAGCGCGGCATTGATCGCATTCGGCGTCACGATCTGCAGCAGCGTGTAGCCATCGGCAGGCGCCTTGGCGACCACCTCGGTGCCGATGTTGCCGCTGGCGCCCGCGCGATTCTCGACGATGAATTGCTGGCCGAGGCGCTCCGACAGCCATTGACCCATCAAGCGCGCCTGGATGTCGGTGGCCCCTCCGGGGGGAAAGCCGACGATGATGCGCACCGGCCGCGATGGATAGGCTTGCGCCCAGGCAACGCGCGACACGGCCGGCAACGCAGCGGCACCCAAGGCCAGGCGCAGGAATGTGCGGCGGGGACATTTCATGATGCTCCTCCTCCTGTGTGCTGCCCTTCGTCGCCAGCGCCAATTGTGCGCCGTCACACCAGGATCAGGGGAGCGCTCGCTACTGCCGCGCGACAACGATGTGATTCAGCAGGGTCTGCGAAAGGCCGGTTCTCCCTCCCGCGCTCGAGGGAGGACACCGGCCTTCGGGTTGCTTTTCGCCAATGCCGGCAGCGCTACTCCGGCTTCAGGCCTTCGTCCGCAACGAACCGCACCCAGCCGTCCCGCTCGGCGCTGATCATCTTGGCGAGCGTCTGGGGCGAGGAAGCCTCGGCTTCCTGACCGCGCTGCGCGAACTTTGCGCGCGTGGCCGGCTGCGCGAGGATGGAAGCGATGTTGGTCGACAGGCGCTCGGCGACGTCTCGAGGCAGGTCATGCGGTCCCATCACGGCCTGAAGACCGCCCGCGCCCGTGACGCCCGCGAGGTGCGCCTCCCTGACCGAAAGTGCGTCCGGCAGGATCGCGACGCGGTGATCGAGTAGCACCCCGAGCACCTTGACGCGGCCCTCCCGCACGAACGGCAGGAGGGGGCTGACCGGGCCGAAGCTGACCTGGATCTGATTGCCGGCGAGGTCGGGAACCAGCTGCGGCGCGCCTTTGTAGCCGACCTTCACGAGGTGCGTTCCCGTCGCCTTCATGAACTGCGCAGCGGCCATGACTTCGGAGAGCGAGATCGACCCGTAGTTCAGCTTGCCGGGGTTCGCGCGCGCATACGCGACGAATTCATCCATGGAGCGGGACGGCAGCCCCGCGTTCACGGCGACCCCGAAGACGAAGCGGCACACCAGCGATACGGGAGCAAGGTCGTTCAACGTCTTGAAGGGTGCGTTCTTCTGCACGAACGGAATCCCTTCCATCGAAGAGCTGGCGAAGAGCAACGTGTATCCGTCGGGATTGGCGGAAACCACTGCCTGCGCCGCGATCGCGCCGTCGGCGCCGGGGCGGTTGTCGACGACAAAGGTTTGGCCAAGCGCATGCGAAAGGCCCTCCGCCAGCTCGCGCGCGGCGGCATCGGTCGCGCCGCCGGCCGGGAAGGGCACGATCAGGTGCACGGGCTTGGCAGGGTATTGCGCAATAGCCGCGCCCGGGATGAGCAGCGCGAGGGACGCCATCGCGGGCAGCGCGCGGCGAATGACGGTTTTGACGCTCCGGCAAACCTTCATGGTGACTCCTCCTGTGTTAGACTGCATGGATCCAAGATACGTAGCCGAGCTACACATGGCCAGCCAAAGATACGTAGCAAAGATACATATGTCAAGCCCCTCCCCGAAGGCGCCGGCTGCCGGCGCCGGCCCGCGGCCCGGAACCCGCGGCGAGACGGCCTCCACCACCATCAAGGAGCTGATGGACAAGGGCACCGACCGCCCGTTTCGCGAGCTCCTGTACCGGCTCCTGCGCCTCGGCAATGTGATGGCGGCGAACCAGGAGCATTTCGCGAGATACATCGGCGTCCAGCCGGCTCAGCTCATGATGATGGCGGTGGTCCTCGATACCGATCAGGCGACGGTGGGCGACATCGCGGCGCAACTGGAGGTCTCGAGCCAATTCGTCACGCGCGAAATGGGCAAGCTTGTCCGCAAGGGCTTGATCGAGAAGCGCGACAACGAGGCGGACGGCCGCAGCGTCCTGCTGACCCTCGCGCCCTTGGGCCGGCGACTCATGAACGAGCTCGGGCCCCTGAGACGAAGCACGAACGACCGCATGTTCCGCTCGCTGGACGACGGCCAGATCGCGCAATTGCGGGACATCGTGGAAATACTGGTCCGCGACGGAAAAGAGGGGCTGCATGAGCTCGAGGCGCCCCAATTCCGGCATGCGCAGGCGCCTTCCCTCGCGGCGAAGAAGCCGGCGCGAGGCCGATCGTGACTCCGGTGACTCCGGGCTCCTATCGTCCGACGCCCGCCGCCGCGCGGCGCACGCTGGCCCTCAGGGGGCGTGCATCCAGCGACGAGCCGCTGGCCGCCGAGCGCACCGCCCTGGTGATCATCGACATGCAGAATCACTTCGTGGCCGAGGGCGGAGCGGGCGAAGTGCCGCCGGCCCGCAGCATCGTCGGCGCCATCAACGGGCTCGCGACCGAGATGCGCGCTCGCGCAGTCCCGGTGGTGTGGATCCAGACGACGGCTTCCCGGGCGCTCGAGCTTTGGCCGCAGCATCACTCGAGTGTGCTGACCCCCGAGAGGGCGCAACGCAGGCTCGCCAGCCTTGCCGAGCAAAGCTGGGGGTTCGCGATCTATCCCGAGCTGGCGGTCGAGCCCTTCGACCTCAGGCTGACCAAGGTTCACTACAGCGCGTTCATCCCGGGTTCGTCGCGCCTGCACGAGGAATTGCGCGCTCGCGGCATCGATACCATCCTCGTAGCGGGCACGGCGACGAACGTTTGCTGCGAGTCGACCGGCCGCGACGCGATGATGATGAACTACCGCGTCGTGATGGTTTCCGACGCCACTGCGACGTGGACGGCGGCCGAGCATACTGCCACGCTGGACCTGTTCGGTACCTTCTTCGGCGATGTGCTCAGCGTGGACGAAATCGTCGCGCGAATCCGGCCCAGGCTCGACCCGGCCTTCGAGACCCTCGCGCGCTGACTGTTGCGAAAGCAGCTTCGTAGGTCGGTTGACGCACTAAGCAAACCTCTTGGCGCGCCGGGGATAACGTCGTCCAGGCGATGTTGGGCACCATGCAGGCGTACACAAACCGTTACGCGAGAGGAGCATGGGTCATGAGGGCTCTGACCCCGATTTTCGATTTAGGGCTCTGACCCCGATTTTGCTAGCGGTTGACGACATCCTTCTGCGGCTCCGGCGTCTGGACGGCAGCAGCGCCCGCTTGGCCAACGGCGCCCGCCCTCGGATCCCAGGTGGCCACGTCGACAAGATCCTTCATCCCCTGGCGAACTGCAGCTCCAGGCGCCCGCAACACTCGAACTTGACCCTTTGCAAGCCACGACATCGAGAAAGCCACTAGTGCAAGGGACTCCGGCCAGAAGATCGGCCAGTTGGAGAAGAGCTTGAACGCGACTACGGCGCCGATCGCGGCCACGATTACGCCAGCCCAAAAGAGGTGAACCCAATCCCGGCGCCACCACTTCGCTTTCCGCGCAGCCGCGCGCTCGAGCGTTGCGTGCGGCAGCGTGAAAAGCCAACCCGAGATTAATGCGAACGAGGCGAAAAGCAGGCCCGCGCATGAATAATGGACCACGCCGACCCAGCCCTTCCACCACGACAGCTCGTGATAGCCCTCCGGCACGCCCGTTGGAAAGAAGGCCACGCCGAGCGCGAAGAACGCCGCTGCGTTGGTCAGCCGTCGGTCCCACTTGACCTTCGGGTTATCAAAGCCGCGATAGGTGAGAAGAAAGAGCGCAAGCGTCACCAGCATCCCGCAGAAGGCTGCGGCTGCGCTGCTGTAGTAGTAAGCGCTGATCGAGTCGAGGCGTCTCCAGGCGTCCCAGTTTTCCCAGAAGATGACGATCGCCGCGATCCCCACCGGAAACACGAGGCCCACCCAGCCGATCAGGCGTCGGTGCAGATCGGTCGACAGGTCGTCTGCGCGCACTCTTGCCGCGCCCTTGACCCTCGCGACGGCGTCTGAAGCTACGGGCTTCGCGGCGTTCTTGGCTTCCATTCCTTCCTCCCTGGGATGCTTTGAGTTCTATCCCACGAGTTGTGACCTCGTTTGCGCTTCTGAACGATGTTCCGAGCCGCTTCGCCGATCGTTTGCGCGGACTTGGCGCCCGTCTACGATAGATCGGACAGCTTCGGCGGTGTTATCTGCAAGTCCTGAAGTGAATCTTCACCGCGCCAGCGGATCCGGCCGCAACT
>Ga0075426_10003974_pt1 | contig 10529 bp, 7 predicted proteins | sample SoiMethybrSBSTD5_FD_75304 | JGI IMG/M metagenome (GOLD analysis project Ga0075426, IMG submission 75304) | Bulk soil microbial communities from a Populus tree surrounding site in Tennessee, USA - Soil MetaG P. TD hybrid SBSTD5 | ecosystem: Environmental > Terrestrial > Soil > Tree plantation...
CATCATGCCCGAATGGATTCAGATCAATTCGATCGAGGCCTCGCCAAACGATCCGGCGACGGCTTATGTCGCGGCGACGATGTACAAGTTCGACGATTACCGTCCGTATCTTTATCGCACGAACGATTACGGCAAGACGTGGAAGAAGATCGTCAACGGCATTCCCGAGACGACGTTTACACGCGTGATTCGCGAAGATCCGAACAAGCGTGGGCTGCTTTACGCGGGTACGGAAACGGGCATGTACTTTTCCGCCGACAACGGCGAGCACTGGCAGTCGTTGCAACTGAACCTGCCGATCGTGCCGATTACGGATCTCGCGATTCAGAAGCGTGAACAGGAACTCGTGGTTGCGACGCAGGGCAGATCGTTCTGGATTCTCGACGACCTACCGTTGCTGCATCAACTCATCGACGCGGGCGGTTTGAATTCAGTTAGCGAGACGCGTTTGTTCCAGCCGAAAGACAGTTACCGGATGCCGGGCGGCGGCGGTGGTCCATTGTCGCCGACTGCAACGCTCGGGCGGAATCCCGCGAACGGTGTTGTCGTTTACTACTCGCTGAAGTCGAAGCCGGCGACGGAGGTCGAATTGGAGTTCCTGGATCCGAGTAGCAAGTCGATCAGGAAGTTTACGCAGAAGATCGCGCGCGAAGGTGAAGCCGCGTCGCCGGGACAACCGCAGGCGCCGCCACCGGATGAGGGCGGGTTTGGCTTCGGCGGCGCGCCGCGAGTCACGACTGATGTGGGGTTGAATCGCTTTGTGTGGGACATGCGTTACACAGACGCAGTCCGTTTTCCCGGCATGATCTTGTGGGCCGGCGAAACGCGTGGGCCGAAAGTTCCGCCTGGACGTTATCAGGTGAAGCTCACCGTCGACGGCAAGTCGTTGACGCAAAATTTTGAGGTCAAGCCTGACCAGCGTTTGACGACGACGCCTGCGGATTATGCAAAGCAGGCGGAGTTGAATTTGAAAATTCGCGACAAGCTGACTGAAACAAACAACGCGATCATCCAGATTCGCGACGTGCGCAAGCAGGTCGAAGATCTGTTGAAGCGCGTCGGCGCTCAGTCGAAACCGATCAACGACGCGGGCACAGCGTTGAATAAGAAGCTCACGACGATTGAGGAGGCGCTGTATCAGACGAAGAACCAGAGCAGCCAGGATCCGCTGAATTTTCCGATCCGGTTGAATAACAAACTGGCAGCGCTGGCCGGTGTCGTTGGCGGTGCGGAGTCGGCGCCGACGGCGCAGTCTTACGCGGTTTACGACGAGCTCGTGGCCGCGATCGATGCGGAACTGGCGAAGCTGTCGCAGGTAATGAAGACCGACGTGCCCGCGTTCAATCAACTCGTGCGCGATCAAAATATTCCGGCGGTGGTGGTAAAGTAAATCCGTGGAGAAAAGATCTGTAACTGCGAAACGCCTCGCGGAAATTACTGACGCCCAACTTACCGGTGACGAAACACGGATTATCACGGACGTAAGTCACGATTCACGCCGCACGGGTGAAAGCGCACTCTTCGTCGCCGTTTCAGGTGCATTATTCGACGCGCACAAGTTCGTGCCGCAAGTGATGTCGCAAGGCGCAGTCGGCGTGTTATCCGAACTCCCCGCGCCACCGGATTTCAACGGCGTGTGGCTGCAGGTCGCTAACATTCGCCGGGCAATGGCACTCGCCGCTGCGGAAGTGCAAGGCCACCCCTCGCGCGAACTACAACTCGCCGGCATCACCGGCACGAACGGCAAAACCACCACCGCTTACTTGATCGCGTCGATTCCGGAGGCGGCGGGTGAACTCGTCGCGATGACTGGAACGGTCGAGTATCGGCTCGGCCGCCAACGCTTCAAGGCCGATCGCACGACGCCCGAAGCGACCGACACGCAGCGCCTCCTGCGGCAAGCGGTCGAGGTCGGTTGTCGCACGGCAGTAATGGAATGTTCTTCGCAAGCGATGGATTTCCATCGTTGCGACGAACTCGAATATGCGGTCGCCATCTTCACCAACCTCACGCGTGATCATCTTGACTATCACAAGACGATGGAGAACTACTGGTACGCGAAGCAGCGACTATTCGATGGCCGGCTGGGTACGCGACCGCGAAACTCCGTCATCAATGTCGACGATCCGTATGGCGTTGAGTTGGCTGAGAAGTTGGAACGGGACGGTTTGCACGTCATTCGTTATGCCGTTAATGCTGACGCTGACGTGACCGCACACGACGCGGAATTCTCCCTGGACGGCATGAAGTTTCAACTCTTAACTTCCGGAACTGAACGCGAATTTCGTTCACCGCTCGTCGGCGCACCACACCTATACAACACGCTTGCGGCGGTGGCGAGTGGACTCGCACTCGGTTACAGCCTCGACGTCATCACGGCTGCGTTGGAGAATTGCAGTGGCGCGCCCGGACGTTTCGAACGCGTGCCGCACGACGGCGATTTTTCAGTTGTCGTCGATTACGCGCACAGCGACGACGCGCTCTTGAACGTCTTGCGCACAGCGCGCGAGGTTGTGAAAGGAAAGATCATCACGGTGTTTGGCTGTGGCGGCGATCGCGATCGGACGAAGCGTGCGCCGATGGGTGAGGCGGCTGGAAGTTTGAGCGACGTTGTGATTCTGACTTCCGACAATCCGCGCACGGAAGATCCCGAACAGATTTTGTGCGACGCGGAAGAGGGAATTCGCCACACCGGTAAACCGTACCGCAAGATCTCCGATCGCACTGAAGCGATTCACCAGGCGATCTCCGAGGCCCACAGCGGCGACCTCGTGCTCATAGCCGGCAAAGGTCACGAGGACTACCAGATTATCGGCCGCGAAGTCTTTCACTTCGACGACAAAGAGGTCGCCCGCGCCGCACTGGCTCAGAGAGCGTGATGTCAACACTGGTTTTTCTTTTCGTTTCTGCCTTAATTCTTTTCCAAAACTACGGCCCGCCGGTAACACTTGCGAAGATAGCGGACCCGGCCGTCACAGAAAGCAGCGGCCTCGCCGCGTCCCGAACTGCACCCGGTGCGTACTGGACGCATAACGACTCCGGCGATGGCCCATTCATTTACGCCTTCGACACACGCGGCAACACACTCGGCACCTTCCGCGTCACAGCCGCCACCAACCGCGATTGGGAAGACATCGCGACCGGCCCCGGTCCACAACCAAATCGTTCATACCTCTACATCGGCGACACCGGCGACAACGATCACAAACGCCCCGAAGTAGTCGTCTATCGCATTCCCGAACCGCAACTAACCGCAGCCGACAAGAACTCAAGCAAAACACGACCAGGTTCGACTGAACCCGCCGAAGCGATTCGTCTCGTTTATCCGGACGGCAAACACGACGCGGAAGCGTTGATGGTCCATTCCTCAACCGGCAATCTGTACATCATGACGAAGGTCGCGTTTGGAAATCCGACGGTTTACGAAGCGGAAGCGCCATTCAGCAGCGGCCAGTTGATCACGCTTAAGCGCATCGGCGAAGTACGCGTCGCGAGTATCCTCGGTGGTGCAATCACGGGCGGCAGCATCTCACCCGACGGCCGGCGCGTCGCCCTCTGTGATTACTTTGGCGGTTACGAATTGGTCTTACCGGCGACGAGCAAAAACTTCGACGACATCTGGAAACAGAAGGTGACGAGTTTCAATCTCGGCAAACGCAAACAGGGCGAATCAATCACGTACCGCCTGGACGGCAACGCGGTGCTCGCAACGAGTGAAGGGAAGTCTTTCGATTTGATTCAGGTCGAGCTCGTGCGGCGGCGATCGAGAATGTAGTAGACAGGCACTCCGAGAAGAATCAGGAACAATCCAATTCCCGTCTGGTGCGGCGTGTTGTAGATGGTTTGGAAGATGAGCCAACAGCAGACTAAGACAAAAAGTATTGGCACGAACGGATAACCCCACACGCGATACGTTCGCTCCGCCTCCGGCAAGCGACGCCGGAAGACAAACACCGAAGCCGCCACCAGCGCGTAGAACAGCGTCAACGCAAAGATCGCGTAATCCGTGATGTTGTCGTAAGAGCCTGACAACGCAACAACGCAGGCCCAAACGCACTGCACGACCAACGCCCTGATCGGCACGTGCGTGCGTGGCGATACTCGCGCCAGACTCTTACCAATCAGTCCGTCCTTGGCCAGCGCATAAGGCACGCGCGCAGTAGCGAGGATCGACGCGTGCAGCGCTCCGAATGATGAGGTCATCATCGCCGCGGCCATCAGTGTTACCGCAGCCGAGCCAAGCAATCTTCTTACTACTTCCGCAGCTACTGACGACGACGCCGGCACGTCCGCGATCTGCGTCGGCGTGAGCACGTGATAGTAGTTCACGTTCACAAAAAGGTAGAGACCCATGACCAGAAAACCGCCACCAATCAGCGCCAGTGGCAGGTTGCGCGCGGGGTTCTTCACTTCACCTGCGAGGAACGTAATGTTGTTCCAGCCGTCGTATGCCCACAACGCGCCGAGCATCGCCGCCGCGAGACCAGCCATGCCGCCGGTCGTGATTGGCACGCCTTCGCACGCGCCGCCAGTGTTACTCAAAGCCAGATGTCCCCAGTCGCCGCTGCCGTAAAAGAACGCGCCGAGACCGAGGGCGACCAGCAGCACGATCTTCATGCCGGTCAAAACGCTTGCAACGCCACCACTCACGCGCACAGCCGCGCAGTTGATCAGCGTCGTGATGATGATTGCGCCGAGCGCGACGATGTGAAGCCGGCCAAATGAGAGCACGTGTCCACCCGGCAAGGTGTAAGAGAGATAGTCATAACGCAGTACGCCGCCGAGTAAATCGTTCAGAAAAATCGCAAAGCCGACTGCGAGCGCAGCCGCTGAAGCCGCGCGCGCGATCAGGAATTGTGTCCAGCCGTAAATGAAACCGAGCGGCCGGCCATATGCGTCGCGAATGATGCCGTACTCGCCGGCCGCACGCGGCATCATCGCCAACAACTCAGCGTACGTGAGTGCGCCCGCGAGTGAGAGCAATCCCGCAAACACCCAGACCATGAGCGCTTTGCCGGGCGTGCCCACGTTGCAGGTGATCACGCGCGCTTTCAGAAACACACCCGTGCCGATGATGTTGGCGACATTGACCGAGATGGCCGCGATCAGTCCGAGACCGCGGACCAGTTGCGTGTACTCTTTTTGCATTTAGTAGCCGGTGTCGTTGGCGATCAGGTCTTCGTAATTGTCGCGACGACGAATCAGGTGCGGTTGGCCGTCGCGACCGATCAGGATGGCAGCGGGGAGTGGCCGTCCGTTGTAGTGAAACATTTGCGCCAGCGAATACGCGCCACAGTTTAGCAGGGCCAGCACTTCGCCGGGAACCACATCTTCGGGGAGTTTGCGATAGTCAGGCAGGCGGCCTTCACGTTCGATATCGAAGTAGACGTCGCCGGAATCGCAGAGTGGACCAGCGACTTTGTACTCGTGCGCGTATGGCGCGTCAGCTCGCGACGCGGAAATCAGGTGGTAGTACCACTTGTAATTATTCATCGAGAGCATGATGTTGTAGCCCGCGTCGGTGAGCAGCCAAACGTCGCCGGTTTCCGGACGTGTCTTGATGTTGCGCACGGTGGTTAACACCAGACCCGCGTCGGCGATAACGCTGCGGCCGGGTTCTAAAAGGATCGTTACCTGGTCCAATAAATGCTCTGCATTCGCGGCGCGCGCTGATTCGCGGGCGACGCGCAATGCTTCGCTCAGGACCAAAGCGGGTTCGAGTTCCGCGCCGAGCATGTCGCGCTCGTGTGCGGGGAGATCGTCGGCTTGTGAACGATCGCGGAGGTAGTTTACGGGAATGCCGCCGCCGAGATTGATGTGTTCGAGAGTGTGTCCGGTCTCGTTGTGGATCGTGACGAGATGTTCCCACATGCTCTTGAATGCTTCGGCGAACGGTTCGACGTCGGGAGTTTGCGAGCCGACGTGAATGTGAATGCCGCAGACCTTCACCAGATCTGGTTTTTGCAGACCGCGTCGAAACGCGGCCAGCACTTCGGACGATGAGATGCCGAACTTCGAAGTGAGCAGCGCGGTTTGCAAACCCAGATGCGAGCGTGTGCCGATCTCGGGAACGAGCCGGAGAGTGATGCGCGCCGCTGGAACGTCTTCATCGTGCGCGCGCAAACGCGCGACTGATTGTTCGACAAGTTGGATCTCGTAAATCGAGTCGATATTGATCGCGTAGATGCCCGCGCGCACTGCGTCGTCGAGCTCATCGTCTGATTTGCTCGTGCCGTTGAAGATGATCTGATCCGGGCGAAAGCCGACGCGCAACGCTTTGAACAATTCGCCGCCGCTGTTTACTTCCACGTCGATGCCGGATTCGAGCACGGCCTTGAGAATCGCCATGTTTGAGTTGGCCTTCGACGCGTAGCAAAACTTAATCGGACGATCGACGACGCTCGCCGCGTGTTGGAGTCGCCCGATGTTGTGACGAATGCGGCCTTCGGAGAAGACGAAGAGCGGGGAGTTGTATTTTGCGACCAACTCCAGGGCGTCAACGCCATCGATGTTCAAGTGTCCGTCGCGAACTTCGAGATAACCGGGAATGGACCATGCAGGGCAGGAGGTGGCGATGGAAGACATAGATTAATCAGTTTTGCCGGGCGCGTAGCTTTTTCAGGATTTCGCGGATTTGTTTTAAGTGACGTTGTTCGTGGAAGGCAAGCATCGAGACCGTTGCGGCGCCGTCCATGTCGCCGAAGTACGGATGCTTAAAACAAACGCCGCTGAGGCGTTCGCGGCCTTCCTTGATGCAGACTTTTTTCGTGTCTGCGCGGATCGTGTCGTACTTCTTGAGCAGTTCGTCCATCGGCGGCAGGTCCCGCGCCGGCTCCACGATCTTCGGTGCTTGCAGCCGTTTCACGCGTAGCGAGACGATCCGCATCGGCAGAAGTTTTTTCAGAAAGCTTACTTTGACGGGCGGCTCGTTCAGCTTCGCTTTGACATAACCCATCACCGCGCGTTCGACGAGACAGAGATGTTCAACCACCTCGGCGACACTCCACTCGTTTTCAGCGGGACGCTTCGAGCACAACGCTGGCTCAACCGCGCTGACCGCGTCCGCTAGTTGTTGATGAACCGCATCGAATCGCTTTAGCGTGCTCTTCATTCGGGGCTGGGTAATCTCCGCTCGGGCTCTGCCGCCGGCTACGACAATTCTCCGGTCGAATGTTGCGGCTCCGCCGCCGGCTACGACAATTCTTCGGTCGAGTGTTGCGGCTCCGCCGCCGGCTACGACAGTTCTCCGGCTCTGCCGCCGGATGTGAGGCGAGGCTATGCCTCGCCGTTCACTAAAAGACAAACTTTGGGCTATGCCCCTCGTATGGCCTCTGGCCTAAACCGTTCGGGGCAAGCCCGAACCAGGGGCATAGCCCTTATCCCTCACCCAAGCGGGACGGCGAGGCATAGCCTCGCCTCACATCCGGCGGCAGAGCCGTAGCGCACATTGGCAACAACCAAGCTGAACATAGTCTTCCATCTTCGGTCCGACCGCACGAGCCTTAATTCGACCGCGCGAACCTCAATTCGATCGGACGAAGTTGTAGCTGAGCGTGCCCGTGACGCGTACCGGTTCACCCATCAACAACGTCGGCGAGAAGCGCGCCAGGCGAGCTGCGGCGACAGCGGCCGCGTGCAAGTGCGCCGGGCCAGAGACCGCGCGCGCATCGATGACCGTGCCCTGTTCATCGACTACAACTGCAACCAGCACGACGCCATTCACGTCGCCCGCGGGGACTTCCGGCATCGGCAGATAGATCGCCTTGCCGTTTAGCACACCACCAGATATTGGACCACGTTTTTGATTTGGTTGATTCGGTTGCGAGTTGTTGGCGGTGCTATTTGCCGCATTCGCGTCGGGATTCGGCGGTGGCTGTTCAGTGTTCCCGGCGTCGCCTTCAGGTTTTCGCTGGTTCTGTTGCGCTTGCGATTGTGCATCGGGTGCGACCTCAGGCGCTACTTCGGATGCTGGTTGCTCGCCGGGTTGATTCGCAGCGGTCGCCGCGTTCTTCGGCGGATCCGGTCCGCGTTCAGGCAGCACAAACGAGCTCAGGAATTTCTCTTCAAGCGCATCGTCCTTTTTAGTGTTAAGAGAAACGATCGCGTAGAAGCGCTTCCGCGTAACGAAAGCTTTCAAGCTGCCGCTGAGCTCACCAATTGTGATCTTGTACGACCTTCCCGTGTGACCGTGAAACGGCATGCTACTCACCAGCGTGAGCTTCGTCAGCGCTGTCTCCTTCGTCCGCACTTTCGGTGGAAAGAAGTCCTTGAACGCGTCGATGTAAGAATTGAAACGTGCGAACTCAGTGTATTCAGCGGGGTTCGACTTGATGCCGCTGAAGGAAGTCACTGCGACTATCGGCCCGGCGCTCGAAGTTGCCAGGTAAAGGCGCGTGCTGAGTTCGAACTTGTGATAAGCGAACTTGGTTGTCTCGGTGGTCGGGTTTTTCGGCATCGTGACAGTGAACTCTTCGCCTTCGGGGCTGATGGTTTCCCACTCGGCCCAGTTACCCGCGTTCTTTAATGCCTGCGCGGCGAGAGGCGAAGCTGTCAGCAGAAGAGTCAGGAGCGCTAACTGTAAACGACGAAATTGCATGTCATCCCTCCTCAGATTCAGCGTTGACCACGCGAACGAAAAATATCATTTCGCCCTTTCCATTTCCACCAGCACACGACGAAGAATCTTTCCGGACGGGGATTTCGGAATCTTCTCGACGCATTCGAGATAACGAATTCGCTTGTGCGGCGCGACGCGTTCAGCAACATAGGCGAGAATCGTTTCGCTTTCCGCCGGCTGCTTCAAGACAACAATCGCCTTTGGTACTTCGCCTGCCTCGTCGTCGGGATAGGGAATCACCGCGGCGTCGGCGATACACGGATGCGACAGCAGCACGGCTTCGAGTTCCGCGGGCGGCACCTGGAAGCCTTTGTACTTAATCAACTCCTTCGCGCGATCGACGATGAAGAAGTGACCGTCTTCATCGGCGTAACCGATATCGCCCGTGTGCAGCCAGCCTTCGTTATCGATCGTGTGCGCCGTCGCGTCCGGGCGGTTGAGATAGCCTTTCATGACCTGCGGACCGCGCACGCAGACCTCACCTCGTTCCCCGCGCTGCAACGGTTCACCCGTTTCCAGATCAATTACCTTGCACTCCGTATTCGGCGCAGGCACACCCACCGATCCGAACTTCAGTTCTCGCGGCGGCGCTGGAGAGGAATGCGTCACCGGACTTGTTTCCGTCATACCGTAACCCTGGCGAACGTTGCAACCGAGCCGGTCCATACACTCGCGCGTCAGATCTTCACCGAGCGGCGCCGCGCCGGAAAAGATCGTCTTCAACTTCGGCAGTTTGTAGTTATCGACGATCGGGTTTTTGGCGAGCGACAAAACAATAGGCGGCACGATGTGGGCCAGGCTTATTTCATACTCCTGCGCGGCCTTGAGAAACGATTCGAGATCGAAACGCGGCATCGTCACGATCGTCGCGCCTGTGTAGAGACCCATGTTGAGCACGACGACGAGACCGTAGATATGAAACAACGGCAACACGCAGATCAGCGTGTCAGTCTCGTAGAAATAATCGAGGCCTTCCATCTGGCACAGATTCGCGACGAGGTTGTAGTGCGTGAGCATCACGCCTTTTGGTAACCCGGTCGTACCGCTCGAGTATGGCAACGCGACGAGATCCTCACGCGCGTTGATCTCGACTTGCGTGGCGCGGCCGTGGTCCACCATCAGCTCGGCAAACGGCGTCGCGCCTTCGGCTTCGCCAAAAACAAATATCTCTTCGACGCCCGCTTCATAAGCAGCCTGGCGTGACTTCTCCAAACACATCGGCGTGCAAACGAGAAAACGCGCGCGCGCGTCTTTGAGTTGATGCGCGATCTCGTAGTGCGTGTAGAGCGGATTGATCGGCGTGATGATCCCGCCGAGTAGCGCGGTAGCGTGAAAGGCAATCGCATACTCCGGACAGTTTGGACTGATGATCCCCAGCACTTCGCCTTTTTTGAAGCCCCGTTGATTCAGATTGTGGGCGACGATCGCGATCGCGTCGCTTAGTTGCGCATAAGTAATGGCGCGGCCGGTTGGTCCATCAATCAATGCGGGCTTATCAGCGAGTTCACCGGCGCGATGCATGACGAACGGCGTCAGGGCAGCCTCGGGAATCTCTACGTCCGGATAGGGACCTTTAATTATCATCGTGATTTGGGAGAGTTAAGCCACGGATTTTCACCGACAGACACGAATCAGAATTGACTTAGAGAGTCCGTGTTAGTCCGTGGAAATCCATGGCTCAGATACCTTAACAGGTGGCTGCGTGCCTGAAAAGCGTTTATAGTTACGCGGCGATGCCGCAGCCGTCCAATCGACCTCTCAACATCGTTTGCCTGGCCACTTACTTCAAGGGCGCCGACTTCATCCGCGAATGCAAAGCCCATGGTTGTCACGTGGTGCTGATCACGAAAGAGAAGATGCTCGGCGAGGATTGGCCACGCGAGAGTCTCGACGATCTGATCGCCGTGCCGAA
>Ga0075426_10003976_pt1 | contig 10526 bp, 8 predicted proteins | sample SoiMethybrSBSTD5_FD_75304 | JGI IMG/M metagenome (GOLD analysis project Ga0075426, IMG submission 75304) | Bulk soil microbial communities from a Populus tree surrounding site in Tennessee, USA - Soil MetaG P. TD hybrid SBSTD5 | ecosystem: Environmental > Terrestrial > Soil > Tree plantation...
GACTTCGACGTCGCGGCCCGGCTGGGCGGCGAGGAGTTCGCGATCCTGCTTCCGCAGACGACGGCGGAGGCGGCCGCGGTCGTGGCCCGCAGGACGCGGGACATGCTGGCCGCATCGCCGATGGCGGTCTCCGAGCACGACACCGTCCGCCTGACTGCGAGCTTCGGTGTTGCGGAGTCGGCTCCCGGGCAGACATCCGACCAGCTCCTGCGCCGAGCCGACGAAGCCCTCTACGCCGCGAAGCGCGCGGGCAAGAACCGCTTCGTCGTCGACGCGACCGCTGAAGTCTCGAGCAAGTCCGTCTGACGCCAACCGGATACTCCTCGGAGTGCGGAGATTCGGTCTCGGCATCCAACTTGCGCTCTTGGTCTCCTGCGGCGTCGCGTCCGGTTATGCCTGGCGCGCGGCGCTGAGTTCCGGGCAGGCGCCCCAGACCCAGTACATCTACGGCGGCAAGCCTTTCGCGCCGTCGTGGTTCTCCTCGCCGCCTCCAGCTCGGGTCATTCCGAACGCGCATGCGCCCGCCAACCGACGCCCGAAGGCGCGTCGAGCCACAAGAGCGGATGCAGCTGCGGCGAGCACCAGCGGCACAAAGAGTGCATCGGCCTCGCGACAGCTCGCATCGGTGACGACCTCACCGCAGGCCGCGAGCAGCTCGCCTTCGCCCGCTTCGCCTACGGCCACGCAGAAGCGGCCTGGTCGTCCGAGGCACCACTCCCCGCCGCATCCGTCAAAGCCTCCGGCTCCTCCACCGAGCCGTCCTCCCTCACCGCCGAGCCCTCCTCCCTCACCGCCGAGCCCGCCGGCTCCGCCGCTGGTCACGCCGCCACCGCCGTCGGTAGCGACCGATCAGACAGACCCTGACAAGGCATTCAAGCCCGGCTGGGGGCATGGCGATCCGAACCACGAACACACGGGGCCGCCCGGGAAGGGGCGGAAATCCGAAGCAACGCCTTCGATCGCCACAACGGGAGACGATCAGTCGAAGGGCAAAGGTCGTTCGAAGTAGCCGCTCCGCGGCGGTCTGCGATCTGCCCGGTGTGCGGAGCCAGGTTCGACCCCACGCGCTATCAGGTCGTCGTCGCGGCGCTGGGTAACTCGTCTTTCGACCGGATCGAGTGCGCTGAGATCGCCCTCGCCGAACGGCGCAGCGTGCAAGCGGCCCGGCGGCGCCGAGCTAGGCGGCGATCCCTGCGAACTGCGGGATGATCTCGTCGCCGTAGGCGGCGAGCGTCTCTTCCTGGCCGTGCGTCATCAGGTAGATGTTGAACTGGTCGACGCCGACCGACTCGAGCTCCTTCAGCTTCGCGGTGGCCTCCTCGACGTTTCCAAGGACGCAGAAGCGGTCGACGATCTCGTCGGTGACGAACTCACCGTGCTTCGCGCCGACGCGTGAGTGCTCCTTGTAGTCGTAGAACTTGCGCGCCTTGACGTAGTCGGTCAGCTCCTTGGGGATCTCGGAGTCCTCGCCGTAGCGCTCGATCAGGTCCATCACGTGGTTCGAGACCATCGCCGGGAACCAACGTGACTGCTCGCGCGCGTCCGCGACGTCGTCGGAGATGTGGCTCGGCGCGCCGACGATGCACTTCAGCTCGGAAGGATCGCGGCCGGCCTCCTCAGCGGCCCGTCGCGCCGTGTCCATGATCCACTGGATGATCACCGGGTCGGCGAGCTGGATGATGACCCCGTCGGCGACTCGCCCCGCGACGGCGAGCGCGCGCGGGCCGTAGCCGGCTATCCACATCGGAATCTCCGGCAGCTCGTCGCGGACCCAGTTCAGCTGTAGCTCTTTCTCGTTCCACTCGACCTCGCGCCCGTTCATGAGGTCCCTGATCATCCGGCAGCGACGCTCGAACTCGGCGACCTTCACCGGCTGCAAGCCGACGACGCGACGCGAGGAGTCGCCGCGGCCGATCCCCATCACCATCCGGCCGTCGGAGACGTCTTGCATCGTCGCGTACCAGCTCGCCGTGATCGTGGGATCGCGGATGCCGGGGTTCGTGACGAAGTGGCCGAGCTTGATCTTCTCCGTCGCCGCGGCGACGAGCGGAAGGGTCGCGTACGAGTCCTGCCACAGGATGTGTGAGTCGTACGTCCACGAGTACTCGAACCCGTGCTTCTCCGCCTTCTTGGTCAGGTCGACCAACCGCGTGTACGGCGGATCGGGCAGCACGGTGACGCCGAAAGTGAGACGTGCCATGGCCTTCGAGCATACGCCGCGGGGACTCTCGCCGACAACGGCCTTGGATCAGCGCGCAACCAAGAGGGCGTCGCCGTCAGGCGACGGGAAGGGACTGTCCCAGGCGGGGACTGTCCCAGAAGAGGCTCTAGGGGCGCCACCGAATGGGACAGACCCCTGCGGGGTCAGTCCCTGCGAGACTTGGTCGAGTGATCACGCACTTCCTGGCCTTCCTCGGCGTCGCGGCGATCGTGATCGTCACGCCCGGCCAGGACACGGCGCTGACGATCAGGAACACGCTGCTCGGGGGACGGCGCAGCGGGATCCTCACAGCCGTGGGGGTCTCGACCGGCCAGGCGGTCTGGGCCATCGCGACAAGCGTCGGCATTGCGGCGGTGCTGCAAGACTCCGAGCCTGCCTTCGTCGCCGTCAAGGTCGCCGGAGCGCTCTACCTCGTCTACCTCGGCCTCCAGACGCTCGTCCCGGCGCTGCGCCGGGGAGGTGGGAAACCGAAGGCGCCGCCGCGCGGAAGGCCGTTTCGGCAGGGCATCGTCAGCAACCTCGGAAATCCGAAGATGGCCGTGTTCTTCCCGAGCCTGCTCCCTCAGTTCGCGACCCGGCCGTCGTTCGGCGCCCTGCTTCTCCTCGGGCTCGTCTTCTGCTCGATGACGCTCGCCTGGCTGACTGCCTACGCCTTCGCCGTCGCGAAGGCCGGCGACTTTCTGCGCCGCTCGCGGGTCAGGCGGGCTCTCGATGCCGTGACCGGCGCCGTCCTCGTCGTACTCGGTCTACGCCTCGCCGCCGAGCAGCGCTAGCGTCTTTGCGGCCAGTCGGTCGAGCGCCTGGACGCTCAGCTCGAGGTGCTCCTCCTTCGTGTCCTCGAGCTTCGTGTGCGAGAGGCCGCGGAGGCTCTGGACGAACAGCATCACAGTCGGCACGCCTGCGCGCGCGACCTCGGCGGCGTCGTGGAGCGGCCCGCTCGGCAGGCGGTGCGACGAGCCGGCTACCTCGCTGATCGCCTCGTCGGCGAGCTCGATGAGCTGCTCGTCGAAAAGGATCGGCTCGATGTTCCAGATCCGCGCCCACGAGACCTCGATGTCCTCCTCCGCGGCGAACTTCCGGGAGGCGGCCTCGGCGTTGCTGAGCATCTCCGCGAGCTGGTTGCCGTCGAGGTGGCGCTGGTCGAGCAGGCACTCCGCGGTCTCGACGACCGAGGTCACGATCCCGGGCTTGGTGACGACGCCGCCCATCGTGCAGACGGCGCCCTCGCCTGCGCGCTTTGCGATCTCCCGGATCTCGAGCTCGAGCTTCGCCGCGCCGGCTAGCGCGTCGCGGCGCTTGTCCATCGGCGTCGAGCCTGCGTGAGCCGCCTGGCCCCTGAACGTCACCTGGTTGCGCTCGACCCCGAAGGTGCCTAGCACGACGCCGAGCGGGAGGTCGAGCGACTCGAGCACAGGGCCCTGCTCGATGTGGAGCTCGAGGTACGAAACGGCGTTCTCCAGCTCGGAGCGCGCCTCGAGCGCCGAGTCGAGGTCGACGTCGAAACGCGCGATCGCGTCCGGAAGCGAGATGCCGTCGGCGTCGCGGCGCTGCCGTAGCTCGTCCTGGTCATCCATCGAGCCCGCCGCGGCTGAGGAGCCGAAGAGCGAACGGCCGAAGCGCGCGCCCTCCTCGTCGGCCCAATTGACGAGCCGGACGGTCAACGGCGGCGTGCCGTCCTCGGCGATCCGGCGCAGCACCTCGACGCCCGCCATCACGTTGAGAGCGCCGTCGAGCCAGCCGCCGTTCGGGACCGAGTCGATGTGACCGCCGATCAGGAGCGCACGCTCGGACTCGCCGCGCAGCGTGAACCACTGGTTGCCGGCCGCGTCGCAGGTCTTCTCGACGGGCAGCTCGGAGACCTTCTTGTCGAGCCACTTCCGCGCCGTCGACCACGTCTCCGTCCAGGCCACGCGCTGCGCTCCGTTCTCGTCCCCGGTCAGGTCTTGGAGCTCGCGAAGGTCGGAGACTGTCCGGCTCGGCTCGAGCATGTGCGCGATCGTAAACCGGACGAGCAGGTGTGGTAAGAGATACGCGATGGCGACGATCGCGGCAGAGCAGCCCGCGGAGCATCGCCGTGCTGCGGTCGTCAGGACCGCCGCCGAACGGGTCGGGATGCTGGTGCTGGTGCTGGCGGCTCTCTGGGGATTGTGGGAGGGCTATCGCTGGCTGTGGATCCACGAGGGCTGGACGTGGCCGTTCACCGTGGACTCGACGACGATGCCCCACATCCACGACATCCTGCGCCAACTCTTCCGGAAGCCGACCTCGGGCGTCGGCGGAGACATCCTGCTAGTCCAGCTGTTGCACGCGGCCTGGTTCACGGCGAAAGAAGCGATCGTGGGCTTTGCGCTCGGCGCGTCGTTCGGTTTCTTGCTCGGGGTTGCGCTCTCCCAGTTCCGGCTGCTGCAGCGCGGGCTTCTCCCCTACGTCGTCGCTTCCCAGACGGTGCCGATCCTGGCGGTCGCCCCGATCGTCGTCGTTTACCTCGGCAGCCTTCACGTCGCCCCGTGGTTCTCGGTCGCGGTGATCGCGAGCTACCTGACCTTCTTCCCGGTCACCATCAACACCCTGCGAGGTCTCCAGTCGACGAACCGGCAAGCCTTGGAGCTGATGCGCTCGTACGCGGCCGGCCGGCTCAGCGTTCTCTGGAAACTGAGGATTCCCGCCGCGCTGCCGTACATCTTCTCCGCGCTGAAGGTGTCGGCCACCGCGAGCATCGTCGGCGCGATCATCGGCGAAGCGCCGTCGTCGATCCAGCAGGGCCTCGGCGGGTTCATCGTCAACTTCAACCAGTACTACTCGCTCAACCCCGAGAACCTGTGGGCAACAAACCTGATCGCGGCCCTGCTCGGGATCGCGTTCTTCCTCGTGATCGTGCTCGTCGAGGCGATTGTCGTCCGCCGGGCGCCGGAGCACGTAGCGTGAGCGTCGTCGAGATCAAGGACGTCGCAAAGCGTTTCGACGGCGGAACCGTCGCGCTCGAGGGCATCGAGCTCGCGATCGAGGAGCGCGAGTTTGTCTCGTTGATCGGGCCGTCGGGGTGCGGCAAGTCCACGCTCCTCCGGATCATCGGCGACCTGATCCGGCCGACTGCCGGAACGGTACGCGTAAACGGGAAGCCTGCCGCGCAGGCGCGGACCGACCGGGACTACGGCATCATCTTCCAGGACGCCGTCCTCTACGACTGGCGGACGATCGCGCGCAACATCTCGCTCCCCCTCGAGCTGGCGCGCTGGAACCGACGCCGCCGGAACGAGCGCGTCCAGGAGATGCTCCGGCTCGTCGAGCTCACCGGCTTCGAGGGGCACTACCCCTGGCAGCTCTCGGGCGGCATGCAGCAGCGGGTCTCGATCGCGCGCGCCCTCTCGTTCGACCCGTCGCTGCTGCTGATGGACGAGCCGTTCGGCGCCCTGGATGAGATGACCCGCGAGCGCCTGAACCTCGAGCTCCTGCGTATCTGGGAGGCAAGCGGCTCAACGGTCGTCTTTGTGACCCACTCGATCGCCGAGGCCGTCTTCCTCTCCACACGGGTCGTGGTGATGTCACCTCGACCGGGTCGAATCTCGCACGTGATCCCGATCGACCTGCCGTATCCACGCACCGCGGCCATCCGAGAGGACCCGCACTTCTTCGAGCTCGTGACGAACGTGCGCGAGGCGCTTCACCTCGGCTCCGACCTCGATCGCAAGCCCGCCGCTCCAGCCGCTGCGGAGGCACAGCCGTGACCACAGCCCCGGTCGCTGTTCAGCCGATACCGCGCGGCACGCTCGCCGGCCGGGTCGGCCGCCACGCGCTGGACTGGATCCCGGCTCTCGTCGTACTCGTGGTCGTCTTCGTGGTTTGGCAGGAGTCGATAGCGGTCTTTCACATCAAGAGGTTTCTCGCTCCCCAGCCGACCGACATCGCCAGCACCTTCTGGACAAACCGTCATGAGCTGATCAGCGCCGGATGGTTCACGTTCCAAGAGGCGCTCGGCGGCTTCGCGATCGGGAGCGGGCTCGGACTGCTCATCGCCCTCATCCTCGCTCGGTGGCGTAGCTTCGGCCGGGCGCTGATGCCCTACCTGATCGCGGCGAACGCGATCCCGATCATCGCCTTCGCTCCGATCATGAATGCCTGGTTCGATCCGTTCTCGAAGGGATCGAAGATGGCGATCGCCGCAGTCCTCTGCTTCTTCCCTGTCCTCGTGAACACGCTGCGGGGCCTAACGTCCGTACACCCCCAGTCGATCGAGCTCATGCGCTCGTACGGTGCCGGCGAGATCGAGACCTTCCGGCGCGTTCGCATTCCCACTGCTCTGCCGTTCATCTTCACGGCGCTCAAGATCGCGACCGTGCTGGCGATGATCGGCGCGATCGTCGGCGAGTACTTCGGCGGCGCGTTCACGGCCCTCGGCGTGCTGATCGATAGCCGCAGCACGACGTTCCAGTTCAAGGAGGCCTGGGCCGGAATCGGTGTTGCCTGTGCTTACGGGATCGCCTTCTATCTCGGGGTTGCGATCGTCGAGCGTCTCACGCTCAGGTGGGTGCCATCGACAGGCGAATGAGAGAGGTTCAGAATGGCGCCAGCTGTCATGAGTCGAAAGGGGGCTGGATGAAGCGCAGGTACTGGGTCGTCGGGTTGCTCGCGGCCGCGGCGGTAGTCGTAACCGTCGTCGGGGCAACGACCACAGCGGGAGCGTCCACGAAATCGCACAAGCTGACCAAGGTGACGCTTCAGCTGAAGTGGGTCACGCAGGCGCAGTTCGCCGGGTACTACGCGGCGAAAGCAAAGGGCTACTACAAGGCCCAAGGGATGGATGTGACGATCAAGCCGGGTGGACCGAGCATCATCCCGGAGCAGGTCGTTGCAGGCGGTCAGGCGGAGTTCGGGATCGACTGGCTCTCGAGCCTGATGACCAGCCGTGACCAGGGGGTCAACATCGTCAACATCGCGCAGGTGTTCAACAAGAGCGGGTTGACGCTGATCTCGTGGAAGAGCAGCGGGATCGACAGCGTCGCGAAAATGAAGAACAAGAAGGTCGCGAACTGGCTCGGCGGCAACGAGTTCGAGGTCTTCGCCGCGCTCGCGAAGTTTGGGATGGACCCCCTCCACAACAAGGGCGTCACGATCGTCAAGGAGCCCTTCTCGATGGACTTCTTCATCAAGCACCAGGTCGACGCGGCGTCCGCGATGACGTACAACGAGCTCGCTCAGGTGCTGGAGCAGAAGAATCCGAAGACGGGCAAGCTCTACCAGCTCAAGAACCTGAACGTGATCCCGATGCAAAAGGTCGGGACGTCGATGCTCGAGGACGGGATCTTCGTTCGCGGCGACTGGATCAAAAGCAAGACAAACCAGGCGTTGTCAAAGAAGTTCGTCGCGGCATCACTGAAGGGCTGGATCTGGTGCCGAGGCCACCAGGCCGCCTGCGTCAGGATCGTCCTCGCGAACGGCCCCGCGCTGCCGAAGGGCCATCAGACGTGGATGATGAACGAGATCAATGCACTGATCTGGCCGGCGAAGCTCGGGATTGGGCTCATGGATCCCGCCTCGTATGCTCGCTCGGCGAAGATCGTCAAGACCTACGGGAAGCTGAAGAAGCTGCCCGGTCACGACGCCTACAGGACCGACATCGCCAAGGCCGCGCAGGCGATCCTCAAGAAACAGCACCTCGACATCTACGGTAAGTCCTGGAAGAAAGCAAAAGTCAAGGTCACACCGGGCGGCAACTAGCCGGAGGAGGATCCGCATGTCCGTTTTGATCAAGGGAGGCCGCGTCATCACTGCGGCGGACGACTACGTCGCCGACGTGTTCGTCGAGGACGAGCGGATCTCACTCATCGGCGAGACCTTGGACGTGACCGCAGATCGTGTGATCGACGCCGCCGGGAAGTACGTACTCCCCGGCGGCGTCGACCCGCACACGCACCTGGACATGCCCTTCGGCGGCACGGTCACGATCGACGACGTCGAGTCCGGCCAGACCGCGGCGGCATTCGGCGGGACGACCATGCACGTCGACTTCATCATTCAGCCGAAGGGCTCGACCTTCGCCGAGGCGGTCGACGAGTGGCGCGCGAAGGCGAACGGCAAGCAGGTGATCGACATGGGCTACCACATGGCGGTCACCGACCTGAAGGAGGGCGGCACGCTCGAGGAGCTGGCGACGCTGCCCGACCAGGGCATCACCTCCTACAAGCTGTTCATGGCCTACAAGGGCGCGATCATGGTCGACGACGAGACGCTTTTCCGCGTCATGCAGGTCGCCTCCGACACAGGCGCGCTCGTGATGGTGCATGCCGAGCACGGCGACGCGATCGACGTCCTTGTTCGCGAGGCGCTCGAGCGCGGCGAGACGGAGCCGAAGTACCACGCCCTGACGCGCCCGCCGGAGACCGAAGGCGAGGCCACGAACCGAGCGATCCAGCTCGCCCGGGTGGCCGGCTGCAAGCTCTACGTCGTCCACGTCTCGTGCGCCGAGTCGGTCGAGCCGATCCAGATCGCCCGCGAGAAGGGTTGGGACGTCTGGGGCGAGACCTGCACGCAGTACTTCTTCGTCGACTACACCTTCCTGGAGCGCCCGAACTTCGAGGGCGCGAAGTACGTCTACACGCCGCCGCCGCGCGACAAGGCGAACCATGACGTGCTCTGGACGGCCGTCAAGAACGACGTCCTCTCCGTGGTGTCGACCGACCACTGCGCGTTCCTCTGGGACGGGCAGAAGAGTCTCGGGCGCGACGACTTCTCGAAGATCCCGAACGGCGCTCCGGGGCTCGAGAACCGGGTCCAGATGATCCACGAGTTCGGCGTGCGCGGCGGGCGCATCACCTTGAATCGGATGGTCGAGCTGCTCTCGACGAATCCGGCGAAGTACTTCGGCCTCTACCCGCGCAAGGGGACGATCGCGGTCGGCTCCGACGCCGACATCGTCGTCTTCGACCCCGAGAAGCGGGTGACGATCTCGTCGGCGACCGACCACTCCAAGTCGGACTACAACCTGTACGAGGGCACCGAGGTGACCGGGACGCCCGAGGTCGTGCTCCTGCGCGGCAACGTGCTCGTCGAGGACGGCGAGCTGGTCGCGCAGCCGGGGATCGGGCAGTACGTGGCGCGGGCGCGTTTCGGCGAGGAGCTGAAGCCGGGCCTCGCCGTCGCGTAACGCAGGGACCGCCCCGAAAGGGCGACTCTCAACTACGACGAAACGACGAGGTAAGAAGAAGGCCCGCCGGAGCGGGCCTTCGACCTCAGCTCCTGCAGGTCAGTTTGACCTGCCCGCTCGGGGTGACTATTCCGGCGGTGATCCTGGTGAGTACCACACCATTCAAGATGAAACAGGGCTGGCCCGTGAAGTCCGTCACGGGCTGCGACGGAAGCGGACTGCTCTCCTCAGGAATGACAGAGCCCGTGATGTGGTGGTTGATCGTGCCGTCCGGCTGGATCACAAACTGGATCTTGCACGAGAACAGCCAGTGAGCCGTGTTGTCAGCTACGAAGCATTCGCCGTCATCACGTACCACGGCCGCACCATTACCGCCGGCTCTGGCCTGCGTGCTGCTGCCCACCGCGAGCACGCCGGCCAGCGACAGGCCGACTGCCAACAGAATCAATCTATACCGCATGCAAATCCCGCCTTTCCCCCCCGAACAGGGTATGGCTAAGGGGATTATTGGATTGCCTGGTTCCCCGGCGCAAGTAACGCGGGGACCGGCGCAGGCGATCGTGAGCCGAGCTAGCGCGTCTGCGGGAAGCCCAGGTCGACCTTCGACGTGGCCGGATCGGGCCAGCGCGACGTCACGACCTTGCCGCGCGTGTAGAACTGGATCCCCTCGGGCCCGTAGATGTGCAGGTCGCCGAAGAGCGAGCTCTTCCAGCCGCCGAAGCTGTAGTAGGCGACCGGGACCGGGATCGGCACGTTGATGCCGACCATGCCGACGTTGACGTCGAACTGGAACTGTCTGGCGACGCCGCCGTCACGCGTGAAGATCGCCACCCCGTTGCCGTACGGGTTCTCGTTGACGAGTCGCACCGCCTCGTCGTAGGTGTCGACACGGGTGACGCCGAGGACCGGGCCGAAGATCTCGTCCTTGTAGACGTCCATCTCCGGTTTCACGTCGTCGAGCAGCGTCACGCCTAGGAAGAACCCGTTGCCGTCCGGCGCGGTCTCGCGACCGTCCGTCACGACTGTTGCGCCCTCGTCGCGCCCCCTGTCGATGTAGGAGGCGACCTTGTCGCGGTGCTCGCCGGTCACGAGCGGGCCCATCTCCGAATCCGGGCTCATCCCGTCGCCGACCTTCACGTTCGGGAGCCGCACCTTGATCGCGTC
>Ga0075426_10003977_pt1 | contig 10525 bp, 8 predicted proteins | sample SoiMethybrSBSTD5_FD_75304 | JGI IMG/M metagenome (GOLD analysis project Ga0075426, IMG submission 75304) | Bulk soil microbial communities from a Populus tree surrounding site in Tennessee, USA - Soil MetaG P. TD hybrid SBSTD5 | ecosystem: Environmental > Terrestrial > Soil > Tree plantation...
TATCTGTTCGAGCACAGCCTTCGCACCTGATATTTCGCGCTCCAGGGATCCGTCGTCCAAATCCGGAAGATAAGGATGGGTCATCGAGTGACAGCCGATTTCGAACCCCAAGCCTTGCAGCTCGCGCAATTGCGCAGAAGAAAGACGTCCAGCTTTTCCGACCATTCCCGCGACTATGTAAAAAGTTGCGCCAAAGCCAAGTTTGAGCAAAACCGGCGCCGCGCTGAGTAAGTCAGTCTCGCACCCGTCGTCAAAAGTTATGGCGACCGCCGGACGCGAAAACTTCAGGGCATCACTGACCCTCACGCCCGCTAATCCCATGTCCCGAATCTGCCGCATTTGCGCCTCGAATTCTTCCACCGGAAGAACATAACGCGTGTAACCGGGATCCGATTGCGCCAGTTGACGACCGGCAAGCTGGAGCTCGTGATACATCAGGAAAACTGAGGCGGGCCTCGTCGCCGTCACCGCTTGGCCGCCGGCTGAAGGTATGAAGAAAGAAAGTGCAGAAGGTCATCTTTCAACAACGGACCACACGCGACCAGCCCGGAGACCAGCGGTTCTGGGCGATTGCAAATCAATTTCGATCCATCAAGCAGTTGGACATGTCCGCCACCGCTGCGAACCATAGCGGCGCCAGCCGCAATGTCCCATTCATGCTTGGGTGTAAGCGTGAAAGTTGCATCCGCCAGGCCGGCGGCAACTCGCGCGAGTTTATACGCCACCGATCCAACTGGTCGAATTGTGAACGGTGCAGTCTGAAAAGCCTGCCATTCTCCGCGCTTGGTTTCACTGCGGCTGGCGAGAACGGTCGCGCTGCTGAGGCTGGAGCACTGGCTCGATCGCACCGGCTTTCCGTTGTACGTGACTCCAGAATCGACAGAACCTAGAAACGCTTCATCCGATGCGGGATTGCAGATGCCGCCTGCCACCGGTTCACCGCGTTCAACCAGCGCGATGGAAACGCAGAACTCTGGGATTCCCGCGACGAATTCCCGCGTGCCATCCAGAGGGTCCACCACCCAGACCCGCTCATATCTCAACCTCGATAAATCGTCTGCCGTCTCCTCCGATAGCCATCCCTCATCTTCTCGAAGCAGGCTCTTCCGCAACACCGCATCCAATTCCGTATCAGCCTGGGTTACGGGATCATGCCCGGCTTTGTACTCCGCCGCAATCTCCCCGGGCGTGTGCTTAGCGAAGACCAACTTCGCTTCATCAATCGCAATCTGGATCCGTTCGAGAACACCGGAATAGGAACTCTTCTGCATGGGCTCAGGTCCAGAGCATTCTCGCTCCCGTGGTCAGAAGAATCACGCACAGGATGCGTCTGAGCCACAGCACGGGAACGCGAGCGGTAAGATGCGAGCCAATCAGCCCTCCGGGAATGGAGCCGATCAGGAGATATCCAACCAGCGAGGTATCCACGTTACCCAGCCGAAAGTGGAGAAGGCTTGTCACGCCCGTCAGTACAACCGCATGAGCAATGTCGGTGCCCACCATCACCTTGGGTGGATAACTGTAAAAGAGCAGCAGAAGCATCATGATAATGCTGCCCGAACCCACCGACGTCATCCCCACCAGGAATCCCGCGGTAACTCCGATGATGGCCATGCCCGCAAAAGACTTTGTGGTGGGCGGGCGATTCGCCATCTGCGCTTCGATCCTGCGTTGTAGAAGCAGCAACGTGGAAACGAGGATCAGAAGAATTCCGATCGCGGTCTTAATGAAGTCGTTCACGCCGGCGCCGTAAAGCGCTCGCACATGCTGGAGAAATCGGACGCCAAGCGCCGAGCCCGGAACACTTCCCACGGCCAGCGCGACCACAACTTTTCGTCTTACCGTTCCTTTTTTCAGATGGACAATGCTGGAAGGGATCTTTGTCAAAAAATTGAAAGCAGCATCTGATCCCACCGCGATGATCGCCGGCACTCTGAGGCCGAAGATCAACAAGGGCAGTAGCAGCACGCCGCCGCCCAAGCCGGTCAGGCCGATCAGAGTGCCCACCACGAAGCCGATGAAGATCTTGAGCGCGACCAGTTCCATCTATTCTCTTGACGTCTAAGTCCCCGCCGTCAGCACAGGCTCTGGATTTACGCCGATGAAGCCCTGCTGTTCAAGATGCAGAATGATCTCCTGTGCGGCCTCCTCCGCGCTCAATTCCGCGGTGTTGATCGTAACTTCCGCGTCAATGGGTGCCTCGTAGGGATCGGAAACCCCGGTGAACTCTTTCACGATACCGGCACGCGCCTTGGCGTAAAGCCCTTTGCGATCGCGCTGTTCGCACGTCTCGATCGGGGTAGCAATGTGCACCAGCACAAAGCCACCGTAAGGCTCGATCATGGACCGCACTTGCTTGCGCACCGCATCATAAGGCGCGATGGGAGCGCAGATCGCGATTCCGCCATTCTTGGTAATTTCTGACGCCACGTAACCAATGCGGCGAATGTTGATATCGCGATGCTCCTTGGAGAAGCCAAGCTCAGAGGACAGATGTTTGCGTACGATATCTCCATCCAGAATGGTGACTGGACGTCCGCCCATCTCCAGAAACTTGGTGAGAAGCACATTGGCGATGGTTGACTTTCCCGACCCGGAAAGCCCGGTGAAAAAAATCGTCACGCCCTGTTTGTGCCGTGGCGGATAACTGCGGCGCAATTCGCGGACCACCTCAGGATACGTAAACCAGCTGGGAATATCGCGGCCTTCGTTCAGCCGGTCACGAAGCTCCGTCCCCGAGATGTTCAGCACACGTCCGCCTTTTGGCACTTCGTTATCGGGCACGTAGCGGTCGTGCTCTTCCAGATAGACCATCATGTTGAAGGGCATCATGGTGACGCCGATGTCCTTCTCATGCTTCCGGAAGAGCTCTTGCGCGTCGTACGGCCCATAGAAGGGCTTTCCGTCGGAGTCGTTGCCGGGGCCAGCGTGGTCGCGGCCTACGATGAAATGAGTGACTCCATGATTCTTGCGGATCAGCGCATGCCAGATCGCCTCGCGCGGACCGCCCATGCGCATGGCCAGTGGCAGCAACGAAAGCTTCACCGTGCCTGCCGGATACTTCGAGAGCAAAAGTTGATAGCAGCGTACGCGGGTGAAATAGTCGACATCACCGGGCTTGGTCATCCCCACCGAAGGATGCAGCAAGAGGTTGGCCTCCACGCTCTTTGCGGCGCGGAAGGTCAATTCCTGATGAGCACGATGAATGGGATTGCGGGTCTGAAACGCAACCACGCGCCGCCAGCCCATTCGCGAGAACTCCGACCGCAACTCGGCAGGTGTGAGCCGCAAGGCCTTGAAATCGTAGTGAGAAGGTTCCTGCAATCCTTCGAGCTTTCCGCCTACATACCACGGGTTCGATTTGTTGATCGCGTAATCGACTCCGGGGTGAACCGTGCTGGTTGTCCCGAACACTGCCTTCGATTCGGCCTTGCGGTCGGGCTGCCAAACTTCTTCGACGTTCAACACCGCCAGCATCACGCCTTCAGGATCGCGCAACGCAACCTTGCTGGTGCCCGGCTGCAACTTCTTGGCAAACTCCTCCGTGACGTCGAGTGTGACCGGCATCGGCCAGATCACGCCGCTGGTGAGGCGCATGTCATGACAGACGCCCTCATAGTCCGGGCGCGTCATAAAGCCGCTCAGTGGAGAGAAGCCTCCGCTCAGCAACAGCTCCAGATCGCACAGTTGCCTGGCCGAAAGGTCCCAGGATGGCCACTCGCGAGAGTGGGATTTCAATTCCGCGCTGCGCTCCGCCGAAGCGATGAGCTGCACAAGTTCGCCCCCGTGGGCTGGGATAAGATGGCTCGTCGAAGTCAAATGCAAGGCCTCCGTGGACTAGTATTTTCCTGGATGGTCGTCAACCAGGCACAGCCAAAAACAAATTTAAGTGGAGAGAAAGGGATTCCCGCCGGTCACAGCCGATTGAGCCGAAAAGTTCGCACTCTGAATTTTATCAAACACTGGCGATTCGAGCAGGATTGCTCTTCAATGTGCAATTACTTGCATCTACTGGGGCCCTTGCTCGGCGGCCACTTCTTGCATCCACTCACTCAAAGTTCGGCTTAGCGAGCTGTATTGGTAGGCCGCTGACGACTGGGTGACTTCTTCAGACGTGCGCCGCGGCATCTCCAGGGCTTTAAGGAGCTCTTCGGCTATGCTGTCACTGTCTTGAGCAGTGACCCATACGCCTGCTCCTGTAGCCTCGATCACATCCGTCAGAGCGCCTGCATCGCACACTGCGAAGATCGGGATTCCTGTCTGCAGATATTCGTAGAACTTGGCCGGCAATTGCAGCGAATGGCTCCCTTGAAATAGCAGAAGCAGGTTCGATTTCCAGAGCAGTTTGCGAGCTTCATCGAAGGGCACACGCGGACGGAATTCGGCGACTTTGCGCTTTACCAGTTCAGGGACTAAGCGGGTGGCCTCTGCGACGTATTTCGCATCCATGTCGCCCTGGAACAACACCTTCGTCGCCTCGGAGCGGAGTCGGCCAGTCTTAACCAAGTTGGCAATCGCCAGAAGAAATGTGTCGATCCGCCGTTCTCCGTACAACGAGCCGAGGTGAAGCAGCAATTTCTCGGAGGCCGAAGCGTCCGTCACCGGCCGCACGGAGGCAGAGTCATCATAGCCGTTGTTCAACACCCGGAACTTTTTTGGGTTTAATGCCGGATATGCATCTCGCATTCCGTCCCCAAAACGTTGGGTGTTACAAATGACGAGATCGGCGTCGCGAACGCAGCCTGCTTCCATTTTCTCGGCCAGACGATTCCACCAGTTTGGACGGGTAACATTCCCGTGCGAAAGTTTTGACCAGGGATCCCTGAAGTCGGCCAGCCATGGAATTCCGTACCTCCGCTTGATGCTCCGCGCAATAACGTGGGGAATCCAGGGAGGGCCGCTGGAAAAGAGCACGTCCACTTTCTCGCGCTCGAGAAGTTCTCTGGTCGCGCGCAGCGCCGGGAAATACCAGCCCCAATAACGGTCGGGAATGTGCAGCGCCGCAAGGATGTTTTTTCGCAGAAACGATGCTATTTCGCTGGAATCTTCGCCGAGCGAACCTCGAACACCACTGGAAGCCGATGCTTCCGGACGCATCCTGCGATACCAATCAAGGGGATTAGTAATCACGCCTGTGCGGATCACCGGGAGGTCTGAGGGCAAGGTAATACTGCTATCGCGGACCTCGAGATTTTCCTCTCTTACCGTCAGCACCACCGGGTCAACGCCGAATTGCGGGAGACGACGGCAGAAGTTAAAGACGCGGAGCGCCCCCACCTCTCCCCAGGGTGGAAAAGCATAGCTGACAACCAAGGCTCGCAGCCGGCGTTCTGCCAAAAAGAGTCTCCACAGCAATTCTCACACACCATGGGCGCGACACCGCTTGCTACTAGTTACAGTCTTGGTTGCGATGCTGTAATTTTGAAGAAGGGAACGCCGCTAAAGAGAGTGGCGGGATTTTAGGAATTGGCTGGAGGAACCCACGAATCCGAGGTTTGCAACCCCGCAGGCAAGTATGGAAGCTGTCAGGCTCCGGGCTGTCAGGCGTCGGGAATTTTTTTCACTAGATATCCGCGGCCTTCATCCAGTTTTTCATTTGCTCTTTTAATTCTTTTTGCTGGCGGTGCAGTTCCTTTTGCATCTTTTCCATTTCCTGCTGGAAATCTCTGCGGTGGTCGAGAAACTCCTTTTGTAATTCCCTCTTCATCTTTTCCATTTCTGGCTGTATTCGCTTTACTTCGACCGTGAGCATTTCCGGCAACAGCTGGGTGATTTCAGCCTGGACGTCTTCACCGCAATCCTCCAATTCCGCAGCCTCGCAGTCTTCGGTTTGGTTAAGAGCACCGGTGCGTTTATTTTCTGGCAAAGTCAGCGTCAGGGTCTGCTCCTTGCGTTCGCGCATCACAGTGACAGATGCTTTGTTGTCGGCGCGCTTACGCAGCAGGCGTGTGAAATCGCTGCAATCGTTGACCGGGGATCCGTTGATCTTGACCACTACGTCTCCAGCCCGGAAGCCCGCCTGCTCACCCCGGCTCCCCTTTTCCACAGACCGCACCAGCACCCCGGTGCCGCTTTTCACTCCGAAGTAGTCGCCCAGTTGGGGCGTTAGGTTCTCAACCATAAGCCCACTGCGTGCGGGCGAGTGCATGATCACGACGCTGGGCACATCCATGTCCGGCATATTGATCGGTGGGATATGAACTGCAGGAACCGTGATCGGTGGCATATTGAAGTTGAAGACGTGGTCCATATCGCCGATGTTTTTGCGCTCGGTAAGTTGTGCCTTCAGTGTTAAGGGCTGCCCGTCGCGGCTGATCCCGATCGTGACCGTGCGCCCCGCTGGAATTTCCCGGATAATCCGCCTCAGTTGCTCCACGCTCTCCACTTGCTGCTCATTCACGCTAAGGATGACGTCATGCTCCTTGATTCCGGCTTTTCCCGCCGGGGCGTCCTGGTCAACCGTGGTGACCTCGACGCCGCGCTCTTCCTTCAGGTGCAGCTGTCCGATGCGGTCCGCGCTCACATCCTGCGTGTCCACGCCCAGGTAAGAGCCACCCCATGGCCCTTCCCCATAAAACACCATCGGTTGCGGGCCCGGCTGGGCAAGCACGCTGGGCGCTGCGATCATCAATACAACCACCGTCAACAGTAAGAAGTGTGCTTTGTTTTTCATATCTGCCCCTTATTGCGCGCGACGAATGTAGATGTTGCCCATAGTTGTGCGCACTTTCAGCACCGGTCCGCCGCCGTTCAGATTGCCCTCAGCCGAGATTAACTTCGGCTCCCATTGCCCGCCCTCAGAGGAAATCTTGATCTCTGGGAAGTCGGAAATAATACGGTGTCCGGTCGCTGCCTCGATGGTGGCGCGGACCGTGATGTTGATGTTGGGTACAAGATATACAGTCACATCTCCAACTCCGGTCTCAAGCACCGAGTCGCTGCGTTCGCCCGAGGCAATAAATTTCGCTGTTATGGCTCCTGCTCCAGTTTCGACATGGGCAGAAGGCACTCCCCAAAGCTCGATACTGCCGCCGCCGCTCTCGGCTCTAACCGCGCCGGTCGAGGACGCGATCTTAAGGCTGCCGCCGCCAGTTTCCATCTGCACTGGTCCATCGATGTGCCCTACGTCGATGCTGCCACCGCCCGTCGAAACCTTCAGATTCCCGGTGCACTTGTCTACGTGAATGCTGCCGCCGCCGGTCTGGAGCGATGCACCCTGCGAGCCGGAAACGAGTTCGACGCTTCCCCCACCGCTCTCCGCGGAGATCTTGCCCTTTGCAGATCCAATGTGAATGCCGCCACCGCCGGTTTGTACAATGAGATCGCCGCCCACATTGCCCACGTCAACCGATCCGCCACCGGTTTCCGCCTTGATGGCGCCGCCAATATCATCCAGGTGGATGGATCCGCCACCGCTTTCAGCTTCCAAGCGGCCAGCAATTCCGGTCGTCACAATGCCGCCGCCCTCAGTTTCAATCTTGACCAGCTCTATCTCCCGCGGCACGCTCACCGTCACATCCGAAGAAAACTTTCGCGGACGACCGCTTTCCCATTGACCAACAATCCATGCAGTGTCGCCCTTTACGTAACTGCTGATCTTGTATTCCGCGAATTGACGCCGCGCGCGGTCTTCTGACGACTCGTATGAGCGGTTGCGAATCACAAAACTGATGCCCTGAGTCGAGCCGCCTTCCACCCGCACTCCCCCAACTTCGACTTTGATATGAAGATTGTGGACCCCACTCATGGATCCGTTCACTACGTTCGTCCAGGAACTGCCTTCTCTCTGAACCGAACCCTGCTGGGCTGCGCACAGTGTGGCGGCGGCCAGCAGTACGATTTTGGTTAACGTTTTTGTCATTGCAGTCTGTGTTTGCGTTCTCACCCTCCCCTAGTTCATCTCTGGCAATTGTGAAACCATCGAGCGCGCTTGCGAGCGGATATAACGGTTCTCATCTTTTGCCGCAAGACGTTGCAGCACGATTCGCACGCTGCTATCGCCGACGCATGCTTGCAACAGCCGCAGAGCGTCGATCCGAACGCCAGGATTGCTGTCCGACATCAGCGATTCCAGCACCGCATCACGCACCTGCGTGTCGCTTTTCACATATGGCCCCAGGCCATCCAGGGCTTTGAGCCGAATGCCTGTATTGGAGTCGTAGCGCAGTGCGTACAGCAAGGCATCGCGCACGTGCTGATTGGTCGGTTGCTGACTCAGCAGATCAACCGAATCCATTCGTACGCCCGCGTTGGAGTTGTTGCGGGCTGCGTACAGCAGAAGCTGCTGAATGTTGGGATCGCCGAGTGAGCCCTGTGCTTCCTGCGAAGATACGGCCTGGTATTTCACTGTGACTTGGTTTGATCCGGGTTGCTGGGAAATTGAGCTGATACCGCCGATGGATGCTAAAGAGGGTTGCGCGGCCGTGCTATGGTCTGCGCCCTCTGTGTTCGAACTTGCTTTGACCATCTTGTAAGTGGTGCCAATGCCACCGGCGAAGCCGACAATGAAAATTGCTGCCGCCAGAGCGGGCGCAAACCGAATCTGATTGAGCCAGTGCACGGGATCGAAAACTAAACGCGACCACCAGCCGCCCTGCTCTGCGGATTCCAAGGCTTCCTGCAGCCGCATCCGTGAAGCAGTCAGGAAGCTCGGACTTGGCTCCTGGACTGGCAATTGAGCAAAATCGGAACGCAGCAGCCTCACCGCTTCAACTTCGGCGCTGCAATCCTTGCACCGGGCAACGTGCTGCTCCAGTTCATGACGAGCATCGTCGGGCAACTCGTCGTAAACGTAGAAGACGATATTTTCTTTGACCCATTCGCACTTCATAGCCGATACCCCTAACTGAAGGTTTCGAAGTTTCAAAGTTTCAAGGTTTCAAAATGCAAGACCGTAGCGACTCACGAAACATTGAAACCTTCGGAAACCTTGAAACCTTGCAACTTGAAACCTTCCCTCATCTCATCTCCGCCAGCACTCCGCGCAATTTCTGGGTCGCGCGAAACAGCGTGTTCTTGGCGGTCTCTTCCGTCGTATTCAACATCTCTCCGACCGTCCGCAACTTCAGTCCCTGATAATGCTTCAACTCGAAAACCATGCGTTCGCGTGGCGTTAGCTTCTGTAAAGCCTGCAGGATCTTTCGGCCCAACTCGCGCCGCATCAGGTCGCGTTCAGGATTTGCGCCACTTCGCCCGTCCGCGACCTGGGCCAGCAAGTCGAACTGCTCACCTTCCGAATCGACCGCCACCGGCGCATCTTCTTTCCGCACCTGCTTCTTGCGGATACTGTCCAGGCACAGGTTGGTCACGATTCGATAAATCCAGGTATAGAACGAGCACTCGAAGCGAAAGCGGCCGATGTTCTTATAGGCCTTCAGGAACGCTTCCTGATAAATGTCCTGTGCCTCGGTTTGCGAGCCAGTGAGATGCATGGCCAGCCGCAGTACCGCCTGATCGTAGTGGCGGACCAGTTCCTCAAACGCGACGCGGTTGCCGCGCTGTGCCTCGCGCACCAGGAGAGTGTCGTCGATCCGGTTCTGACTCAACATGTGGGCCCGCGGTTGGGTTCCACTGCCTGTTTCTACCGGCCGTTTATCCGCCCGATAAGAACAATTGCCAACCGGAAATTGTACTGCCCACGCATCGGCCGGCATCTCTCGTTTCCTCGCGCTGTTCCCGGCATCCTTACATTGCTCGGTTGCAAGGAGATAGACGCAGAACCTAACTGTTCGTGAGCGGACAGTAAGACCTTTTAGTGAGAAAATTTACTGTGCTTCAATTCGGACGCGTTTTTAGGCTCTGCAGGAGCCATTAGACGGTTCGGAAGATGCATTTCGCGGGTGCCAGCCGCCTGATATGCGGGCCAGACGGAGCTTAAGCATAGTGTTTTCAATGAGAAGCGCATCGCAGCAGTGTTTGCTCGTGGACCCAAACCTGCGAACCCGAACTGTAAACACCACCCATAGTCGTCCAGATTAAATACACCCTATCTATTCAGCTTTCAGTTTCGATTACCCGCACAATTCCGGTGCATCAAATTGCCGGATGTAGTCTAAACTCTTTACCCGGTGCGCTCTGGCGCTGGATGCTCCGATTCTCGTGTTTGGTGAGAATCGGCGAAAACTGAGGGAACAAATACTATGGCGGCCTCCGTCTGGTCTGGATATCTGACGTTCGGTTTGATCTCAATGCCGGTGCGGTTGTTCTCCGGCGCGCGCAGTTCGGGAATTTCCTTCAACCAGCTTCATCGCGATGACATGCACAGAGTGAAGCAGCAGCTCATTTGCCCACTCGACAACAAAGTCCTGGAACGCAGCGAGATTGTGAAGGGTTACGAGTACCGCAAGAACGAGTACGTCATCATTGAGCCGGAAGAGATCAAGAAGATTGAGCCAAAGACGGCGAAGACCATGGAGATCCTCGAATTTGTGAAGTCGAGCGAGGTTGATCCCGTCTACTTCGAATCTTCTTATTACATGATGCCGGAGGAAGCCGGCCGCCGTCCCTACGCGCTCCTCACCAAGGC
>Ga0075426_10003979_pt1 | contig 10523 bp, 11 predicted proteins | sample SoiMethybrSBSTD5_FD_75304 | JGI IMG/M metagenome (GOLD analysis project Ga0075426, IMG submission 75304) | Bulk soil microbial communities from a Populus tree surrounding site in Tennessee, USA - Soil MetaG P. TD hybrid SBSTD5 | ecosystem: Environmental > Terrestrial > Soil > Tree plantation...
CCCGAGCAGCACGAGGTTCTCGAAAAACCAGTTCTCGTTCTTGACGAGTAGAAATTGAATCCACTTCGAGTTGTTTGAAAGTAGCGGATGCCCGTGTAAATCCGCGGCGAAGACGTTCGCCAAATACTCGCGCGTCTGTTCGTCAGACATCTGTTCGAAGCCGGCGCGTTTCCACGTCTGCGGATCGCACTCAACGATGAACGTGCTCGTCTGTTTGTTGAATTTGTAGGAGTGGGCTGCGAACGTGCCGGCGGAGTTTTCGCGAAACGTCAACGTCAAACCGTGGAACAACTGGTTCGTGCCGTACCAAATGTAGCGATGTGTGCGGAGATCGAGCTGCGGCTTGAGCTGTTCGAGATATTGCAGGCGCACGGTGCTGTTTACTCCGTCCGTCGCCACTAACAACTCGCTGTCCCGCCGCAGTTCATCGACGTCGCGTATCTCGGTGCGAAATCTGATCTCAACGCCCAGCTCTTCCGCGCGTCGTTGCAGAATCTTCAACAGTTGCAGGCGCGCGATTCCGGAGAAGCTATTGCCGTGAATCGAAATCTTCGCGTCACGATGGACGACGTCGACGTTGTCCCACGCTTCAAACTGTTTCGTAATCTCGGCGTGCGATTCTTCATCGGCCGCGCGCAGATTCGCAAGCGTTTTACCGGAGAACACAACACCCCAGCCGAACGTATCGTCCGGCCCATTCCTCTCGTATATGTGGATCCGGTGCGACGGGTCGGCCTTCTTCATCAGGATCGCAAAATACAACCCCGCCGGCCCCCCACCGATAATGTTGATGTTCATGAACTAGGATTCGCTTCTTCCAACGCCCGCACCAGCAGATCGCTCACATTCAGGCGCTTGGCCCAAGCGTGCAAATACGCTAAGTCGAGAGTGTCTCGCATCACGGCGAGAATGCCTAACACATCATTCCACTGGTTCATTGACGACTCGTTTCCTAAGAGATACCAGCGAAGTTTCGCGAGAATTGTATCCTCAGGGCTGGCGACGTACACGGACTGCTCAGAGTCAGGCGAGACGCTTCTTAACTGCCTACGTTCCAGTTGTGTCGCGGCAAACTCGTCCTGTTGCGCTGTAAAGATGTCGACTTTGAAAACAGAGTCAAAGTGTATGGCATTAAAGGAGCCCTTTTGGGTGATCGCCCTTCGCATTGCCAGCTCATCCACGTAAAAGGCGTCTTTTAATGCTTCGTACAGCGGATGCGCTTGGTCGGTTCTTACATCAGCAAGAATATCGATATCTGCAGTTGCACGGTACAGTCCGTAGATCGAACTGGCGAACGAGCCGACCAAGACATAGCGTATGCCCAGCTCATCGAGCACACTGGTAACCATTGATAAGACTGAAACCGGCGTAACCATGAATCAATAGCCTTCGGCGCGGGGATCAAACCCGTAGGCGCGAATTACATCATCTCGCGATAGAACGCGCGCGATGAAGCGTCTCCTGATTTCGATGGGGTCTGCTTCCGGGAATCGGTGATGCAAATCAGCGAGAACAAGATTGCGCATCGCCTCGGTGAGTTCAAAAGCAAGTGCCAACTTCTGTGAGGGTGACAGTCGACGCATTAATTCAAACTGCATGCGTTGGGCATCAGGTGATGTATCGGAAGATAGCGGCTTCATGAGTTCTTGTTCCGGTGATTCTCCTTCAACAACTGACCGGCGATGACGAGCTTTTGGATTTCCGAGGTGCCTTCGTAGATGCGCAGGGCGCGGATGTCGCGGTAGAGACGTTCGACGACGCTCCCACGAACCAGACCGGCGCCGCCGTGAATTTGCACGGCACTGTCGATGATGCGAGACGCCGCTTCGGTAGCGAACAGTTTTGCTTCGCTCGCTTCCCTGGTGACACGCGCATCTGGTGTCGTGTCTCGCAAATGAGCAGCGCGATAGACGAGCAGACGCGCGGCGTCGAGCTCCGTCACCATGTCGGCCAGTTTCTCCTGAACGAGTTGGTGTTCACAAAGCAAGCGTCCGAACTGCTTGCGCACCGACGCGTAACGAACGGCTTCATACAGCGCACGCCGGGCCATGCCACACGCCGCCGCGCCGACGCTCGCGCGAAACGCATCGAGCGTTTCCATCGCCAGACGAAATCCGTCACCTTCGTTGCCGACCATGTCTTCCGCGGGCACGCGACAGTCATTGAACGCAATCTCGCCGATCGGATGCGGCGCCATCAACTCCATCCGTTCCACAACACTGAAGCCCGGCATCTTCGCGCCAACAACAAACGCAGAGAGTGTTGCACGTCCATCTTCGCGTGTCCCCGTGCGCGCGAATACGGTGTAGAAATCAGCGATGCCGGCGTTTGAGATAAAGCGCTTTCGTCCATTAATGACGTAGGTCTCGCCGTCGCGACGCGCGGCAGTTTGCAGCGACGCGACATCCGAACCCGCATCGGGTTCAGTCAACGCAAACGCAGCGATCGCTTTGCCGTTCTTCGCTCGCGAAAGCCAGAACTCGCGCACGTGATCGGGCGCGGCCTGCGCAATCGCGTACGTGCCAAGCCCCTGCATGACAAAAGCCAAATCCGCGAGTGGAGAAGAGTAGGCGAGCTCTTCACGAATCAAACAGAGCGAACGAATGTCGAGCCGCGTGTCCGCCACTGCGTAACTCAGCACACCGGCGCTCGCAAGCAGACTAACGAAGTGTCGCGCGAGTCCTTCGACGTCCTCTTCCACACCCGCATGCGGTTCGATCTCGCGTGCAGCAAACTGCGCCACACTTTTCGCGAGATTGCGATGCTCGGGAGTAAAAAACGGCAGTTCGATCATTTGAATTTCGCTTCGCGCTTCGCGACAAACGCTTCGTAAGCTTCGCGGTAATCGGGGTGCTGCATGCAGATCGCCTGCGCCTGTGCTTCACTCTCCAGCGCTGCTTCGAAGTCCATGTGAAACTCGCGGTCGAGCATCTCTTTCGTCTTGCCGAGTGCGAACGCCGGACCGCGCGCGAGTCGTTCCGCGAATTCACGCGTCGCCCGTTGCAATTCACCGGCCGGAACAACGTGATTGTAGAGTCCGATCCGCTCCGCTTCGACGGCATTCACGAAGTCGCCGGTGTAAAGCATCTCGGTCGCCTTCGACAGTCCAACAATGCGCGGCAACAGATACGAGGCAGCCATGTCGGTTCCCGCAAGCCCGACCTTCACAAACAGAAACGCGATACGCGCATCTTCACTCGCGATGCGCAGATCGGAAGCGAGGGCGATGCACGCGCCTGCGCCCGCAGTCGTGCCGTTCAAACTCGCGATCACCGGCTTCGGCAGAGCACGCATGTTGCGGATGAGCTCGCAAGTCATACGCGTAAACTCCAGCAAGCCTTCCATGTCGCGGCTAAACAGTTCGCCGATGATGTCGTGTACGTCGCCGCCCGAACAGAACGCTCGACCCGCGCCGGTGATCACCACCACCCGAACATCTCGCTCTTCACGCAACGCCGTAAACGTGTCCGTCAACTCGCGATAGACTTCGAACGTCAGCGCATTCAAACGTTCGGGACGGTTCAGCGTGATGGTGGCGACTCCCTGAACGTCCTGCTCGTAGAGAAATGAAGTTGGTTGTTTCATGCCGGGATGACTGCCATTCCTTCAATTTCCACCGTCGCTGCGTCGTCCAGAAGTCCTGCGACTTCAACCAGGACCATTGCCGGAAAATGTTTGCCCATGTGCTTGCGATACCGTTCGCCAACTTCGCGCGTTCGTTCGCGATACTCCCGCTTTCTGGTTACGTAGACAACAAGACGCACAATGTGATCCGGCTCCGCACCGGCGGCGCGCACAACGGTCATGACGTTTGCCAGCGCGCGATCAAACTGCTCGACAAAATCCTCACTCACGATCTGTTGTTTTTCGTCCCACGCAATCTGGCCGGAGATAAAGAGCAGTTTGCCGTTCGAGTCAGCGAGCAGACCATGAGTGTAACCGCTCGGCGCGCCGAGTGATTCCGGGTTAATCAACGTCAATGGCATGCGGACAGTTTACAGTAGTTTGCCCAGGCGGGAAGCGAGTTGCGCGGCGAGGTCGCCGTTGGGATCGAGGCCACTGACCGGCGCACCCGAGACGATGCCTTCTTTGTCGATGATCACGATCGACGGCAACTGATCGACGCCCAACTTCTTCGACACGGCGCCGTCAGGATCGCGCAGCACAGTGACTTTCAAACCATACTTTTGCGAAAAGCCGCGGAGTTGTTCGTCGCTCGCATAATTCTTCGATTTGGGATTGTCTGATTCGGTGCTGACCCAGTAAACCACGAGGCCGCGGTCGGAGTATTGGTCGGCGAGTTTTCTGACACCTTGAAGCTGCGTGCGCGAGAGCGGCAACCACGAGGCGCCGAATGCGAGCACAACCACCTCACCGCGCAAGCTGTTGGAACTTACCGTTTGGCCGTCGATTGAATGCAGCGAGAACTCGACTGGACCACCCGCGGGCTGTTGCGCGAAAATTACGCACGCCGCGAGCAGCATCATGACGCCGCCGAGAACCATCTTGCGAATGTTCAGAACCATCTTTTCTCCTTCGCCGAACGCCTTAAAAAGGCGTCCAACTGCTGCATTAGATGAGTCCACCCGGCCGATCGTTGGTCTATTCGCGCGGCGGTTCGGGCGGCAGTTCGCGCGGTAGTTCGCCAAAGACCTCAGCGTAAAGCGCGGAGTAATCATCCCACGTATCCATATCGCGGGCAACGTAGGGCGAGTCGACCGGAATTCGTTTGAGTTCGTCGCGATGGGCATCGAACAGGGCGCGCAAGCCACGGTTTGGATCGAGTTGCTCCAGTTCCTCGCGGTAGCGGAGATCAACCAGGACCGGATGTCCGCCCCGGTTCTGCCACGTCGGAATGACAAGCGGCGCGCCGCGTTGCCAGGTTTCGATAAGTTTGGAAACGATGATGGATGGGACTGCGGGATGATCGGCGAGCGCGATCAGCGTTGCCTTTGTGGTGGTGGGAATCGCCCGGACGCCCACAGCTATCGACGCGTTCATCTCGCTCTCAGCATCAGGATTCGCCACGCATATAACCGCGCGGTCGTTGACGCGCGCGCGGACTTCCTCTGCGCGATGGCCTAACACGACGACAATCGTCTCTGCTCCGCCTTTACGGAGACCGTCGATGCACGACTCGATGACGGTTTGTTTGCCGAAGGGAAGTAGGGGTTTGAAGGCGCCCATCCGGTTAGACCGGCCGGCGGCGAGAATCACTGCTGCTACATCGTGCACGATGATTTAGGTTTGCAGATCGCGCAAGGCGCGCAAGGTGTACTGGCGGGCCATCTGCTTGCGCCACTGATAGACGAAATCTGTGTTGTCGAGTGGACGCGCTTTGATGTACGCGGCTTCGGCCGCCGCTGCGATCTGATCGTCGACAAGCGGCTTTCCGATCAACGCACCCGCAGCTTCTTTAATCTCGACCGGCGCGGGAGCGATCCCGCCGAGCACAATCTTCGCATCGTCTACAGTGTCGTGCTTGAAGTTTACCCACGCCGCGACGCCGAGCACGGGAAAATCAAATGCCCCGCGCCGTCGCAGTTTTTGATACGAGGCACGCCAACCGTTAGTCGGAGGCAGTTGAATATCGACGAGCAGTTCGTCCGCACGCTTGTGTAGATAATCGATGCCGTCATCGTTATAGAAACCCGCGGCGTCAATAATGCGTTCGCCGAGTGTCGAGACGAGCCGGAGCTTCGCGCCGATCGCGACCATCACTGGAACAAGGTCGGACGACTGCACGGCCCAACACTTTGCGCTGCCCGGCGCGACCCAGCAAACGTCGCCGTCTTTCTTCAGGCAAAAGTTGATGCCTTTACGCCACTCGTAATTCTGATCGTAGTAATTGCAACGTGTGTCGAGCAGCAGGTTGCCGCCGATCGTGCCCATGTTACGAAGAATGGGCGTGGAGATGGTGCGGGCAGCCTTTGCTATAACCGGATAATCGCGATTGATGATGGGATGTTCGCAGATGTCGGTGAGCGTGACAGAGGCACCGATGCGGACGCCTTGCGCGCCGTCGCCGGTGATTTGATTCAGCTCCGCGAGCCGCATTACCGAGATGACGGTCTTCGGCATTTGCTGCCGCCGCTTCATATTCGGATACAGGTCGGTGCCACCCGCGACGAACTGTCCTTCCGGACCAGCCGCAGCCATGATCTTCACGGCCTCCGCGATCGTCTGCGGAGTGTGATATTCAAATTTGGGCAACCGCATCATGGCTATTGTTGGTTTATATAAGCAGTACCATACTCGGCCATCAAATGATTAATGCTAAGAAACTCCTCGCGAAGTTCTCGGTTCAAACTTTTCCTGGATTCCTTATACAAGAAGAGACTGTCTGCCTTTATCGGCAGCAGTTCCACTACTCGCCTGTCCAATAATTCGCGACGAAGGATGCTAAAAAGATTGCTTATCAATTCAGTTCGCTCAGCTTCACGAGACTCGGCCACTCCTGGATTCACAAAGACGAACTTTCTCAAGGAAATATTGCGCTGCAATCCTGCGGCAATCAAGTACTTGAAATGGGTGTCTGTCCGCGGCATTGAAAAGCCGACCACAATAATTCTGGTCGCGCTATTGAGGGCTTCGACAGCGCCCTCCCACACACGAACGAGGTGTTCGGCGAAAACTTTGCGCCAAGTAGGGGGAATCAGGAGAACTTCTCCCTGCTTTTCAAACAGATCTTTGTAATTACCGAATACAGTCGCTTGCCACCTCTGCTCGCAGGCTTGCTCCAGTTTATAGAGCCGTGGAGTTTATAGATCACGATTGCGTCTCTGCTTTCAGAACGAAGAGACTTTGCAGATTCGTGATAACCTGTGAGGTCAGTTGGTAAGCCATAATGAAAAGGCACATCCAATTCCGCCAGAGCATCCTCAAGGACTGTATCGTAGTTGAGAGTTATTACCGTGTTCTTGGTTTTGGGCGTCACCCGACAGAGTGAGCCGCTAATGATGCCCGCGTAAAGTTCATAGAGAGGATAGGTGACAGGTCTCCTGCTCCAACTTCCTGTCTCGTCTACTTGATGCTTGATTTCAACCTCGCAAGTCGGTCTTTTCGTCGTCTGCTCTGCAAAGTCCAGAGTTGCAGCGATAGCTGCCGTAACCTGATTTGCTCTCACTTCACCTTCGCTCGCAGATGCAAGACTAAAAAGTTCTTCAATATTGTCGATGTTAACTTCCGCTCGATAAGCAGCGCCTGCTGCTCCTAACCTGAAGTCGAAAACATCTAGAATCGCTTTGGCTTCAACGACACGATCATGAGCATACAACCACTCTACAGCGTCTGCCATTCGCTCCAAGAAGTTGTTAACGAGTGGCATGCCTGCGTCGGCCGAAAAGCCGGCGCCCAAAATGTAAACATTATGATCGATATGTGGACGATCACTCATAGATTTGAATTGAAAATGCGGCGTGAGATTGTGGAGTTACAGAAAACCCAACGCAAGGTAGCGGGACGACGTTTCTAGTCTCAACCTTAAGCAGTCTCAAGCGGCTGCATCTCTACGAAAGTACAGTTTCATCAACTGGTCCGGACGCAAAGCGGCGAATGCATACGCGTTGCCAGCATCGTCGCTGAACTCCACCTCGAAAACACCGTTCTGCCAAAGTTCGACAACAGTGCCCACTTCTCCGCGTCGCAGCCCTTCAGACTGGACGTCCTCGATCACCGCTACAACATCGAGCAATCTAATTTTATCCATCATCAAGAACTCCCTTGAGGACAGAAACAGGTAGTCAGACGTGGAAAATCCTCTCCATGCCTAATTATCCATGCAGTTCTGACAATTGCGCTAGAGAGCACGATTCCTTCCCCTCTGGATACCAATAAATCTACCATAAACCTTCGACCAAACGGTGTGGGTTCCTGTTCTATTGCCTCGGCTAACAGTACTCCTTCCAATATCGCCTCGCGGAGTTGCTCGGCGTCATTCAAGGTGATACCCAGTTTCTCTGAAAAAACACGCGCCTTATGTTTTCCCTTCGGGTGAGTTGGGTTCAGACAATAATCACGCAACTTCGCAACATCGACAACGGCATTCTCGGCATTCGGAAGTTTCATGCCCAGCTCACGAATGCACCGCCACGCGCGGCATTTCGGTGCCGTCGCCGCCTTCGGAGGGTGTTAGCACGCGCAGTGGTTCGGGCCAATCAACGGGCGGAACAGAGTCGGGACCGAAGCGTGGATCGCGTCCGCGCGCTTTGTCTTTCAACGCGCGCATAACTTTCTCAGGCGTGATTGGTACTTCATCAATGCGCACGCCGACCGCGTTGTAAACCGCGTTGGCAACCGCAGGTGGCACGGGCAATAAAGGTCCTTGTCCGACTTCCTTCGCGCCGTATGGTCCATTCGGATCGGGATCTTCGATGAGGTAAGTCTTCACATCGCACATTTCCATCGTCGTCGGACTCTTGTATTCCAACAACGACGGAAACTTGTGCACGACGTTTCGATTCGGGCGATACGTCATCTCTTCCATCAGGATCTCGCCCAGGGCCATATAGACGCTGCCTTCAACCTGGCCCATCACCAGCAGCGGGTTGATCGAGCGGCCGATGTCGTGCGCAATCCAGACGCGCTCCACGACGACGATGCCGGTGTCAGGATTGACATCAACTTCCGCAACGGCCGCGGAGTAACTGTAGGCGGGTGATGGTCCAACACCCGAGCCTTTGTATTTTCCCGGCGAGTTCGGCGGCGTGTAAGAGCCAACCGTACCGATCGTCCCAAACTTCGACTCGGCCAGCACCACCGCTTCGGCAAACGAAACGCCGACGTCCGGATTCTCGACGTCAAACACGCGTCGCTCCGCGAGCGAAAGGTTCTCAATCGGCACGCCGAGTTTTTCGGCAACGGCCATCACGAGCAACTCGCGCGCACGCTCTGCCGCTTGAATGGCTGCGTTTCCGGTCATCAGCGTCACGCGGCTCGAATAACTACCGAGGTCAACCGGCGTCAAATCCGTATCAGCCGTCACGACGCGAATATCGAAAGGATCGATCCCCAGAATTTCGGCGACGATGTAAGCGAGGATCGAATCAGAGCCCTGACCGATATCAATCGAGCCACACATCACGCAAACGCCACCTTGGCGATCGAGCCGAAGCTGCACACCGGACTGCGGCATGTTGTTCCAGTAGATCGGCAAGCCTGCGCCACAGATGTATGAACTGCACGCGATGCCGATGCCTTTGCCGTACGGCAGTTTCCGATTGTCGGCGTCCCACGAAAAACGATTCTTCCAGTCGGAGCCTTCAACGACTTTGTCGATGCACGCACCGAGACCCATGCTGCCGATGCGCAGGTAGTTGGCAGTGACAGTATTCGGCGCGACTAAATGCTTCCGGCGAATATCGACCGGATCGAGACGCAGTTGCTCGGCGATCTTGTCGAGGTGGACCTCGAGAGCGTAACGCGGTTGCGGCGTGCCGTGCCCGCGTTTTGGACCACACGGCGGTTTGTTCGTGAAAGCGCGCAGGCCCTGGAACTTATAACGCGGCACGTCATAGGTCACGGTTTGCAACGCGCCCGTGTAGAACGTACTCGCTACGCCGTAACTGCCGTACGCACCGCCATCGAGAAACGATTGGAAGTGCATCGCGGTGATCGCACCGTCGTTCTTCACGCCGGTCTTCACTTTCATCAACACCGGGTGGCGCCCGCGATGACAATAAAAAACTTCTTCGCGCGTCAACGTGATCTTCACCGGGCGCCCAGTGATCATCGCGAGCTTACAAACGGCGACTTCGTGATTGAACGGATCGCTTTTGCCGCCGAACCCGCCGCCGTTTGGCGTCGCAATCACGCGGATGTGACTGGCGGGCATTTCCAAAACCTTCGCGAGCGCACGGTGGACGTAATGTGGAGTTTGCGTCGAACTCCACAAGGTGATCTTTTGATCGGCATCGAAGTGTGCCACCGCCGCGTGCTGTTCCATCGGGAGGTGGGTGTTGCCTTCGTAGAAGAAAACATCCTCGCGCACCAGGTCAGCTTCAGCGAAGCCTTCATCAAGGTTGCCGAACTCGAGCGAGACTTTCTTATGAACGTTGCCGCCGTCGCCGTATTCGTGAATGCGCGGTTCGTCGATCAGCACCGCTTCTTCGATACTCGAGATCGTGTTGAGCGGTTCATACTCGACTTCGATTAAGTTCATCGCGTCGAATGCGGTGTCTTCATCGATGGCCGCGACCGCCGCAACGGGATCGCCGACGAAGCGCACTTTGTCGATGCAGAGCGCATGTTCGTCCTGACTGACGGGCAGGATGCCGTAAGGAATCGGCAGATCTTTTCCGGTGATAACAGCGAAAACGCCGGGCAAGGCCAGCGCTTTTGAGGTATCGATACTTTTGATCAGAGCATGCGGGACATGCGAACGCAGCAGCTTGCAGAAGAGCATCCGCGGCAGGACGATGTCATCGGCGAATTTCGTTTGCCCCACGCACTTCGCCCGCGCGTCGACCTTGCGAAACGGTTTGCCGACGACGTTTAGCGGCCGGTTGTTTGAGTTGTTATCTCCC
>Ga0075426_10003982_pt1 | contig 10519 bp, 12 predicted proteins | sample SoiMethybrSBSTD5_FD_75304 | JGI IMG/M metagenome (GOLD analysis project Ga0075426, IMG submission 75304) | Bulk soil microbial communities from a Populus tree surrounding site in Tennessee, USA - Soil MetaG P. TD hybrid SBSTD5 | ecosystem: Environmental > Terrestrial > Soil > Tree plantation...
GACTTGGCCACTGCGCCCCAATGTCCGCGCACTTTGAAGATCGCAATCACGTGATCGGTGTCTTGCTCGGCTTCCAAATCGAAAATCAACGGCGGAAAGCCGAGAACCCGCAGCGCGGCAGCGGCAAAAATAGCGCCTTCTAGACAAGAAGCGGTGCATTCGCGCAGAATGCGCTTCGGCGATCGGGCGGTGTATCCGAGATTGTACGGAATCATATCGAGAAAACGCTGCACGCCGGCGGGTGTTTTCAACGCGCGCAGCTGCCGCAACTCTGAACGCGAAAATCCGAAAGCGCGCGGACTGGATGCCTGCCCGCCGTAGCCTTGGCGAAGGTGGGTCGATCTTGCGATGAGCGATCTTGCGCTATCGGCGCAAATTTACAATCCGACCGGATGCCGCGCTTCGAAACCGCTCGCCGCCACGCGCTCAGTTGGTTGCCAACCGGGCTGCCACTTGTCGTGCGCGGTCAGATACGGCGTCGTGTCCAAACGCAACCCCGCGATAATCGCGTAGGTGTGACCGTGGCGGGCGTAAATGGTGATCCATTTGCCACGGCCGCGTTCGCCATAGTTGCGAAACTCTGTCGAACTGATCGGCGATTTGAGTAAACCGGCGCCGCCCAGGGCAAAGGAAACTGTTCCAGAACAATCGTAACCGCGATCGAGGAACGATTTGTGGCCGCCGCCAAAGATGTAGGGCTTGCGAAACAGTTGATTGGCCGCCCAGATTGCTCGCTTCACGGCGAGGGGCGCAGATTCCGGAGCTGCCGCTTTCCCGGCGCGGAGACGCGCTCGCGTTCCCGGCACCGTTGGACCGGATGTCGGGAAAGGATTCGCGTTCGCGTACGATACGATTGCGGCCAAAACGGCCGCGCCAACCAGGATTTTAAGGCTTAGGGGACGCACAAGCGTTTTCGGAGCGTCTCCTATGCCATAAGATTGGCGTTTGCCAAAGAAAAAAATGGGATCTTTGCGACCCATTGCCACTCCGAGTGCGATAGTTGCTGCGGAAAGGGTTTTGCAGTATAAAATATGCCCACCGCAACCAAACTACCCTGGAGCTAACGAGGATGCCGCATCTCGATTTCCGCGAAGCACTCTCCACCCCCGACGAGAAGCTTTTCTCGCCGGCGGCAGCCATTGCAATTCCTGTCGCGGCCGCGCCGAGCGAGCCGGCGAAAGACTCTTTTTTTGCAGGATTGCAACTGAGCCGTTCGGCTTTGACGAATATCATCTTCGTTGCGATCGCGGCGACGGGCGGCCTGCTCTGCGGATTTTATTTCTTCAATGGCGGCGAAGTTTTGCGAGCAGCGGCGTCATGGCCGAGCGAGTTTCTGTATCCGCGTCCTCTTTCCACGGACAAGATCGACATTGGAGTCCAACCAAATCCAGTCGACCATTTCAGCACGACTTCCTCGACCGCCGGTCTTGCTTCGAGCGGATCGAACACAGGCTCGACAACGGATGCGCCGACAAACTTAAACACTTTTGCGCCGACATTGGATGCAACTGCACCAACGCCGGTCGGGACCACTCCGCTCCTTCCTCCGTCAATTTTGCCGCCGACTACTTCAGTTGTCGATCCGCTGACACAACTTGCTCCCGGTTCAGGAGCGTTGCTGCAAAATCTCTTCCAAACGACTAGTGGAATAACCGCGACCGCGATGACCGCGACCAAAAGCACAACGACCAAACTTAAATCGACGCGCCGAAAGCTGACGAGCACGCGTCCGAAAGCTTCTACGCAGACAAATGCCGCGCGTAATTTGACGACCAAAAGCACGACGCAAACGACGCAAACCATGCAGCACAGCTCCAGCCAGACGCAGATGAGCGTGAACTCAATTCAAACGACGAGCCAATCGATGATGGGTACTGGAGTTGGTGGCGTAGGCGGAGCTGGTGGAGCTGGTGGAGTTGGCGGAGTCGGCGGGATGGGCGGCGTTGGCGGGCTCGGCGGTGGTTTGGGCGGCGTCGGTGGATTGGGTAGCGTTGGTGGCGGAGTCGGCGGCGTTGGCGTTCTTCCCGGACATCATTGATCTTTCTCGCTTGCGACGTCGTCTGATTCGCGGCGCTCCCTTCATTAGCGTTTTTTTCGCGGCAACTCTCTTCGCACAAGATCCGGCGAAAGATCCGGATTCGTTCGACATCGAACCGCCGTTGCTGATTCCAAATCGAGGCGATGAATCTTCGCCCGATTCAAAAGCGGTCGCCTCAACGCAGGGTGTCGATCTTGCAAAACTGGAGAAAGAATTCGAGCGCGCAAAACGCAACGCTGCCGGCGCGGAAAGACTTTGCCGGATCGGCGCTCTCTCGAAACTCGAGGCCGAACAACGGATATTGCGCGTTATTCATCTCGAATTTGATCTCGCAAATGCCCGGCTCGCGTTAGCCAAGCAGGAGATGCTCGCGAAAGAGAAACAGCTGGCGGCAGGCCAGATCGCGAAGACCGATAGTGCCGAAATCGAAACGAATCTCGCGCTTGCGATTGAAGCAGCGCATGCCGCAGTTGCGAAACGCAAGCAAGCCGACATCGACGCTGCGGAAGCAAATGTTCATCGTCAGGAAAAACTTCTGGCGCTTGGCAGCGCACGAAAATCGGACGTCCAGCACGCGATGCAGAAATTGGTCGATTTAAAACACTAATCAGTAACCTGCGGCTTGTCCGTCCTTGCGCGACTCGCTTGCGCCCACGTAAACGCGCTGGCCGTCATGCATCTCAACTTTGATCGCCTGATATCCGCCGTAGCCGCCGACATCGAAACGCACGTTGTGGCCGCGTTTGAATAATTCGCGCTGCGTTTCCATCGGAATTCCGGATTCCAAATTCACGTAACCGCCGGTCTCCATTTTTTCGCCGGTCGGTTCGTTGTCGCCTTCATGCTGCCAACGCGACGCGTCGCCCGCTTCCTGCACATTCAATCCGAAATCGATCTGGTTCGTCAGTACTTGCACGTGACCTTGAGGCTGCATTCCACCGCCCATCACGCCGAACGCTTCCCACGGTTTACCATCCTTCATCACGAACCCGGGAATGATCGTGTGAAACGGTCGCTTACCCGGCGCGTAAACATTCGCGTGTCCCGGCTCCATCGAAAAAAGTTCGCCGCGGTCCTGAAACATGAATCCGAGTCCGGGCACGACAATGCCGCTGCCCATTCCGCGATAGTTGCTTTGAATGAGCGAGACCATGTTTCCTTCATCGTCCGCCGTGCACATGTAAATCGTGTCGCCGTTGTCGATCTTGCCGGCGACCACGGTTTTCGCTGCATGATTCGGATCAATCAGCTTCCGCCGTTCGGCCGCGTATTCTTTCGAAAGCAATTTCGTTAGCGGAATTTTTGCGAACGTAGGATCGGCATAATATTTTGCACGGTCCGCCCACGCGATTTTCTTCGCTTCGATCATCGTGTGCAACGTTTCCGCCGAATTGCGCCCCATTTTCGCGAGATCGAATCCCTCGAGAATATTAAGGATCTGCAGGGTCGCGATGCCTTGTCCGTTCGGCGGCAATTCGAAAACATCGTAGCCGCGATAATTCGCCGAAACCGGATCGACCCATGTGCTGGTGTGTTTTTCAAAATCGATCTTCCGGAGAAAACCGCCGTTCTCCTGCATGAACTTGTCGATCCTGTCCGCGATCTCGCCTTTGTAAAAAGCGTCGCGTCCTTTCTCGCCGATCAAGCGCAACGTTTTTGCGAGTGCCGGATTTTTGAAAATGTCGCCTTTCGCGGGCGTGCGGCCTTTTCCGTCGAGCGTATAGGTTTCAAAAAATCCGCCGGGCAAGTCTTTGTAAAGCTCGGGGCCAAAATGCCAGTAGAACGCGATTAGCTCCGTGACCGGAAAGCCTTCTTCCGCGTAATGGATCGCCGACGCGAGATCATCCGCGAATTTCAGTTTCCCGAATTTTTTGTGGAGCTCGGCCCAGGCGTCGACTGTTCCCGGAACGCTGATCGGTAACATGCCGCGCGGTGGAATCGTTTTGCGATTTAGTTTGTCGAGCTCGGCTTTCACTTGCTCGTAACTCAAGCCGAGCGGCGAGCGACCGCTGCCGTTAATTCCGTAAAGTTTGTTTTCCTTCGCGCTGTAAACGATCGCGAACAAATCCCCGCCGATTCCGTTCGAGACGGGTTCCATCAATCCGAGCGTCGCGTTAGCGGCGATCGCGGCATCGACCGCGCTTCCACCGCGTTTCAGAACGTCGAGCCCGACCTGCGTAGCCGCCGGCACGCTCGTGCAAACCATTCCGTGTCGGGCCAAAACTTCGGAGCGGGTCGCAAAACTTTTTCCCGTGATGCGATCGATTTGCGCCGACGCCAGATCGACGACGATGAGAAGAACAACGATAAAGCGGATCGCATTCATGATAGAAAGACTACTACGATTGCCCAATTCCGATTCAAGGAATCCTAAACGTTCTGCGTCCAATCAGATACTACATGCTTCTCCGCGCTTTCACTTTAGTGGTGTGCATCTTCATTGCCGCTCCCGCGAGCAACGCGGCCGAGCAGACACTTGGTCAGGCACTGAAAAAGATTTTTTCTACACCGACGCCAACGCCGCACCGGAGAAAGAAAGCGGCAACCACGACGAAAAAGAAATCGCCGACACCGACACCGACACCGTCGCCGACTTCTTCGCCAAAGAAAAAATATTCACCCACCGCGAAGGAAGAGGAATCGCCGACGCCATCGCCCAGTCCTTCTTCGAAAAAGAAACGAACACCGGCAGCGGAAGAGGAATTGCCAAGTCCAAGTGCCTCGTCGCATCGAAAGAAAAAACATTCGCCGACACCTTCACCTACCGCTTCAGCGCATCACAAGAAGAAGGGATCGCCCACTCCGGAGCCATTTGAAACGCCGGAAGGATCGATATTTCCGGCGCCCAGCCCGCAGGAGTCTGCGCCGCCACCACCTTCGCCGTCCGCATCTCAAAAACGCGGCGCGCCGAACGCCTCGTTATCGCCCGAACAAATCAAAGGTTTCGACAATTATCCCGAGAACGTGAAGAAACTGCTCGCGTCGGCGCTCGAGCTCACCACTCGAAATCTCGATTACAAGTACGGGTCGGACGATCCCGCCAATGGCGGAATGGATTGTTCGGGGTTCGTTTACTTCGTGCTTCGAGAGAATGGCGTCCGCGATGTTCCGCGCGATTCCAGCCAGCAATATGTCTGGGTTCGTCGCGCGCGTCAGTTCGAATCGGTTTTGAGCGAGAAGGACGATTCCTTTGAATTGGAGGATCTAAGGCCGGGCGATCTGCTATTTTGGACCGGCACCTACTCGATCCAGCGTGATCCGCCGATCACGCACGCGATGATTTATCTTGGTCGCGAAAAGAAAACCGGCAATCGCGTGATGGTCGGCGCTAGCGATGGGCGCGTATATCAAGGCGAGTCACGCTTTGGGGTTAGCGTTTTTGATTTCAAGATTCAGCGTCGCGAGACAAACGGTGACGGCAAATTGAGGCCGACTTTCATTGGTTACGGACACCTGCCTGGCTTGCAGCAATAAATCAGTTTTTGCATCGACAAACTTGAACGCGCGGGCTTACAAACACGTTCATGAACTGGAGTAAATTTTTCGTCGCGTTTATTGCTGCGTTCGTATTCATCTTTTTCTTCGGTTTCGTCTGGCACGGCATTCTGATGAAGTCCGCCTACATGGAAATCCAAACTCACTACCGCGCTCACGACGACATGATTTGGCCTTCGCTTATTTTCGGCCATGTCGTTATGGCGTTCTTCCTGACGATGCTGTACGCCCGTCATGGCGGTGGGAGTGTCAGCTCAGGCGTGTGCATGGGCATTCTCGTTGGGCTTATTTGCGTCGGGTTGTACTTCGTCCGGTTTGCGGTAGAACCGCTGACGACGAAGATCCTCCTGATCGGTGGTATCGGAGATGTGCTCGAGTTCGCCATTGCCGGTGCACTCGTCGGTGCAATTTACAAACCGAGGACGAGCGCGGTTTAGTCGCAGCAAGGTAAAGATCGTCTTCGTTCGTCGCCGGGAAAGACGCTGGACCTTGTCCATTTGCCGTGCCGTCGCCTTGCGAACGCGGATTGCGCGTTGAACGTTGCGTCGATGTCTTCAACGCAGACTCCCGCTACTCTCGGTTATCGGATGCCGGCGGAATGGGAACCGCATGCGGCAACATGGTTATCCTGGCCGCGCCGTGAGGGAATTAGTTTTCCCGATTCGTTCGATCGCGTTTTGCCCGCCTTACGTGCAATGGTCGCCGCGCTGACTGATGATGGCCAGTCCGGCTCGGACCCGGTTTGCGTCAACGTCATAAACGGTGCGCACGAAGCTGAAGCGCGCGCGGTTCTTGACGGGCTGCCGCATCAGGAATGCATCACTTATTATGAGATACCGACCAATGAACCGTGGTGCCGTGATCACGGTCCGATTTTTTTGACGCGCGATATCGATCCAAAGCTCGCAATCGTCGATTGGGATTACAACGCGTGGGGAAACAAGTATCCGCCGTTCGATTTGGATGAAGTTGTTCCGACGCGCGTGGCCGAAATTCTAAACGTGCCCATTTTCTATCCCAGAATGATTTTGGAAGGCGGCTCGATCGATGTGAATGGCACGGGCGCGTTGCTCAGCAGCGAGTCGTGTCTTTTAAATAAGAACCGCAATCCGAATCTCTCGCGCGAACAGATCGAGCGGCGGTTGTGCGATTTTCTTGGTGTGAATGAAATTCTCTGGCTCGGCGACGGAATCGAAGGCGACGATACCGATGGTCACATCGATGACCTCGCGAGATTCGTGTCTGAAAACAAAGTCGTCACCGTGATCGAAGAAAATTCCGACGATGCAAACTACAAACCGCTCCAGGAAAATCTCGCGCGCCTGCGCGAGATGAAAGCCGGCGGTCGCCAGATCGACATCGAGATTCTGCCGATGCCGAAAAAGATTGTCCGCGAGGGAATGCGATTACCGGCGAGCTACGCGAACTTTTACATCGCGAACAAAGTCGTCCTCGTTCCGAGCTTCGCCGATCCCGCCGACGAAATGGCATTGTCGATCTTACGGAAATGCTTTCCAGATCGCCGCGTCCTCGGCATTGATTGCCGCGAATTGATTTGGGGCCTCGGCACCTTCCACTGCCTGACCCAGCAGCAACCGGCTGTTTAATCAGCCATCGCGCCTGGTTTATAGCCGCTTCTCAGAATCGCGTCGTGCAAATCGGGCGCGTGCGTTTTGCGCGCGTCGAATTTAACAATCACGCGTTCTTCCGAAAGATCGACAACGACGTCGAGCACGCCCGGAATTTTCATTAACACCGGCCGCAGTTTCCGCACGCACTCGTCGCAATCTTCGCCTTCGGTTGCGATCTCGATCGTCTCGACGACCGCGTGATCTGCTCGCTCAGGATTGAACGGATCGCTTGGTTCAGGTTCGTTTGGTCGCGCAGGGTCCATCACTTATTGAACGCGCCCCGGCACTTCGGTGGTCGCCACTTCACGAGCGATCGGTTCCAATACCCGCCAGACGTTGTCGGCGAGAATCTTTTGTCCGGCAGCGTTCGGATGGATGTGGTCCGGTTGATTTAGATCCGGATTTCCGCCTACGCCTTCGAGAAAATAGGGAATCAATGTCGCATTCTTTTTGGCCGCGAGATCGGCGTAAAGTTGGCCAAACCCGAAAACGTAATCGTCTGCGGCATAATTCGGGAGCTGCATTCCGCAAACGATGATGTGCACGTTTGGATTCTTCGCTTTCACGCGGTCGATGATTTCCTGAAGATTGTTTCGAATCTGTGCAATCGGCTCTCCGCGGAACGCATCGTTGATTCCGAGCTCGAGGATGAAGATGTCGATCTTGCGTTTGAGATGCGGTCCAAGGCGTTCCAATCCGCCAGCGGTTGTGCCGCCGGTCTGACTCGCATTCGTTATTTCGTAATTCAAACCTGCCTCCCGCAGCTTTTCCGTCAGGAGCGCAGGATACGCTTGGCTCGATCGCAATCCAAAACCGGCCGACAAACTGTCGCCGAAAACGAGGATTCGCTTCACTGCGGAAGAATCGTGCGACGCGGTGGATTGGATGGCCAGGACTAACGAGATGCCGGTGATTGCACTTCGTAATTGCCTCAACGATTTACCCACGTAATTTCCCTCCCTCTCGTTGCTGAAGATTTGCTCAGCAACTGATAATCACCAACCGCTAGTTTTTATTTATGGCTAACTTTGGAATTAACGGCTTCGGGCGCATCGGGCGCAACGTGTTGCGGGCGATGAACCAGAAACAAGTCGCGCGCATTCAAGCGATCAACGATCTCACCGACACCAAAACGCTCGCGCATCTCTTGAAATGGGATTCGGTCCATGGCCGGTTCGATGGCGAAATCGGTCATGACGAGGAAAACATCATTGTCCGCGGTCACAAGATTAAAGTCCTGAAAGAGCGTGATCCCGGAAATCTGCCGTGGAGCAAGCTCGGCGTTGATGTCGTGCTGGAATCGACCGGCTTTTTTACCGCCCGCGACAAGGCGGAGCTGCACATCAGCAAAGCCGGTGCGAAAAAGGTGCTGATTTCGGCGCCGGCGAAAAATCCGGACGCCACGCTTTGCATTGGGATCAACGACAACGTTTACGATTCGAAAAAGCACACCATCGTTTCGAACGCGAGCTGTACCACGAATTGTCTCGCGCCGCTGGCGAAGGTGTTGAACGACAAATTCGGCATTGCGCACGGATTCATGAGCACGATCCACAGCTACACCAACGATCAGCGCATTCTCGATTTTCCGCATGAAGATCTGCGGCGTGCGCGCGCAGCCGCCGTCAGCATTATTCCGTCGAGCACCGGCGCGGCCAAAGCGATCGGTGAAGTGATTCCAGATTTGAAAGGAAAATTAAATGGCGGCGCGTTCCGAGTGCCGACACCGGATGGATCGGTTACTGATTTCAGCGCGGTGCTGGAAAAAGACGCGACGGTGGATGCGGTGAATGCGGCTTTCAAAGAAGCGGCGGCCGACAAAAGTTACAAGGGCGTGCTCGAATACAGCGACGAACCGCTCGTGTCGGCAGACATCGTCGGCAATCCACATTCCTGCATCTTCGACAGCAAACTGACGATCATGCTTGGCAACCGTTTCGTGAAAGTGGTCGGCTGGTACGACAACGAGTGGGGCTACAGCAATCGTTGCGTAGAAATGCTCGAAATGCTCGCGAAATAAAAGAAGACAGGATTTACTGGATTAAGATTGGATTTCAGAGAAACGAATCCAGTCAATCGTGTTAATCCTGTCTAGTTCGAAATGGCGAAGTTAAGCATTCGAGATGTCGATGTTCGCGGGAAACGCGTGCTCGTTCGCGTCGATTTCAATGTTCCGACCAAGGAGGACGGCGGCAAAACTGAAATCACGGATGATACGCGCATTCGCGAAGCGCTGCCGACGATCAATTACCTACGCGAGCACAAGGCCAAAACGATTTTGATGTCGCACTTCGGTCGGCCGAAAGGCAAACCGGTGCCGAAATACTCGCTGCGACCGGTGGCGGAATATTTGCACACGTTGATCGATCAGCCGGTGATGTTCAGTCACGAGACGGTTGGCGACGTGCCGCAGAAAATCGTTTCGGGAATGCGCGATGGCGACGTTGCGATGTTGGAAAATCTTCGTTTTCAGTCGGGTGAAGAAGCGAACGATCCAAAATTCGCGAGTACGCTCGCCGACCTCGGCGACATTTATGTGAACGATGCATTTGGCGCCGCGCATCGCGCGCACGCTTCCACTGCCGGCATCGCGATGTTCATGAACGTTCGTGCGATGGGCTTTTTGATGGAGAAGGAATTGAAATATCTCCACGAGGAACTCGATAAACCTGCGAAGCCGTTTGTCGTCATCATGGGCGGCGCGAAGGTGTCGGACAAAATCGGCGTGCTGAAAGCGTTAATGGAAAAAGCTGACGCAATTCTCATTGGCGGCGCAATGGCAAACACGTTTTTCAAAGCGGAAGGAATTCCGATCGGCGCGAGCCGCGTGGAGGTGGACAAAACAAACCTCGCAAACGAACTTGTCGATCTTGCGAAGGAGCGCGGCGTGCAATTCCTGCTGCCGATCGATGTCATTGAGGCGCAAGAAATCAAAGCCGGCGCGAAAAAACAAAATACAAGCCGGCTTTCGCGCGAGAGCGGAATCACCGATGGATGGCAAGCGGTCGACATCGGCACCGCGACAATCGCTTTGTTTCAGGAGGAGATCACGAAAGGCAAAACAATTTTGTGGAACGGCCCCGTGGGGATTTTTGAGATTCCGGATTTCGCCGACGGGACAATCGCGATCGCGGAAGCGATGGCGAAATCGACTGGAACGACGGTCATCGGCGGCGGCGATTCGGTGACGGCGGTGAAACAAGCAGGTCTCGCCGACAAAATGACATTTATTTCTACCGGAGGTGGAGCGTCCCTTGAATTACTGGAAGGAAAGAAACTTCCCGGCGTCGCGGCATTGAGTGATAAAGAATAAATGGATCAGCCCGGAGATCCGTTACCACCCCCCGAAACAGCG
>Ga0075426_10003983_pt1 | contig 10517 bp, 10 predicted proteins | sample SoiMethybrSBSTD5_FD_75304 | JGI IMG/M metagenome (GOLD analysis project Ga0075426, IMG submission 75304) | Bulk soil microbial communities from a Populus tree surrounding site in Tennessee, USA - Soil MetaG P. TD hybrid SBSTD5 | ecosystem: Environmental > Terrestrial > Soil > Tree plantation...
AGGTTAATGTCCGCTTTTGGCCGAAAGCGGACATTGGCATCACGCTAAGTCGGCGTAGCGAGCAGGGCCAGTAGCTCGTCCTGCGCAGAGTGGCCCTTCGAGCCCTTGCGCGCGCGCAGGCGCTCGTAGTTGCCGTCCGGGTTCATCACCCAGGCCTGCACGTTGTCCTCGAGGTAGGGCAGCAGGCCCTCGCGGATCACGCGCTTTTTCAGCGTCGCGTCGAGCACCGGGAAGCAGAGCTCGATGCGGCGGAAGAAGTTGCGCGCCATCCAGTCGGCGCTCGCGAGGTAGACGTCCTCGGCGCCGCCGTTCTCGAAGTAGAAGACGCGCGAATGCTCGAGGAAGCGCCCGACGATGGAGCGCACGCGGATGTTCTCCGAGATGCCTTCCATCCCGGGACGCAGCGCGCATACGCCGCGCACGATGAGGTCGATCTTCACGCCCGCCGCGGAGGCGGCGCAGACCTCCTCGATGATCTGCGGCTCGAGGAGCGCGTTCATCTTGGCGATGATGCGCGCGGGCTTGCCTTCGGCGGCGAGCTTGGCCTCGTTGCGGATCGCCGCGACGATGCGCCGGTGCAGCGTGAAGGGCGACTGCCAGACGTGCTTCAGCCGCCCCGCGCGGCCGAGGCCGGTGAGCTGCTGGAAGACTTCGGCGACATCGGCGCAGAGCTCTTCGTGGGCGGTGAGGAGCCCGAAATCGGTGTACTGGCGCGCGGTCGCCGGATGGTAATTGCCCGTGCCGAGGTGAGCGTAGCGGCGCAGCACCTTGCCCTGCTCGGTGTCCTCGCGCCGCACGATGAGCGCCATCTTGGCGTGCGTCTTGTGCCCGACGACGCCGTAGACGACGTGCGCGCCGACCTCCTCGAGCCGCGCCGCCCAGTTCAGGTTCGCCTCCTCGTCGAAGCGCGCCATCAGCTCCACCACCACGGTGACTTCCTTGCCCTTGCGCGCCGCGTCGACGAGGATCTCCATCAGCTCGGAGTCGGTGCCGGTGCGGTACACGGTCTGCTTGATGGCGATGACGTTCGGGTCGTTCGCGGTGGTGCGGATGAAGTCGATCACCGGCAGGAACGACTGGAACGGGTGGTGCAGCAGCACGTCCTGCTTCTTCAGCACCTCGAAGAGATCGGCCGAACCGAGCGCCGCCGGCAGGCCGGGCGTGAACGGCGCGAACTTGAGGGCCGGGCGCTCGACCTGCTCGGGCACTTCGCGCAGCCGATAGAGGTTCACCGGTCCTTCCACGCGATAGAGATCGGCATCGCGCAGGCCGAACTGCTGCAGCAGGAATTCGACCATCGCCTGCGAGCAGTTGTCCGCGACCTCGAGGCGCACGGCGTCGCCGAAGTGCCGGTGCAGGAGCTCGCCCTGCAGCGCCGTGTGCAGGTTCTGGATCTCCTCTTCGTCCACGAACAAGTCGGAGTTGCGCGTCACGCGGAACTGGTAGCAGCCGATGACGTTCATGCCGGAGAAGAGCTCGCCGACGTGCGCATGCAGGATCGAGGAGAGGAAGACGAACGCGTACTCGGCGCCCGCGTGCGTGCGCGGCAGGCGGATGAGGCGCGGCAGGGCGCGCGGCGCCTGCACGATCGCGGCGCGCGAGCTGCGCCCGAACGCGTCGCGCCCCTGCAGCTCGACGGCGAAGTTGAGGCTCTTGTTCAGCACGCGCGGGAACGGATGCGCCGGATCGAGCCCGATCGGCGTCAGCACCGGCAGCAGCTCGCGGAAGAAGTAGTCGCGGATCCACTGCTTCTGCGCGGTGCTCCATTCCTCGCGCCGCGGGAAGACGACGCCCTCGCGCGCAAGCGAGGGCAGCACCACCTCGTTCAGCAGCTTGTACTGCTCGCCGACGAGCGCATGCGCCTCGCGGCTCACGGCCTCGAACACCTCGGCGGCGGTGCGCGCGTCCGGGCCGGCGTCGTGCAGCCCGAGCTTGATGCTCTCCTTCAGGCCGGCGACGCGGATCTCGAAGAACTCGTCGAGATTCGACGACACGATGGTGATGAAGCGCAGCCGCTCGAGGAGCGGCACCGCCTCGTCGGCCGCCTGCGCGAGCACGCGGCGGTTGAAGGCGAGGATGCCGAGCTCGCGATTCACGAACTGCGCCGGCGTCGGGATTCTGCGATTCATCGGGGCTGTGCTTGCTGCAGGCGGAGGCAGCAAATTCTAAGCCACGAGCGTTTCGTCACCCGTTTGTCATCATTTTGCGCGGATGCTACGGTAGCTGCATGGCACGCCAGGAAACGCTCGCCGCGGTCGACCTCGGCTCGAACAGCTTCCACCTCGAGATCGGCCGTGTGCTCGAGCGGCAGATCTATCCCCTCGATGCGGTGCGCGAGGTCGTGCGCCTGGGCGGCGGCCTCACGGCGGAGAAGAGAATCGATCGCGCCACGCAGGCGGCCGCGCTGCAGGCGCTCGCAAAATTCGCCGAGCGGCTGCGCGGCTTCCCGCGCCAGGGCGTGCGCGCGGTGGGCACCAACGCGCTGCGCGTGGCGAAGAACGCCGGACAATTCCTGCGCGAGGCGCGCGCGGTGCTCGGCTTCCCGATCGAGGTCATCTCCGGCCGGGAGGAGGCGCGCCTCATCTATCTCGGCGTCGCGCATGCGCTTCCGGTATCGGCGCGGCGCCGGCTCGTGGTCGACGTCGGCGGCGGCTCTACCGAGTTCATCATCGGCACCGGCCTCGAGCCGCAGCTCACCGAATCGCTCTACATGGGCTGCCTTTCATACAGCCTGCGCTTTTTCCCCGACGGCAAAGTCGACAAGCCGCGCATGAAGGCGGCCGAGCTCGCGGCGCGCCAGGAGCTCGCGGGAATCGTGCACGCATACCGGGCCACCGGCTGGGAGGACGCGGTGGGGTCTTCCGGCACCGCGCGCTCGCTCGAATCGATCCTCCGCGAGAACGGCTTCGCCGCCGAAGGGCTCACGCGCGAGGGCCTGGAGCGCCTGCGCGCGCTCCTCATCAAGCACGAGCGCGCCGACCCCGACCGCGTCGCGGGGCTGCGAGCAAATCGGGCGCCGGTGCTGCCGGGCGGCCTCGCGATCCTCACAGCGGTGTTCGACGGGCTCGGCATCGAGGCAATGAAGGTCTCCGAGGGCGCGCTGCGCCACGGCGTGCTCTACGATCTCCTCGGGCGCGTCGAGCACCGCGACATGCGCGAGGTCACGGTGGCGCAATTCATGCGGCGCTATCACGTCGACGCGCCGCACGCCGAGCGCCTGAAAGCGCTCGCGCTCACCGTCTACGACGCCCTCACGCCGGGCGCGGAGCGCGAGGAGGACGCCGACCGCCAGATGCTCGAGTGGGCCGCGCGCCTCGCGGAGATCGGTCTGTCCATCGAGCATGCGCAGTACCACAAGCACTCGGCCTACGTGCTTTCCAACGCCGACATGCCCGGCTTCTCGCGCATGGAGCAGGCGCGCCTCGCGCGCCTCGTGCTCGCGCACCGCGGCAAGCTGCGCAAGATGCAGGACGCCGGCCTGGACGGCGCCGACTGGAAGCTCGTCTTCGCGCTGCGCACGGCGGCGCTCATCCTGCGCAGCCGCAGCGACGCGCGACTGCCTTTCCTGCGCGTCGCGGCGGACGCCGGCGGCTTCGCGATCGACCTGCCGCAATCCTGGCTCGACGACAACCCGCTCTCGGCCGCTGCGCTCGAGTCGGAGACCGATCACTGGAAATCGATCGGCATGAAGCTCGCGCTGAGCGCGCTCTCCGACAAGAAAGTCTCGGTGCTACAGCAGGTCCGGTGACACCACCGCCTTGATGCGCGCCGGCTCGCCCGCGAGCCACCAGATCGCGCCCTTCTCGATCGGCCAGTCGGCGCGCGCGCCGGCGATGAGGTCGGCGGCGGCGGCTCCGAGGTCGGGCTGGTGGCCGACGACGATGACCGTGCCGCCGTGGCTCTTCGCCGCTTTGCCAATCGCCGAAGGCGATGCTCCCGGCGCCAGCGCCTTGTCGGTGACGATCTTCCCGCCGAGCGCCGCCGCGGTCTGCTGTGCGCGCGTGGCCGGGCTCGCGAGCACCGTGTAGTCGCGCGGCAGGTGCGCGCGCAGCCACTTCGCCATCGCCGCCGCCTGCTTCTCGCCCTTGGGCGTCAAGCGGCGCGCCATGTCGTCCGCGCCGTCTTCGGCGTCGGCGTGCCGCCAGAGGATGAGCTCCATGCGCGCTAGTATAAAATCCGCCCTTCCAGGCGCGTAGCTCAGCTGGTTAGAGCACTACCTTGACATGGTAGGGGTCGTTGGTTCGAGTCCAATCGCGCCTACCAGCATTGCCGAGCGGAGGAAACAAATGGTCAAAATTCGGATCGCAGACCCGTTGGCCCGGAGCCTCGAGGACACGATCGAGCGCCGCTTCGACCTCGAATCGTGGTTCAAGCGCGAGCTGGCCAAGGGCATCGCCGCCGGCGATGCGGGCGCGCTCGCTCGCGCCGAGCTCATCATGAAGCGCGCGCGGCGGCTGCAGCAGCGCCACGGCGCCAAGCCCGCGCGCTGAGCACCGGAGCGCGATGAGGTTCGTCACCGCGCTCGCCGCGCTCGGTTTTTCCCTCGCCGCGCAGGCGCAGTTCCCCTCGCGGCCGATCCATATCCTCGTCACCATCCCGCCGGGCGGCGCGCCCGACATCGTCGCGCGCGTGGTCGGCGAGAAGATCTCGCACAGTCTCGGCCAGCCGGTCGTGATCGACAACAAGCCCGCGGCGAACGGCAATGCCGCGGCGACGGAAGTGGCGCGCGCGGCGCCTGACGGGCACACGCTCCTTCTTGGGGCCGACAGCCTGATCGTGATCAATCCCCATGTGTACTCAAGCATGGCGATCGACCCGGTGAAGGACCTGACGCCGATCTCGAGCCTCGTCTCGAACCAGTTCGTGCTGTCGATCAATCCGAAGCTGCCGCCCAAGACCTTCCCCGAATTCATCGCGTACGCGAAGAAGGCGAATCCGCCGCTCGCCTACGCCTCCGGCGGCAACGGCAGCCAGCACCAGTTGACGATGGAGATGCTGAAGGAGCGCGCCGGATTCGACATGATCCACGTACCTTACAAGGGCGGCGCGCCCGCGACCGCGGCGACGATGTCGGGCGAAGTGGCCGCGCTCTTCTCCGGCACGTCGTCCGCGCCGCAGATCAAGGCGGGGCGCATTCGCGCGCTCGCCGTCGCCGGCGCGAAGCGCTCGCCGACTTTCCCCGACCTGCCGACGATCGGCGAGTTCTATCCGGGCTTCGAGAACTCGATCTGGCTTGGCCTCTTCGGCCCCGCCGGCATGCCGCAGGACGTGCTTGAGCGACTGCGCGCGGAAGTGCACAAAGCGCTCGAGGCACCGGACGTGAAGGCGAGCCTGATGGGCAAGGGCAGCCTCGAGACGCTGATCCTCTCGCCGCAGGACTTCGAGGCGCTCATCCGCCGCGACTACGACAAGTACGGCAAGCTCATCCAGAAGCTCGGCATCAAGGCCGACTAGAATCGGCACGCACCCGATGCCCAACATCCGTCTGCCGGACGGCTCGCAGAAGTCGTTTCCGGGACCGGTCAGCGTCGCCGAGATCGCGGCGGCGATCGGCGCTGGGCTCGCGCGCGCGGCGCTCGCCGCACGAGTCGACGGCAAGCTCGTCGATACGAGCTATCGCGTCGAGCGAGACGCCGATGTCGCCATCGTGACCGAGCGCGATCCCGAAGCGAACGATCTGCTGCGCCACTCCACCGCCCACCTGCTCGCGCACGCGGTGAAGGAGCTGTTTCCCGATGCGCAGGTGACGATCGGCCCGGTGATCGAGAATGGCTTCTACTATGACTTCGCGTACAAGCGGCCATTCACGCCGGAGGATCTCGCGGCGATCGAGAAGCGCATGGCGGAGATCGCAAAACGCGATCTTCCCGTCGAGCGGCGCGAGATGCCGCGCGACGAAGCGGTGAAGTTCTTCCGCGACCAGGGCGAGAAGTACAAGGCGGAGATCATCGCCTCGATCCCGGCCGGCGAGACGATTTCGCTCTACGGCCAGGGCAACTGGATCGATCTGTGCCGCGGACCGCACGTGCCCTCGACGGGCAAGCTCAAGAACTTCAAGCTGATGCGCGTCGCCGGCGCGTACTGGCGCGGCGATTCGAAGAACGAGATGCTCCAGCGCATCTACGGCACCGCGTGGGCGAAGAAAGAAGACCAGGACGCCTACCTGCGCATGCTCGAGGAAGCGGAGAAGCGCGACCATCGCCGCCTGGGCACGCAGCTCGACCTCTTCCACATGCAGGAGGAGGCACCCGGGCTCGTCTTCTGGCATCCGAAGGGCTGGACGCTGTGGCAGCAGGTCGAGCAGTACATGCGTCGCGTGTACCGCGACAACGGCTACCAGGAGGTGCGCGGCCCGCAGATCATCGACGTGAGCCTGTGGCGCAAGACGGGGCACTGGGACAACTTCAAGGAAAACATGTTCACCACGTCATCGGAGAACCGCGAGTACGCGATCAAGCCGATGAATTGCCCCGGCCACATTCTGATCTACAACAAGGGCGTGAGGAGCTATCGCGATTTGCCGCTGCGCTACGGCGAGTTCGGCTCCTGCCACCGCAACGAGCCCTCGGGCGCGCTGCATGGCCTGATGCGCGTGCGCGGCTTCACGCAGGACGACGGCCACATCTTCTGCACCGAGGACCACATCCTGCCGGAGTGCGTCGCATACACGGCGCTCCTGCAGAGGGTCTACCGCGACTTCGGCTTCACCGACATCACCTACAAGATCGCCACGCGTCCGGCGAAGCGCATCGGCTCGAACGACATCTGGGACAAGGCCGAGAAGGCGCTCATCGCGGCGCTGGAAAAATCGGGCGTGCCCTTCACGCTGCTGCCGGGCGAGGGCGCCTTCTATGGCCCGAAGATCGAGTACCACCTGAAGGACAGCATCGGCCGCTCGTGGCAGTGCGGCACGATGCAGGTCGACTTCAGCATGCCCGGGCTCCTGGGCGCCGAGTATGTCGGCGAGGACAACGCCCGCCATACGCCGGTCATGCTGCACCGGGCGATCGTCGGCTCGATGGAGCGCTTCATCGGCATCCTGATCGAGCACTACGCCGGGGCGTTTCCGCTCTGGCTCGCGCCCCTGCAGGCGGTGGTGCTGAACATCACCGAGCGGCAGGCCGACTACGCGCGCGAGCTCGGCGAGCGGCTCAAGGGGGCGGGATTGCGCGTCGCCGCGGACCTGCGCAATGAAAAAATTTCCTACAAGATCCGCGAGCACTCGCTCCAGAAGCTGCCCTACCAATTCGTGGTCGGCGACAAGGAGATGCAGGCGGGCACGGTGGCAGTGCGCACCCGCGCGGGCGAGGATCTGGGCGCCATGGCGTTCGATGCGCTGCTCGCGCGCCTGCAGGCGGAAACCATAGCCGCCGGCGCCGAAAATCGATAAAATTCTGCTACATAGGTGGCCGTGTGCGGCGCCCGGAGGACACTTCGGTGGATCCTCGATGAGCGCGCTGCCACGGCTGTTTTTTTCAACGTACTGAGGAGCTTTTCACTCATCGCACTCGAGAGATCGCAGCGCATCAACCGGGAAATCACCGCCCCGGAGGTGCGACTGGTAGCGGAAAACGGTGATCAGTTGGGCATCAAGCCGGTCATGGAGGCGCTCCGGCTCGCCGAAGAAGCGAACGTGGACCTGGTGGAGATCGCGCCGCTCGCGGTGCCGCCTGTCTGCAAGCTGATGGACTACGGCAAGTTCCGCTACCGAGAGCAGAAGAAAGAGCACGAGGCGAAGCGCAAGCAGAAGCAGATCCAGGTCAAGGAGATCAAGTTCCGCCCGGGCACCGACGAGGGCGACTACAAGATCAAGCTCACCAAGCTGATCGATTTCCTCGAGGCGGGCGACAAGGCGAAGGTGACGCTGCGTTTCCGCGGCCGCGAGATGGCGCACAAGGAGTTCGGCGAGCGCCTGCTCGAGCGGGTGCGCAAGGACCTCGATGCGGTCGGGCTCGTCGAGCAGTTCCCGAAGCTCGAGGGCCGGCAGATGGTGATGGTGCTCGCGCCGAAGAAAAAGGTGCCGCTGACGAAGGAAAAGCCCGCCCCCGCGGGCGAACGCGCAGCAAAGCCGAAAGCGGAGCCGAAGAAGGTCCCCTCGGCCAAGCCCGCGGCGGCATAAGCCGCCACGGGACACAAGTGATGTCCGGTGCATCAAGCGTTCGCGAAGCGAACCGCCCGGCGTCAAGCTAAAAGAGAAGGAAGCATCGTTATGCCGAAGATGAAGTCCAAGCGCGGCGCCGCGAAGCGCTTCAACGTGCGCGGCAGCGGCAGCATCAAGCGCGCGGGCGCCTACAAGCGCCACATCCTCACGAAGAAGAGCACGAAGAGAAAGCGCCAGATGCGCCGGCGCAGCGCCGTCGACCAGACCAACGCAGCCGCGATCCGCGCGATGCTGCCGTACTCGTCGTAAGGAGCGCGCCATGCCCAGAGTCAAGCGTGGAGTAACGGCGCGCGCGCGCCACAAGAAAGTCCTCAAGCAAGCGAAGGGCTTCCGCGGCCGCCGCAAGAACGTCTACCGCGTCGCCAAGCAGGCGGTGATGAAAGCGGGGCAGTACGCCTATCGCGATCGCCGGAACAAGAAGCGCACCTTCCGCGCGCTGTGGATCGCGCGCATCAACGCCGCGGTACGTGAGCTCGGCATGAGCTACAGCACGTTCATGGCGGGCCTGAAGCGCGCCAACATCGACATCGACCGCAAGGTGCTCGCGGACCTCGCCGTTACCGACAAGGTGGCTTTCGACAAGATCGCCGGCCAGGTCAAAGCGAACCTCGCGCACTAACTCGTTGGACCTCGACGGCATCGTCTCGCGCGCGCACGCCGCGTTCCGCGCGGCGGGTGATGCCGCGTCCCTCGAGAACGCTAAGGCCCGCTTCCTCGGCAAAGGGGGCGAACTGTCTGCGTTCCGCCCTAGCGGCACGCCCGAAGAGCGCAAGAGCGCGGGTGCGCGCTTCAACAGCGCGAAGCAGGCGATCGAGCAGGCGCTGGAAGCGCGCCGCGCCGAGCTCGCCGACGCCAAGCTCAACGCCCGGCTGGCGGAAGAAGCGCTCGACGTCACGCTGCCGGCGCGCGGCCGCGGCCGCGGCAGCGTGCATCCGGTGATCCGTACCTGGCAGCGCATCGAGGCGATCTGGCATTCGCTCGGCTTCGACGTTGCCGACGGGCCGGAGATCGAGACCGACTGGTACAGCTTCACCGCGCTCAACAATCCGGAGAACCATCCGGCGCGCTCGATGCAGGACACGTTCTACGTCGATCTCAAGGATGAGCACGGCATCCCGCTGAATCTGCGCCCGCACACGAGCGACATGCAGGTGCGCTACGCGCGCATGCACTCGCCGCCCATCAAGGTGATTGCGCCCGGGCGCACGTATCGCGTCGACTCCGACGCGACGCACTCGCCGATGTTCCACCAGGTCGAGTGCCTGTGGATCGACGAGGACATCAGCTTCGCCGACCTGAAGGGCGTGTATACCGATTTTCTCCGTCGCTTCTTCGAGAACGACGAGCTCGAGGTGCGCTTCCGCCCCTCGTATTTCCCATTCACCGAGCCGTCGGCCGAGATCGACATGAAGTTGAAAGGCCGCTGGCTGGAAGTGTCGGGCTCGGGCCAGGTGCATCCGACCGTGGTGAAGAACTTTGGTCTCGATCCCGAGCGGTACATTGGATTTGCCTTCGGCTCGGGCCTTGAGCGGCTGACCATGCTCCGCTACGGCATCGAAGACCTGCGGCTCTTCTTCGACGGCGACCTGCGCTTCCTCGCGCAGTTCCCATGAACGTTCCCGAGAGCTGGCTGCGCAGTTTCTGCAATCCGCCGCTTTCGGGCGCGGAGCTCGCCGAGCGCCTGACGATGGCCGGGCTCGAGGTCGAGGCGTACGAAGCCGCCGGCCCGCGCTTCAGCGGCGTGGTGGTGGCGCAGATCGTGGAAGTCGAGCGCCACCCGAACGCGGACAAGCTCACCGTGTGTACCGTCGAGGCCGGCGGCGAGAGGCTGAAGGTCGTCTGCGGCGCGCCGAATGCGCGCGCCGGCATGAAGGTGCCGCTCGCGAAGATCGGTGCCCGGCTGCCGGGCGTGGAGGTGAAGCGCAGCACCATCCGCGGCGTGGAGAGCGCGGGCATGCTGTGCTCCGCGCGCGAGCTCGGCCTCTCGGAGGATCACTCGGGACTGCTCGAGCTCAAGGGCAAGGCTGGCGCCGATGTGCGCGCCGTGCTCGGCCTGGACGAGCACGTCTTCACCCTCAAGCTCACGCCGAACCGCGCCGACGCGCTCTCGGTGCTGGGTGTCGCGCGCGAGGTCGCGGCGCTGACCGGCGCTGCGCTCGAGACTCCACGGATCGAGAAAGTGCCGGCCAAAAGTGAAGCACGTCACCCGGTGCGCATCAGCGCGTCCGAGGGCTGCGGGCGCTTCACGGGTCGCGTGATCCGCAACGTCAACGCCGCAGCGCCGACGCCGCAGTGGATGAAGGAGCGCCTCGAGCGGGCGGGCCAGCGCTCGATTTCGGCGCTGGTCGATGTGACC
>Ga0075426_10003985_pt1 | contig 10514 bp, 5 predicted proteins | sample SoiMethybrSBSTD5_FD_75304 | JGI IMG/M metagenome (GOLD analysis project Ga0075426, IMG submission 75304) | Bulk soil microbial communities from a Populus tree surrounding site in Tennessee, USA - Soil MetaG P. TD hybrid SBSTD5 | ecosystem: Environmental > Terrestrial > Soil > Tree plantation...
AATTGTCCCTTTTGCATAGGCAATGAATCCAAAACGCCGCCGGAGGTGCTGGTGTACGGCCGAAACGGAGGAGGCGCGAACACGCCGGGATGGAAGCTGCGCGTGGTGCCGAACCGCTTTCCTGCGCTGGGGATTGAAGGCGAGCTGGACCGCGAGGGCGAAGGCCTGTTCGACAAAATGAACGGAATCGGCGCGCACGAGGTAGTGATCGAATCGCCGGACCACGCGGCAACACTGGCGACGCTCGCGGAGCGCGCCGTGGAAGATGTGCTTTGGGGCTACCGCGACCGCATGCTGGACCTGAAGAACGACAAGCGCTTCCGCTACATTTTGATTTTCAAGAACCATGGCGAAGCGGCGGGAGCGACGGTGGAACATCCGCACTCGCAATTAATTGCGTTGCCCATCGTGCCGCGGCGCGTGCGCGAGGAAGTGGACAACTGCTGGCATTATTACGACGAAAAAGAGCGATGCATTTTCTGCGACATCGTCCGGCAGGAACGGGACACGGGCGAGAGAGTGATCGGCGAGAACGAGCAGTTCATTTCGCTGGCACCGTATGCGCCCCGGTTTCCGTTTGAGATGTGGCTGCTGCCGAAAGTGCACAGCTCGTCGTACGAGAATAATCAAAGCTCGATTTACGCCAGCCTGGCTCGGATGCTGAAGGACACCCTGATGCGGCTGGATGAGGTGCTGGACCGGCCCGCGTACAACTTCATGATTCACACGTCGCCGATCGGGGAAGAAATCAACGATCACTATCACTGGCACATCGAAATCATCCCCAAGCTGACGAAAGTGGCGGGATTCGAGTGGGGGACGGGGTTCTACATAAATCCGACGCCGCCGGAAGAGTCGGCGAGATTCTTGCGGGAAGCGAAGGTCCCATCGCTTACGGAGAAAAAGTAGGGTTCCTCGAAGGCTTGCGTTGATTGAAGCTTTCTAGTATCTGGTTGATTGCACCCCCGTATGCCTTCAAGCTTCAGTGCTGTCCTTTTTGCCTAATAAACAATAACCCATGCATTATGAATGAGTTGCCGGGCGAGCAACGTTTCTTGCCAGCCTCACCGCAACCAGTTCTTCAATATTAACCACAGAGGTAAGTACCTAGAGTGCGCCAGTTATTATTCCCTTTTTGGCAACAACAAAAAGCCAGTGAAGGTGTTTATAGGAACATGGAGTTTATGGGTCTAGTACCGCATTCGTGCGCTCCCGAATTGCCATAAGGAGGGGCTCTTGCTCGAACGGGCGTTCACTAAAGGCTTGTTCTCGCTGGCACTTAGTTTCGTGCTTGCCAGCCTGATGTGTCCGCGCGCGCGGGGCGACGTTGGCATTGTGCTGAATGAGTCGCTCGGTGTCAGCGTAGACAGGATTTCCGGCACGGGGCACAGCGCAGTGTACTTTTCGCGAATCTGTCCGGAATCGCCGGTGCGGCTGAGACTGTGCCGCCCGGACGAGAACGGCTCGGTGATGAGCAATTACATCAACATTGGGGAGCCGCAGGGTTTTGAATGGAATATCGTGCCGCTCAATATTTATCTGTATGGAGTGGAAGACCCCCGGTTTCGCCCTCTCTTTGGGTCTTACAAGATAAAGGAGCTGCTGGAGGAGCGGTACAGAACGAAATACCTGGCCGGTTATTGTGATGGTCCGCCGTGCTCAACAAGCTCCAAGGGGGAGTGGAGAGAGATGGTTGGGGCGACGCTCATTCGCGGGATGTATATTTTCGTGATTGACACGACAGTGCAGCAGGACGAAGCGCTGATTGCGCAATTCAATGCGTCGCCCAATCAGAATCATTTTAACGGCGTAACCCGGAATTGTGCGAACTTCACAAAGCGGGTCATTAATACCTATTTCCCGCACGCGGCTAGTACCGATTACCTCAACGACTTTGGGATGACCACCCCGAAGGCTATTGCGCGATCGCTTGTTCGCTACACTGAGCGGAATCCTGAGCTGAATCTTCGCGTGTTGCACTTTGCGCAAGTGCCCGGCACGATCAAACGGAGCAGTGACGTCCGATCGGTAACCGAACAGTTGTACCGTTCCAAAAAACTCCTCATCCCGATGCTGGTTTTTGCGGATTACGCGGTGCCGGCCGTAGCTGCGTCGTACCTTTTGACTGGCCGGTTCAACCCGGAGCGCGAGTTCGAAAAGCGTCCCGGGGAAGCGGAAAATAGCGGTCACGCGTCGCGGTCCGTTAAGGCGTTTGAGGATGAACAAGCGCAGATTGTCGGCACTTCAGCCGAATGGAAAAGATACCGGCAGGAGTTGGATTCGTTATTGGGAGAGAGGGACCATACGGAAACTGGCGGGGAGCCGGGGGACCTGCATCGCTTTTTCAAGCATGTGAGCAAGGTGGGCAAGCCTCGCTTGGACGCCAATGGTGCGGTGTGGATGGAGGTTGAGGACAAAGGCCCGGCTTTCCAGGTGGGATTGAGCGCGAACAACATTGTTGCGCGGGATTCGGATACTCAATCGGCGTATTCGTTGCTGCTTTGGCGGGCCGAGGGAGTCTTGAAGAGCCCGAAGCATAGGCGCGAGACGATGACTGAGTTCGAGGACAATTGGGAACTCCTGCAGCAAGCGCGCTTGAGAAACGCCATAGTCGCCGCCAAAGTTCGCTCTTCGGACAAACTCGCCAAGAGCGGTACGAGCTCCGAAGGCGGCAATGATGATTAAGTGGAGCTAGACACAACCAGGCAGACACCTCGCTTTTCTCCGCCAACTTCTCCTCAAGAACAATTGCCCAAGAAAATGTCTTTATCTAGCCGAAACGCTTTTCGATGGCGAGGGCAGTTTTGCGCGAATCAGCGATTCGACCTGGTTCCAGACGCGCGGATCACATTCGATTTCGACGTGCGACTTCATGAAGAGACGGTCAAACCAGGGGTAGAGCGGGCAAGTGACCGGAAGAGCCTTATAGTCAAAACGAAAATTCCCGATAATTTGAGTGCGCGCCGAATCGGCTGGCCGAATTTCCGGCCGCCCACGGAGAAGACCACTCGGCTGATAAAAATTAGCGGCCTGCGAGACGTTTGCTGGAATCATCCTATCGTTTTGATTGGCTTTAGAGATGCTGTCCACCTGGATGGTGAGGAGCACCGGAATTCCTTCTTTTTCCAGCTCGCGCGCCAGAGTCACTGTTTCCGAGGCGCCCCAGCTATGGCCATAGATGATGATGCGAGCCTGCTGCTTCTCTTCAGCCGATAGGGTTCCGTCCCTGTCCATGTCGAGGGACCGCAAGATCTGCTCGTGAGCCTTTTCCCTGCGGTGGTTTTCCCAGACTTCCACCTGAACGCCGGAGGCGTAATCCCGGCGGAGCCGCGCGGCAAGCTGGACTTCACTGTGCACAGAGTTGTCATGCCTGACGAAACCGCCGACGAATCCAATGACAATCACGGGGGAGGCCTTGGGGGGCGTGGGTTCGGCGGTGGGCGGCGTTGAAGCCACACTGCCAGAGGCAAGGAACAAAAAGAGGGCCGTGCACAAGGGGCGGGTCATGCTTGCACCAATTATTCTGGGACCGCTAAGCATCATAGCAAAACAGCTGACGTCTGTGTACTGGATGCACTCGTCCAGTAGATTGGTGACACTCTACCGAGCGCTACCAATCATTCTGAACGAGCACGCTGGAGAGGGAGTAGGCACCTGCCAGCGCCGTGAGGGGCGAGACGGCCGCGAGAAGCTAAATGAGGCTCTCTTTGCAGGCTCTGGGCGGGGCTTCAGCGAGTGGAGATTTGCTATACTCAAAAACCTGGCGCGGTACCCAAGCGGCCCAAGGGAGAGGTCTGCAAAACCTCCATTCGTGGGTTCGAATCCCACCCGCGCCTCCAACCCTTTCAAGCATTTACGCGCAGGCTGCCTCATTTGTGCTAACAAACCTGCTAACAGAATTCTCCTCCTGTGGCTTCCTGAGGAGCACACGCAAGCGGCAGGATACCGCATTTGCAGCTTCCCTATCCGCTTGCTGAGAAAGGTGCACGTAATGCTTCATGGTTGTTCATCGTCAAGCTGCCAGATCACCAGATTAATTTGAGAGCGAATTGAACCTGCCGCGATGGCGTCTGTGTGGAGGTGATGAGGCCGGCGTTGCCGATGCGGGTTCCAGTTGAATCAAAGATGTTTCTGTTGTCGAGAGGCGGAGCGAAATTGGTGTGGTTTACGATGTTGAAGAGTTCGGCGCGAAACTGGACATTGAACGTATCCGAGATCCGTTTGATGTGATTGTTTTTCAGAAAGGACGAATCAAGATTTACCAGTCCCGGACCGATCAGGGTGTTGCGTCCTAAGTTGCCGCGAAGCGTGATGGGATTCGGCACGGCGAAGCACTGGACCTTGATGTAGTGATTCGGGTTCCCGGGATTAACAAGCGAGCCGCAACCGGCGCCGGCAATCAAGTTGGGCACATCAATATTGGGGTCCGTGCTGGCGACGCCAAGAGTGTCTCCCGCAAAACCCGGAGTAAAGGGAACTCCTGTACTGGCCTGAAAAACTCCGCTGACTTCCCATCCGCCCAATGCCCAATCTGCAAACTGGGATTTCCATTTCGGTGCACCAAGAATCCACGTGTAGTTCACGCTCACGTTGTGGCTGACATTGAAATCTGCCAGTCCTCGATTCAACCGGAGATCGAAAAACAAGGGACTGGAAATGGAATTCGCGTATTCGTCACCGACCATGCTTCCGGAGCCAGTGTCAATGGTCCTGCCCCAAGTGTAAGAGCCAGCCAACTGGGAGGCGCGGCCAATCTTCTTCTTGAGTTGGGCTTGAAGCGCGTCGTAGTAAGAGCGGCCATCCCAGAAACCCGCTGTAATCCGCCCCGAGTTCGGATTCAAACGCGTCCCGCTCCCAGCTGGGGTCGGCCAGAGGTAGCCCTGAGACGTAAGCGTTGGGAGGACAATGTCGGCGTCTTCCGTTCGAAAAGGCTGGTGGACCGCGCGGGCGCCCACGTAGCCAACGCGCAAACTCAAGTCCGGCGCCAGTTGGCGCTGAATCGTCAAGTTCCATTGCATCACGTAATTGCGGCTGGGATTCGGCTCGAAGTATGCTTGGCGAAGGGTGTTCGGCGAAGCAATCAGGGAAGCAAACGCCGCGGTCGGAAAACTGCCTGGCGGTACGCTCCTGGAGCTTGCCGATGCAAAGAAAGGAGCGGAAAAAAGTTCGTTCATCTGGAACAGGTAGGGCAAGGGCAAAACATCGAAAATTCCAAAGCCTCCACTCACGGCGGTTTTGCCATCGCGAAAAGGATCCCAGGAAAAGCCGGTGCGCGGCTCGAAATTGAGGAGCGTGGGATTAGCAATCAGTGGGTCACCCAGGTGCGGCGACGCGTCAGTGAGGTTCCGGAGGACTGTCAGTTTGCCGTGGGCCTCGGTGGGAACAGTGGACATTTCATAGCGAATTCCCAAATTGACGGTGAGGTTGGTGCGCCAACGCCAGTCGTCCTCGACGTAAGTGGCGGCGATGGTCTGGCGAATTCCACGCGGACTGACAGCGCTGGGGAGGGCGGCCGCCAGGGAAAACGGCTTGTTACTCAGAAAATCGGAGAGTGAATTAAAGAGAAATTCGCCACCCGGCGTAGAAAGGCCGAACTCATTGTCGCGGATGCGTTCGAGGCCCAGGCCAAACTTGAGTGTGTGGGTCCCTTTTGTCCAGGTTGAGTCGTTGTAGGCTTGCAGGGACGTCCAGTGAAAATGGAAGTTAGTGATGGAATTTAATCCGCCGAGAAAGGCGGTTACACCAGGCACGGTGACAGCCGCAGCGTTGAGGCCGGGCACGGTGCCGAGAGACGGATCGGACACAGCTGGGTTTCCCGCTGGAAACGTGAGCCCGGTGGTGGCCACGACTCGGTAGAGCCCTAAGCGAAAGGAATTGAGCAGTCGAGGCGTGAAAACGTGAGCCTCGCTTGCGGTAAAAAATTGGCGGCGCGAATCGTAGCCGGTGCGTTTGTTGTTCAGCTCATCAGGCTGCTGGACGGTTCCGCTGTCATACATGTAGGTTCCGGACAGCGTGTCATTGGCTGAAAATTTGTGGTCGAGGCGCGTCGTAAAATAATTCTCAGGTGTCACTTGCTGCGCTGAGAAAGTGTAAATTCCCGTGTCGCCAGGTGCGAGCAATCCGCCATTCGGCAGAGGATAAAAGGCATTGACGAAGCGAAGCACGTTTGGGTCTACCGAAAGTGCGCCGGTGGAAAGATTTCCTGCGCGCGCGGACGCTGAAGGAACGGTGTCGACCTGAGTTATGCCGAGAGATTGGCGCAATCCCTCGTAGTCTGCAAAAAAAAATGTGTGCTGTTTCCCGATGGGCCCGCCAGCAGATGAGCCAAATTGATTGCGGCGAAAAGGTGGCTTCACCGTGTCGAAGAAATTCCTTGCGTCCAAGGCGCTATTGCGGATGAATTCGAATACATCACCGTGGAAATTGTCTGTACCGGACCGGGTGGTTGCGCCCACGACCCCACCGGAGGAGCGGCCAACGCGCGCAGGGTAGTTGCTGGTCAGGACAGTGAACTGCTCGACGGCATCCGCACCGAGGTTTACCCCCAGAGCGCTCCCCGGAGAGCCGTTGGCATAGTCGTTGACACTGATGCCATCCAGACGTGCGTCGTTCTGGCGAGGCCGTCCACCGGAGATGGTCATCTGCGTTCCGAAACCATATTTGCCTTGTCCTGAAGATTGCGTGCGAGCCGTCTCGACACCTGGCTCCAGAGCGGCCAGGTCGGACGCAGAGCGCCCATTCAACGGAAGCTCGCGCACAGTTTGAGAACTTACGACGCCGCTGACGGTAGACCAAGTCCCCTGTTCGTTTGCAGAAAGCAGAACAAGGTTGGCCACTTGGTCCTGATCCGCGTTCACGACCACAGAGGTGTGGACGACCGCAAATCCCGAGGCAGAGGCAGACACATCGTAATTTCCGGGCGGCAGGTTCGTTAGTGTGTAGGACCCGTCCTCTCCAGTTAGCGCCGAAAAAGCATTCCCGTTCGCCAGGTTCTTGACGGAAACTCGCACGTTTGGAATGGGAGAGCCGGAAAGCGACTTCACTTTGCCCGAAAGATTTCTCTCCTGTGCCTGCCCAAAGGCCCCGAGAGGAATCAGGAGTGCAAAAGCAAGCGCGCACATCGCCGCAAGAGTTGTTCTCGGGCTCGGACCGCGTTGAAAAACCTTTGGCATTTCAGCCACAAGTCGGTTCATTTTATCGTCCGCACGAAATCGAGCAGTCTGGGCTGCTCAGGGCTTCATTTCTCCGAAATTTCCCCGAGCAAATGGTGCTGCAGAGCGCTCCGATCGAGTTCGTTCTCCCAGCGAGCAATGACCAGGGTGGCGACGGCATTGCCAGTCATGTTGACAATCGCGCGGCACATGCTAAGAAAACGATCGATGCCAAGAATCAGAGCCATTCCTGCAACTGGAATGGTTGGAATGACCATCATCGTGGCAACCAGGGCGATAAAGGCGGCTCCCTGCACGCCGCTGGCGCCTTTGGAAGTTAGAAGCGCAACGCCCAAGATGGTGAGTTGCTGGAACAAAGTGAGATGCGTGTTTGTGGCTTGAGCAACGAACAGCGCGGCGAGGGTCATGTAGAGGCTGGTGCCGTCGGCGTTGAAGGTGTAACCCGTGGGGACAACGAGACCGACAAGCGTCTTGGAGCAGCCAAGTTTTTCAAGCTTGGACATGAGCGAGGGCATGACCGGTTCTGAGGAACTTGTTGCTAGAACAACGAGGAGCTCTTCGCGAAGAAACCAAAGAAAGCGAAGGATGTTGAAGCCTGCGAGGCGGGCGATACTTCCGAGGATAAGAAAGACGAAAAGCAGGGATGTGAGGTAGAGCGTGGCCATCAACTTTGCGAGAGGGCCAAGGGAAGCCAAACCGTATTTGCCGATGGTGAACGCCATAGCGCCAAAAGCGCCAATGGGGGCAAAGCGCATCAAAATGGCAACAACACCAAAGACAATACGTGTGAGAGTGTCCAAGAAATCGACGAGCGGTCTGCCACGCGAGCCTGCGAGAGATAAAGCAAAGCCGAAAAGAAGAGAGACGAGAAGAACTTGCAGAATGTCACCCTTGGCGAACGCATCAAAGACTGTGCCCGGAATGATGTGTATGAGAAATTCGGTGACGTTCTGGGCTTTGGCCTGTCCCGCATATTCGGCCACAGCTTTAGGGTCGAGAGTGGCGGGATTGACATTGAAGCCGTTGCCCGGACGCACCACGTTGCCGACAATGAGCCCGATCAGCAGCGCAAGCGTGGAGACGGCTTCGAAATACAGGAGAGCTTTGCCGCCGACACGACCGACTTTTTTCATGTCTTCCATGCCGGCAATGCCGGTTACCAAAGTGCAGAAGATAACCAAGGTGATGATCATGGTGATCAGGCGAATAAATGCGTCGCCGAGCGGTTTCATTGCCACGGCCATTGATGGGCTGAAATAGCCAAGAAGAACAGCCACGACCACACCCAGCAAAACTTGGAAATACAGGCCCGTATAGAAAGGCTTTTTGCGATAGGGCGAGACTCTAGGGGGCCTGGTAGGGGTCAACATCGCTCAGTCCTTTTGAAGCGCCGGGCGGAGTTCGCGGATATCGCGCAAAGTCTCAAGCGACAGGAGCTTGCTAAGGAGAGAGGAGCAGGCGGTAGTCCCAATGACAGGAGAGATGAGGTCGCGAGCCTTGGCAACTACTTCGTCGCGAGTCATAGGATTCTCCGCGGTGCCGCGGACGTCGCGCACCCACTCGCTGAGCTGCGTGCCATCGGCAAGCGAGAGGTCTACGATGGCTTCGCGGCGCGGGCGGCGAGCATCGATGCGCGGGTCGGCAAGGACTTCTACTTTGGCGCGCTGGCGTAATACTGCAGGATTCTGCATGCGCGCCTTGTCATGCGCCGAAGCAAAGGTGACCGTTTTGTCGAGGAGCATGATGGCTACCAAGTGCTGCATGCAGATATCGGGCATTTCGCGGTTACTGACGGTATTGGCTTCGTCGCTGGCGATGCGAACAACCACCTTTTGCACGTCGTCAGCAGCGAACGATTGTTTCTGGAAAAAGCCGGCGAGTGCATCGAGCGGGGCTTGGATCGGGGAGCCCACGGTCCACTTCTTTACATTGGTGCGCGTGATTTCATAGCGCTCGCCGAGTTTTTCGATGAGTTGCGCCGGATCGGCTTTCTGAACGCCATTTTCTCTGGGCGCGTAAGCGTCAAAAAAATTGTCAGGCCCGGAGAAAATGTCGTCGACACCGGTCCAGCCCGAGCGAATGAGCATGGCCGTAGCCACGCCTCCGGCAGCGGGTCTCCCACCGAAGAGAAAGGCTTTTTCCATGTGTTCCGTGTCCCGCGCCCAAGCGCCGATTCCCGAAGTCTGCTGGGCAGAGTAGTCGAGCAGAAAGCGGAACTGTCGCGCGTTCAAACCGGCCGCGCAGCCGGCCGCTGCGCTAGCACCAAACACAGCAACTGTGCCGTGCGTACTGCGATGCGTGGCCGCTTGATAAGCAGGACCGCCCATGCTCATGGTTACGCGCGGCCCGACATCATAGCCAAGGGTCACAGCGCGCAGGAGGTGGGCTCCACTGATACCGAACTTCTCACCGGCGGCGAATGCAGCGGGTACGACGGAAACGCCTGGGTGCGAGCGGGACGGACCGTGGGAGTCGTCGGTCTCGTCGGAATGCGCCAGGATGCCATTGGCGAATGCGGCTTCAATGGGGCCACACATTATTCTCGAAGCGATTACGGTGGCGACTTCTTTTCCGCCGTACTCGCGAGCAAACTGCAAGGCCGCGCGGCCTGGGGACAATTCGGCGCCGGAGATCATGGCGGCAAAGGTGTCCAGGATGTGATGCTTAGCTTTTTCGACCACTTCTTGTGGCAATGGTCGTATCGCAGCCTCACTCATGTAGGTGCTAAGTCGGTCCATTAGGGGGCTGATGGCCGGAGATGGAAGAGGCTGGTCCTGCGGAACTGAAGGTTGGGCAAAAGAGACACCGGATGGAAGAGCCGCGGAGGCAACGGCCAGACCTGCAAGCTCGAACAGGCCACGCCGAGTAAGATTCGCGGGCGCGTTGTCGGGAGGCTCGTTGCTCCGTCGGTCAAACGCCATTTTACGGTTCTCCTGTCGGGCAAACGTCACCCGAAAGAAACTGATTCATGACTGCGGTGCGCAGAGGACGACTCCGCCGCGTACTGACGATATGTCATAGAGGGTATTAGTACCTGAAAAAAGGATTAATTTTTCTTTAGAAAGAATGCGGCTTGCTTCGAACTTGACCTTGGCCCGCAGGTTACCCCGCCAGTGTCTTCATGACACGATAGAGCTCGTTTTTCGCTTCAAAGCCGACTCCGGACATTTCGGGTAAGGTAACGTAACTGTTTTCAACTGCGATACTATCTGCGAATCCGCCGAAGGGCTGGAAGATACCTGGATAGGATTCATTGCCGCCGAGTCCGAGACCTGCAGCGATGTTGAGCGACATCTGGTGCCCGCCGTGAGGGATGCAGCGCGCCGGAGACCAATCATAATC
>Ga0075426_10003987_pt1 | contig 10505 bp, 16 predicted proteins | sample SoiMethybrSBSTD5_FD_75304 | JGI IMG/M metagenome (GOLD analysis project Ga0075426, IMG submission 75304) | Bulk soil microbial communities from a Populus tree surrounding site in Tennessee, USA - Soil MetaG P. TD hybrid SBSTD5 | ecosystem: Environmental > Terrestrial > Soil > Tree plantation...
TCTTAATAGGTGTCCACTTATTTAAGTGGACACTTAACCTCACTTATTTCGAAGTCAACGCGTCCTTCACCAGACGCTTACAGTCTAGACAAATTTGCCGAGATAGAATCGCTCGCTTTGAGGTATCACGCTTCCTAATGACCGACGCGTTTCTGTGGTGCTATCGCGACACCTTCTCCGAGGCGTTCAAGATCGGAGAGGAGCAGACACCAAATTGGCTGCTGCGCTTCACTCCCGAAGTTGTGCGGCCCGGGAGCGAGGTTCTTGCTCGGTCTGCAAAACTTTCCCTTTGCGTTAAGCGGCGAAAGCATGATCGATCAGGAGTTCTTTGACGATCTCCTGCACGGTGCGCGGGAATTTTTCTGCGAATGCTCTCAGCTTCTGCCTATCGAGAAAGCGAAGGTTGATTTCGTCCAAAGGAGTAGGCAGTCCCTCCTGCCGGCTCAAATAAATCCAATCCAGCAGTGCCTTCTCCGGTCGCGCGATCTGATAGGAGTTGTATCGCGTGCGCTTTTCCTCGAAGCCCCAATAGAGATCCTTGGCAATCTTGCGATAGGAGATTGTCACTGAGGGGCTGCTGAAGCTCTTTGGATATCCGGTTGTCACGCACGTCAGAATTGCGGGACTCTGACTCGTCACCGCATGTTCGACCAGAGCCGATTCCAAAGAAATATAGGACTCGGAGCGAAGCACATTGACCAGTTCTCGCGCCGAGAAATTCTGGTTGAGGCGGTTGATGTAGACCTTGTTGGAGATATGCTCGACCAGGCCGTGAGCCCCATATCTGCGTAGGGCATTGCGAGCCACGACTTCCCGCACGCCATAGCGTTGCCCCAGATCATCAAGACGCAGAATGCTGTTGGTGCGCGCCTCTTCGGCCAGGATGGTTGTCCAATTCATGATGGCTCCTCAAAGCCAGTGGGCAAATAGCCTTTTGAGCGAGAATCGCAACCGCTCAAATTTGTTTTCTGCCAGCGAATTAAACAGCTGCTGCGGCAATACGGTGCGGAGTTCCGCGGTACACAACTTCGGCTCGATTTGATCGATTCTGCCGCGGATCCATTCTGAATCGAATTCTTCCCACTGCATGAAATCGTTAAGCTGGGCTTTAGGTTACCCTCGAGCCGAGCTCCCTTCGTCAGTAGGATGTCGATGTCAAAAGCATCGCGGGATTTTACGATCCTGCGATCAAGGAACGTCTCGCATTTTTGAAACAACAGCGTATCTGCCGTAGGTTGTAATCACGATCTGGTTTGACCCTGCTATTGCTTTTTGAACTTCTTCGCTCTTGAGAACAGGGCCGCCGATGCGCGTCAGATCGACACTGAACACCATGCTTCGATTGGCGTGACGACGGTCTTGTCGATTATAGGCACTGGCAGCTGCCACGAAGGGGTTTATTTCCATCTGAACCGTGTTTTATCCACACGTCTGCACTGGAAACTGTTGTTGTCGTGGCGCGGCGAGGAAATGAAGTGATGTATTGGGAAGATGTTGACGAACGATTCAACGTCCCGCCAACCGCGCCCGATAGCTGCGTTTTGGAGCACTGTTGCAATCAGGACGATCTTGGCATTGCTCTGAAGCGCGGATGCCGGGAACGCCCACGTCGGGCAAGTCGGACCAGGCGGGCGGCATGAGAATACAATGTGCGGAGGAAGTCCGCAGGTTTGCTTTCCGCGTATCCACCACATAAAGAATCCTGTGCGCCCGGCAACGTCGCACACTGATTTGTGAATCAGCTTTTGTGTGTGCACGTTTTGTTGGAATCTGGCACACCAAAACTGGATTGGAGGAAATTCGATGAAGCAACTTCTCACCGCTCTTTGCTGTCTCACCCTGCTTTCGATTCCTGCCCTGGCCCAGAAAAGGGCCGCCCATCAGGCGAGGGCCAACGCCGCCATGACCGATCAGCAGTTTCTGGAGTTGGCCGCGCAGACCGACATGGTGGAAGCGAACCTGGGGCAACTCGCGCAGAAGGTTTCGGATAACCAGCAGGTGAAGGACTATGCGCAGACATTGGTGACCGACCACACCAAGGACTTCGATGACCTGCACACCGCCGCGCAGCAGGCCAGCCTGATGGTGCCCGACGCCATCGACGCTGCTCACAACAAATTGATGATCGATCCCTTCCAGAAGCTGAAGGGCGCTGCCTTCGATCGCAAATACGTGCAGGAGATGGTCGCGGGCCACACTCACGCCCTTGAGATCTACAAGAAGGAGGCGGAGGATGCGCAGAATCCGGCCATCAAGTCCTATGCCGAGAACGCGATTCCCGTACTGGAAAAACATCTCGCGAGCGCAAAGGACTTGGAGCACTCCAAGGGCAGGAAGAAAAAATAGGCTCGCCGAAATCAGCAACTTGCGACGCCTGAGATGCAGTCATGAAACATCTCCATGGCGCGATGGCTCGGATGATCTCGAGTGAGGCGCCCAAAGCCAAAGACATTTAGAAACCGGGCAAGCTGGTAGGAACTGGCATTTATTGTTCCGCGACAGTTTAATGGTCTCGATAGGCTTGAAAAGGATCGCATCGCCTATTCCTTGGTCCGACCGCAATGCTTCACTGGCAGAGCTACCATTTTTGGCACAAAGGAGCCAATGTGGGGAGCAGTTTTCAAGCCGATTGCAACGACCTTGCCGGCTTCCGCGAACCGGTTCTCTGCCAGCCGCAGATCATCGACGAGTGCATGGAGCAGGTCCACGCCGGCACCCACGCTGCTGGTTTGGACTTCATCTCTGCGGCCGGCATGATTACATCTGAGCTCGGACCGTTTCCAATACCTCATATCCAAGGACCTGCGGGAAGGGAACAGGCTTTCCCAGAATGTAGTTCAATTGCAGCGCTGCAAATTCGTCCGAGTAGTGCAACCGTCCGCGAATGCGATCGGCGTCTTTTAGTGGCCATGGATAAAAGCCGAGCTTCAATCTGCCCGCTGGTCTCATTGCGAGGGACTTCCTTAAGTGTTGCGGCGAACAGACATAACTGAAATCAATAACTCTGTCCGCCGAGGCAATTTCTTAGTTTGGGAAGCCGCTTGAATTTTGGAGGATTCGAGAAATCGAAAGACTAGGAAGCTACGCGGCTATCTGCGGAGCGTTTCTTGACTATTGCAATAAGCGGGCGCGAGTGCCGTGCGCTTGCAGGATGGAGACGGCCTTCGACTCGAAGGAAACAAACTCTTCTCCCCCAAGCCAGCTTCCTTCGTAGGCGATTACGCCGTCGGCAAAATCGCCACCGTGCCTGAGCGAGAGCAGCCCAGCTTCTACCGCCGGGTGGTTCATTACTACATTAGCGCTTTTCATCAGCCGATGAATCGCACTCCCTACGTCGGAAACCGATTTTTTATATCCCCTGCGGAGGACCCAAACCAATTCACAAAGAACGGTGAGAGGCACAGCAACGAGATCAGCCTGTTGCAAGACCTTGGCTGCCTGCCGTCCCTGATGGGGTTCGTCTTGAACAGCGGCTCTGACGAGCACGTGGGTATCCGCTGTGATTTTCATTTTGCTCTCGCCCATCCCTCCGTCGCAATCTCCTTCATTTCCTCAATCGTGAGTTTTCTGCCGCCCCGCTGCGACAAGCAGCCGATGAAGTCGCTAATGCTGCCATTCTGCGCAGCGGCTCTTACGATGATCTGCCCATCCGGCAGCTTGTCAGCCTCAATTCTCTCTCCTGGACTGACGCCGAGATGCTTGAGTAGATCCTGCTTCAAAGTAACCTGGCCTTTGGCTGTAACCGTTAGCTTGATCATGGGACTTCCGCCTCCGAGCCCGATCTCTATTGTAAGGCATTTGTGCCTTACTGTCTACTGCGGTTCGAATGAGCCAGTCTCTGCGGCTCGAATCGCAGCCAGAATTAGAGGAGCAGTCGATCATCCGACCAGCAGCGCGTTGCGAATACGGTAGGAAGACTGCCGAGTCTTTGGGCTACTCCTATCGGTAGGTGAGCGTCGACCACCCAGGATGCTATCCTGCGGCTGCGCCCAAACCGTCTAGGCAATCATGAGGGTAGAAGTTCAGTGCTATGCAGGCAGCAAGGCCGATGAAAGGCCATTGCGGTTCAGAATCCACGACCATGAATATCTAGTGGAAGAGATTCTCGATCAGTGGTACGGCCCTGAACACACGTTCTTCAAGCTTCGCGCCGATGACGGGAATCTCTACATTCTTCGCCACCAGACCTCGGAACCTGACGGGAATTGGGAGCTTGTCTCTTTTCGGCAAATCGCCTAGCGCAGAATGCGCCGACAGTCCAAAACCTGGCCATTGGTCCCTGTCTCGTCTACACGGTTCAAGTTTCTTCCGCGAACACGGATTGCTCGCGGAGCCTTTTCTCGTCGTTGCTTTAATCGCGGTGGTTAGAAGGATTTTGGTCATCACTGCAGAGCTGCCGAAGTTGCCGCAGGCAGGAGTAGAAGTCTTTAGGCAAGCCATCCTTGAACTAGGACTGCTGACCGTTATGGTTGTTGCTTTGGTCGGGTCTCTTATCGCACTGCAAAAAGGCGCAAAACGCGGCCGGGTCGAGTGATCGAGATAGCGAAGACTCCAGTGAGAACTTAGATCATTTTTCAATGTTGGTGTGGACGGGGAAAAGGAAAAACACAAGGCCCTTCGACTTCGGTTTCCGCGCGAGGACGCGCGGAAAACCTTCGCCCAGGGTGACACGGTTTTGGATGTGGGACTACAGTAACCAGAAAACTGCCGTAAGTGTTTACACCAGACTTATCAGCCAACACGATAAAAGGCCTCCCATCAACAAACAGTCTTTGTTCCACCGGTCAGTTGTGAACACAATGCTGGAGCGCATCATTTTTTGAAAGCAGAGCGCACGTTGGACAACGTCAAAGTCCAAGCAGATTTACTTCAAGTTTGATGTAACCTTTTTTTGTGCAACGAATTCCAACTCTTGCATGGCAAGCTTTACGCAAATGGCCGGAGTGGAAGCGCTAGCCGGAGATCAATCCTGGGTTGTGCGCATGCTGTCGGAATTTCGAGTATGACGAGACGTTATGGTCGAAGGTCTGAATCGAATCAAGGGATTCTGCTGCCAGTCTCCAAGAGGAGCCTTCTATGTATTTCCCAATATCACGAAAACTGGCTTGCGTTCCGATGATCTCGCCCACGCGCTGCTGGATGAGGCCGGAGTAGCTTGCTTAGCCGCTACCGCATTCGGTACTTTCGGTGAAGGCTACCTTCGCTTCAGTGTCGCCAATTCCATCGAGAACATCGAGGGAGCCCTCAAACGAATTGACGATTGGGTTCGGCAGAATCTCTGACTCCTAATCTCAACATAATTCTGGAGAACGCAACAGAATGTCATTTCGGGTTTACGCCACTTGCGATATTGGCAAAGAGGCTTTGGATCGGCTCCGTGACTTTGGCTACGATGTCTATCCTGTGCAGGGCGTTGATTGAATCGCGATATGCATCGAGAATCTCTGCCAATTGTCGAATCCAAAACGGGCTTGCCGTGCGCCGAACCCTTGGCTGCCTGATGATCGAAATCCTGGCGAGGAGAACTGCGACGGGATGAAGGGCAATAACAGCAGCATCAACGCCGGGCCTGAGCATGGTTTTGGCAGCCAATCTAAGCATTCAAAGTCGGATCGTGAGTAACGTTTAATAATAAATTAGCTCGAATATCTATTTATTTTTCAATCACTTATCAGAATAAGCTTGTGGATGACAAGCACGATTAGCTTGTGATAACAGGGCATTAATTTGCCTGTATGTTTGGCAGCATAATATGATTGTATATGTACAACGCAAAACGCTTGTATTTGTACGCACTGGTGATCGTTTATTGTGCCTACACCGAACGAAAAACTAGCTGCATCGCTCGCCGTCTTGCATGACCTGCAAAAAGGCGGAAGGCGCGTGTTTCGCTCAGATGACCTGAGCCGCACGCATCGGGAACGTCTCGTCCAGAACGGCTTCTTGCAGGAAGTAATGAAGGGCTGGCTTATCTCTGCCAGCCCGAGTGCCCGTACCGGTGACAGCACGCCTTGGTACGCCTCGTTTTGGGAATTCTGTGCGCGATATTGCCACGAACGCTTCGGAGAAGGGTGGCAACTGTCTCCGGAACAGTCGATTCTCCTACATGCGGAAAACACGGTTATACCGACTCAGGTGGTCGTGTACAGCCCAAATGGCACGAACCACACCATTGAGCTGCTGTTCGGTACTTCACTATACGACCTGAAGCAAGCCGACATACCAGCGGCCGCAGACGTCTCGGTCCGAAACGGATTACGCTTGTTTTCTCCGGCGGCGGCTCTCGTGAAGGTACCGGAGGCGTTCTTCAACCGCAATTCCATCGAAACGCAGGTCGCGCTTTCAAGTCTGGCAGATGCTTCCGACATCTTGCGCCATCTTTTGGACGGCGGTCGCAGTGTGAAGGCGGGTCGGATCGCTGGTGGTTTCCGCCGCATCGGTAAGCCCGAAATTGCGGATGAGATCGTCAGCACGATGAAGCGGGCTGGCTATGATGTCCGGGAATCCGACCCGTTTGCGCCGGACGAGACGTTCATCGCACTGGCTCCGGCCGTCTCGCCCATCGTCGGTCGTATTCAAGCGATGTGGGAGACTATGCGCGACGCCGTCATCGAGAATTTCCCGAAGGCGCCTGGATTGCCAGAGGATAAGCACCGCTATCTGGCTTTTGTCGATGATATCTACAAAAACGATGCTTATCACTCACTTTCAATCGAAGGCTACAGCGTGACGCCGGCATTGATCGAAAGAGTGCAGCGCGGCGACTGGGACCCGGATCATCATGACGATGACCGCAAGAATCGCGACGCACTGGCGGCGCGCGGTTACTGGCAAGCATTTCAGCTGGTAAAGATGTCGGTTGCGGAAATAATCGCCGCAGCGAACCCGGGCGCGGTTGTCCGCACCGCACACAAGAATTGGTACGGTGAACTATTTCAACCCTGTGTGGCCGCGGGGTTGTTTCCGCCGAGCGCGCTCGCCGGCTACCGCAACGATGCCGTGTATCTGCGCACTTCGCGCTATGTTCCCCCGCGGCGGGAAGCTGTGCGTGAGGCGATGCCGGCGCTGTTCGATCTTCTTGAAGGTGAAGTCCATCCGGGCGTGCGCGCTGTGCTTGGCCATTGGCTGTTTGGTTATATCCATCCGTACCCGGATGGGAACGGCCGTATGGCGCGGTTCCTGATGAACACCATGCTTGCTTCCGGCGGCTATCCGTGGACTGTTATTCGCGTTGAAGATCGCGACGCGTATCTGGCCGCTCTCGATCATGCCAGTATCGACGCAAATATTTCATCATTCACAGGGTTTATCGCAGACAGAGTACGTTGGTCGATTGATCAGGCCGACGCAAAAGCGCAGGCGAGCAAGTGAGAGACGTCGAACTATCTGGCCCAAGCTTCCGCCCAACAACAGGTATTAGATGATTTTCGCTAACTATGTCTTCGATCGGTTGATTATCACTGCAAGACCGGGCAAAGATTCTCCAGATGCTGGTAGAGGGAAACAGTCTTCGCGCTACGAGTCGGATGGCCGATGTCTCGCTCAACACGGTTACCAAGCTGCTCGTTGACGCTGGCTGCGCTGCCGCTGCATACCATCAAAATCACGTTCGCAACGTCCATGTTCGTCGTTTGCAGTGCGACGAAATCCGGAGCTTTGTAGGAGCGAAGAAGAAGAACGTCACGCCAGAACAAGAAGCCGATGGATGGGGCGATGTGTGGACGTGGACGGCGATTGACGCTGATACAAAGGTCTGCCTCACCTATTACGTTGGGGATCGCGGAAAACATTCTGCGTATCAGTTCATGCAAGATGCTGCCAGCCGAATCGTTGGACGACCCCAGATCACGACAGACGCACATCGCCCGTACTTACAGGCAGTCGAAGATGCATTCGGAATGGATGTTGATTATGCGATGCTCCACAAGATTTACGGAGCGCCGACACCTGATGAATCGCGGTATTCTCCGGCGACGTGCATCGGCTGCGACATGAAAACTGTTGCTGGCGATCCCGATCCGAAGCACGTAAGCACGTCGTATGTCGAGCGGCAAAACCTCACAATGCGGATGTCTAACCGGAGATTCACTAGGCTAACGAACGCTTTTAGCAAGAAGCTGGAGAATCACGGGCACATGGTAGCCCTGCATTTCCTGCACTACAATTTCGCCAGAATTCACAAAACACTTCGCATCACTCCAGCGATGGCTGCTGGCATCTCGGATCACGTCTGGTCGATGGAAGAAGTCGCTATGCTGACGGACGCGGCTTATGCTCCGAAGAAACGCGGCCCTTACAAGAAAAAAGGGTAGTGCCTCAGATTTCAAAATCTGAGGCACTACCGGTTTCTAGAGTTGCTACGTCGGTGGATTTCGCGCCTGACTTATCTGATGCTTCAAGCAGTACCAAGCGCCAGACGGAATTCCCAATTTGCGCCTCGCGAGTGATGCATGTACTGAGGTACTGCGGTCGAGCGCCTCGGTCCGAAGCGTCGGAATATCTGCATCAAGAACGCATACCAAACGAACCGGGGGCTTCGCCGCGAATTGATTTTCAGCGTGTGCGAACTTCTATCTGGCCGTCTCTTATCCGGGTTTCGAGGCATGGTTGTGGATGTACTGCCGGCCCATCGATCACCCGACCATCCTCCAGCGCAAATCGTGAAGCGTGATAAGGGCAGACGATAGTGTCTCCAACCAGCCTGCCTTCTGATAGTGGTCCGCTGAAATGAGAACAGGTCTCTGCCAGCGCGAAAATTCGCGAATCTTTGCGAATCAGCAGGATGGGAACTCCGTCACACTCGGCGCGTGTCGGTTTGGATTCCGATAGTTCCGTCTCCGGCATAATCGCGGCGAACTTCTTTGGAAAGGCTTGTCCAGCAGTACGATCCACGCCGACTCTGTACTCGTAAACCATCCTCCCTCCGAGATGCGCGGCCGCCATCATGACGCCATACCCCAACGTGGCAATCACACGTCCCGCGGTACGGGAGTTCTTCTTTCGCAATATCAGAGATGTTCCAAAGAGTGCGGTAGCGGTCACATTCAGCAACCCGTGCAGCAACCCGATGCGGCGTGCCGGCGGATCGACGTCTGACCAATCAGTGACACCAGCCATTGCCGCGCCGGTTGCACCCATCAACCCAATTGCTAGCGACAGGTCCGCACCGATTGCAAACTCGCGTCGCTCTGCCATCAGGTCCGCGGCATCGAATAGGAGTGCGACCGTCCATGCGCCAATCGGGATATCCGTGAGGATGACGTGGAGAGGTTCTCCAATCCAAGTGCCGTTCAAGAAGTTCCTGACCTTTTGTGCGATCCGACTGCCCCCGCAATACAAAGCCCTATCTATCTGTTTTTGGAGTCTCTCTTCGAGTGGCTTCGCCGCTGAGCGCTGGGTATTGGAATCAATGCCGCCTTGATCGCCCTGAGTGTTCGCCGCCATCATTCCCCTCTCGTATTGAATGAATCTTAATGGTGTTTTACTTGGATAGGTTGTGCCGATTCGTGCAACCGAGCGCTGTGCCAAACATCACGAAGCTCCCGGATTGATTCCAAGAGCTGCCAGAAATTGATGGGCCACTAATGGCGCATCGTAGAGGGCTACGCGTTGGAGTCCGGCTCGGCCGAGCCGCTGGCGTGTGATCGGGCTCTGCAGCAGCTCATCCATAGCGGCGGCGAAGCCAGCAAAATCACCCGGCTCAACCAGCAGTCCACATTGTCTGTCGAGAACCGTTTCGGGAATCGCGCTGGTCTGCGAGGCGACGATCGGGAGGCCAGCTGCCATAGCTTCCAGCAGTACGATTCCGAAGCCCTCCTGGCGACTGGGGAAACAGAAAATATCTGCGCTTCGATACTCTTGCGCGAGCTGCGCGAAAGAGAGATGCTCCAGAAACTTGACCCGATCTTCGATATGCAATTTTCGGGAGAGGCGACGAAGGCGCGCGAGTTCGGGACCGACGCCGACGATGCGCAGAACTGCCGGTGATTGGACGCGCGCCATGGCCCGCAGTAGCGTTGCCACATCTTTTCGCCGGTAAAGATGGTCCACGCAAAGGATGCTCGCCTCTGACCGACTCTCCCGATTTGCTTGCTGCAGCGCGGTTTGCCAACGTCCAAGATCAATCAACTCGGGCACGATGCAGATCTGTTCAGCCGGCACGCCATAGTGCTTTTCAACAGCTTCGGCTGCATAGTGGCTGGTCGTCAGAACTCGGTCGGCGTTGCGCACTCTCCGTTTTTCAAAATAGGACTGAAGCAACAGACTGAGGCGCTGTAGTCCTTTCTCGAACCTGAGTTCTTCGGCTATCACTCCCTTGACGCAAGCCACATCAAGCGCGTCATGTGCGGCGATGAATACGCCATCGAGATCAAAGCCCACAACCACGTTCGATCGTCGCAGTTGTGAGTTCGTCCTCGCACGATAGTTAAACCAGAGGCGTCCGATGGCGGAGAGCTGTTGCTCTCCCGGTGCTATCAGCATCACGTCCACACCTGACGCGATCA
>Ga0075426_10003989_pt1 | contig 10504 bp, 5 predicted proteins | sample SoiMethybrSBSTD5_FD_75304 | JGI IMG/M metagenome (GOLD analysis project Ga0075426, IMG submission 75304) | Bulk soil microbial communities from a Populus tree surrounding site in Tennessee, USA - Soil MetaG P. TD hybrid SBSTD5 | ecosystem: Environmental > Terrestrial > Soil > Tree plantation...
TTCGCCGACGGGATGGTCGACGACATCATCACCGGCTTGGCACGCATCAAGTGGCTTTTCGTCATCGCGCGAAACTCGACCTTCACCTACAAAGGCCGTGCCGTCGACGTGAAACAGGTCGGCCGCGAGCTTGGCGTGCGCTATGTGCTCGAAGGGAGCGTTCGGAAGGCCGGCGGCAGCGTGCGTGTGACCGGGCAGATGATCGATGCATCGACCGGTGCTCATGTGTGGGCCGAGCGCTACGATCGTAGCTCCGACGATATTTTCGCACTTCAGGATGAGATCGCGCTGTCGGCCGTGGGCGCGATCGCGCCGAGCATGCGGCGCGCCGAAATCGAGAGGGTGAAGCGAAAGCGCACCGACAGCCTCGATGCCTACGACCTCGTGCTCCGGGTTCAGCTCGATGTCGATACCGGCATGCCCGAGCAGGTGACGCGAGCGCTCGTGCTGCTCGAACGCGCCATCAAACTCGACCCCGCCTATGCGCTGGCGCACGGCAACGCGGCGATGTGCCACCATTGCCTCTTCCTCCGCGCCGGCCTGCAGGAGGTGAACCGTGCGGCTTCGATCCGCTACGCCCGTTCCGCGATCATGCACGGCCAGGACGATGCGACCGCGCTGACGCTAGCGGGGTTTTCGCTCGGCATGGATGGGCATGATCGCGGCGCTGCTTTCACCGCATTGGAAGCCGCGCTCGCCATCAGCCCGTCATCGGCGCTGACCTACATCCTTGGCAGCGTCATTCTCGGATGGAGCGGAGAAGCAGAGCGGGCGATCGAGTGGAGCGAGCGCGGCATGCGGCTCAGCCCGTTCGACGCATGGGCTTTCGCTGCATTCGATGCGCAGGCGATGAGTCATTTGCTGCGCGGCCGCTATGACGAAGCCTGTCGCGCCGCCTACAAGTCCGTTCAGGCCAATCCCACCCACAGCATCACCTATGTGCAGCTGGCCGCTGCGCTCGCCAAACTCGGACGGGTGGAAGAAGCGAGGGTCGCGGCTGCGCGGGTGCTCGAACTTCACCCGACCTTTCGCTACAGCCGCCAGTTTTCGGGCGTGAACTGCGCCCCGGCGCTCGCGGCAGCTCTTGGCGATGCGCTGCGGGCCGCCGGGCTGCCGGAATAGGGCGACGTCTAGCTTGGATTTGGGAGGCGGGGCGCCTGCCCGGGGCAAGCCGCCCTTACCGCGGGTGGGCGACGAGCGTAGCTGCCGCGCCGGTCGTTGTGTCGTGCAACGCCGCGGTCTGCTGCAGGTTGAAGGACGGCCCCGCGGCGTATTGCTGAAGCACCGTGTAGACGATCGCCAGGAGCGCGGCTGTGATGCAGGCGGATACCGCATCGAGCCAATTGTTGCGCAGCGTTGCCATAGACGCCTCCCTCGCGTGCCGCCCACCGGGGCGCGGGCTCGACAAATCAACACACGGCAGGCGATTAGGTTTCTGCGGCGCGGCAGCACGAATGCACAAACCTCTGTCCGGAAGCGCACCGCGGCTGTCCGGGTTTCGGAGTGGGTTCGCGAGGGAGCCTGTCATCGGGCAGGCACAGGCCGGACCCGTTGGCCTGTGTCCCGGAATGATGCAGGCGGCGATCAGAATCCGCCTGCGCTCGTCTCCGGGCCTGGATTCCGGGTTCGCCGCTGCGGCGCCTCGGAATGACGGAATCGGTTTGCGGGGCGACAATATGCCATCACCTCTGGTTGAATCCTGATTGACCACGCCCCATCCCCCATTAGACTTCCCTTTTTGCATTCCTGATTGAGGCTGGCCTCGGCCGGTCAATACGCCACAAGTACATTTGCCAAGGGGGGACGGCCATGCCGAATGCCGCTTCGGTGTTCTTCCGTGATCCCACGACAGGGCCGGTATTTGATCCGGCCGCAGCCAAGGGCGTTGCGATCGCGGCTGCGTCGTATTCCCCGTCAATCACCGGCACCGGGATCGATCTATGGGTCACCGGCGTTGCGAAGGGCGCCGGCAGCGTCGATGTGTCGGCGAGCAACTCGGCCGGCTCGGCCAACAACACAGCGCCGGTCGATGCAGGCAGTGGCCTGTTCACGGCAAAATTCACGGCGCTTCTGATCGGCACCCAGCGCGACACCATCGCGCTCGCGGCGCGGCTCGACGCGCGCAATATCGACCGTGCCGCCTTTCCGCTCGAGATGGATTCGACGCTTGCGATTCCGCCCTCGACGCGGGCGATCGTCGGCCCCGCGGCCACGGCGTTCTGCGCGGGCACGCCCGATCGCCTGGTGCGCCTGCGCTACTTCCAGCGCATCTACTTCCGCAGCCGCCTGTCCGACCGCGGTGACCGGGTCGCTCTCTACGACGATGCCGGTAACGGCCGCGAGGTCGACCTGAAGGAGTTGGAGCGCCAGACCCGCGACGCGACGGCCGAGCTCGAGAGCACCGCTCGCACCGATGAGCTCGGCTACGCCGACTACCGCCGCCAGTTCCTCGATATCGTCGCGCGCGGAGCGAGCAAGCTCGCCAGGCCGTTCAGCCTGCAGGACACGACCCCGAAAAGGCGATCGGCACCCCGGCGCCGAATGCGGGCGAACGGGGCCGCTGCTGTGCTCGCGCCGCAGCGCGCCGCGCTGCTTTCGGCGGGCCCGGCTGCGATGCGCCGCGCGTTCATTCCGGCGAACGGCGGGCCAACGATCGTCGCCTATGGGCCGGTGCAGAAGCCCGGCGACCGGCGCGAATGGCAGAACTTCTTCGAAGCCTGGTTCCCGAAGGTCGTGCTGTCGCCGGTCGGGATCCTGTTCTCCGACCGGCTGCGGTTCCAGCCGGCCGGCAGCGTCCTGGGCGAGCAGGTCTACGCGCTCTCGCTCGCACCCGGCGAGGAGGTGCAGGTGCGCCAGTCGGTCGAGACCAAGCGGCGCACCGTGCTCGAGGACGTCAAAGACCGCGAGGCCGAGCAGGAACTCTCGCTATCATCGACGTGGAGCACGGATCTTTCGGAAGCGGTACGCGAATCGAAGAACGAGCAGTCCACCACTTCGCTGTCTACGACCGGCTCGAGCAACCTCGAGGATGTCGGCATTCCGGTGAACCTCGGCGCGAGCCTGGCGTTCTCGGGCACGCAGGCGGACGATCTCACGACCGAGCTGAGCGCGAAGGAATCGCGACAGACCACGACGACCGCGGCGGCGCGGATGCGCAGCGAGCACAAGACGCGCGTCGAAATCACGAACGAGCAGAGCTCGTCGTTCGTGTCGACCCGCACGGTCAAGAACGCCAATCCGCTGCGCGCCATGACCTGCCTCTTCCACAAGATCTACCGCAAGGAGCGCGTCACTCTCGAGCGCTACCGCGCACAGCTCTGCCTGCGGCTCGAGGTCAAGGATCCCTGTGCGGCGACCCGTGCGGCCTTCCTGGAAGGGCTGCGCAAGGTCGACCCTGACAATCCCGATCTCTACAGCGGCGTGGTCCCGGGCGAGGTACGCGCCACGTACGAGGTGACGTCGCAAGATCTCACCGGCGTGCCCGGCATCGTGAGCGGCGACGACGAGTGGGACCAGACCTTCACGCTGAAGACCGGAAACCTCGATCTCGTCAATCTCAGCAAGCAGGACGGCGGGGTCTCGGTGCAGTCGGATTTCGTGCTGGTCGAGGCGCCGCGCGTGCGGGTCGAGAGCTTCCGCTGGGGCACGCAGGCATATTCGGGTGACGCCTCGCTCGAGGAGATCACAGGAAAGAATCCCGCCGTCTACTGGGACAACGATCCGAAATCCTGGAAGGTTGGGCCGAAGGGCGTTCTCAAGGTGTGGCAGCGTACCCAGCGCTTCCGGCGCCCGGACGGGTCTTATCTGGCGCGCAATACCAACAATTTCCACATCTCCATCGAGACGCGCTGGGCGCCGAACAGCACCGACATGGCGGCCTACACGCTCGACCGGCTCAACCAGCGCCAACAGCTCATTCGCGACTTCGATCCGGCGGATGTCGAGGCCTTGCGCGACGTCGCGGTCGCGAACTTCACCGGGACGGTGCTCGCCGAGGCGGTGGCGCAGAACCTGAGCGACGGCCCGGAGCTCAAGGACGTTCTCCAGCTGTTCGACATGGACGGCGCCTTCGTCGAAACGCTGCCGTTCTGGGCGACGCAGGACGGGCGCGCGCGGTATTCGACCCTGCGGGTGGCGCTCGACCGGCTGCCCAAGGTCGTGGTCGCGAGCGACATCCTGGTCGACGCGATCACGGCGTCGGCGGCGGTGGTCTATCTGCCGATCCGTGAAGGCCTCGAGGCGGAGGGCCTCGCGCTCGTCAGCGGGCTTTCCGATGCGGTGACTGCGCGGCTCATCGACGAGATCGAGACCGTCCGCGCCAACGGGCTCAGCTCGATCGCCCGTACCTGGGACACGATGGACGTCGTGACCGGGCCAGCGCCGGTCGCCGCAACGGCGGCGGGCGCCGCCGCCTGGGCGACCGAATGGGAACAGCAGGCGCAGGGTTTCCGCGTGCTTGCGCAATGGAGTGAGCTCGTGCCGACGGACGGCGTCCATCTGGAGATGATGGTCAGCGCCTCGACCGGCGCGGACGAAGCGGCGACAGACAAGCTCGCCTGGCGCGGGAATTGAGTCGAAGGCTGAGCCGATGGCGGGCGACCTTGCGGGCGTCGAGATCGAGATCGGCGGCGCCATCGTCAAGAAGGCGATCCAACAGAATGGCGCGCGCACGGCCGTGCAGGAGCAACGTGTCCGTCTGCCCTACCGCTGGACGCCGAACCCGGTGGCGCGCGAGCTTGAATTCCTGTCGGTGACTGCCAAGGAATATCAGGAGAGCCGTGACGGTGCGCTCGATGCCGCGCGGGAGATCAGGAGCGCAATCGCCGGGCTCGCCGACACCTCGATCCTGGAGCACCCGCAACAGCTGGCCAATCTCGTCGCGTTGCGCCGCCAGTCGACATTGTGGAAGACGATGCTTCTGTCATGCGTCCTCGAGCCGGTCCCGAGCACGGCGGCGGCGCAGGCGATCGCCGAGTATTACGACAGCAAGGAGACACTGGGACGGACGGCGGCGCTCGTTCTCGCGTTTCCCGATGCGTATGCGACGCATTTCGAGGATTTCGCGCTCAATTCGAGCCTCCCGGGAATCCGCCTTGATCCGCTCAGCGACGGCGCAGTCCTGCGCCTCGAGCTCGACACGCTGCTGCATGCGACCCGAACCGCAAACAACGCAAAGGCGATGGAAATCTACCTGATGATCGTGCTGTCGATCATTGCGGCGGGCGAAATGGGGCCGGCGCAGATGATCCTGAGCCAGTCGTGGGGCGGCGCCGCCCCGCTGGCGGAAGGTCTCGGCGTCGCGACCGCGCAGGAGGTCCCGCTCGCGCAGGCGGTCTTCGGCGCCTTCATGGGCTTCATGAACTACGTGGAAAAGGTCGGCGAGGTGATGGCCGACGGCGAGTACACCGAGGACGAGGAGCTCGGGCTCAATCTCGCATTCATCGGGATCTTCGTGCCATTCCTGTTCGCCGGGCTCCAGCTCGGGTCGTTGCCAGGCGTCGTGCAACGCTTCGCCGGGATTACCACGACGGTGGCCGGCCTGCTCATGTTCGCGCTGTCGGCGATCAACACGGTCTTTTGGGTCATCCAGTCGCTGGGTGAGCTGATCGAGGCGTTCGATCACGCGAAAGCTTTGGAGGACCTCGGCGTACAAGGGCTGGTCGCCGGCGATCCGGAGTTCGAGATCCTCATCCCGGCGGCCCCGTGAGACGCGCGCGATGACGCCGGATCAGATCGTTGCGCAGATCATGGCGCAGAAGCCCAAATTCCTGGTGACGCAGGCCGCGAAAGCAACGGGCGAAGGCCTTTACGTGCGCGATCTCGGCAATGACCAGTTCAAGCTTCAGTACCTCTCGGCGAGCGGCGAGCCGAAACGCATTCCGGCGGAAGTGCGCAGCGTGGTCGGTATCGCGCTCAGCGCGCTCGCGCCAGGGACGCTGTGGAAGAATCTCGACATCACGGATTACGCGCGCAGCAACGACGGGCAGCGCCGCGTGGACACGATGCGCTCGATCCTGCGCTCCGCACTCACCGCGGACCAGCAGCCGACAAAGGTCATGGTCCCGGGCGTCGGTCCGACCGACCCGCCGAAGCCCGTCTCCACCGCAAAGCTTGTGAACATCGAAACGTGGGGCGGGGAATTTCCCGAGCGGCCGACGCTTGCCAGCGTCGATCAGATCAACGTGAACAATCTGCCGGGACTGCCGAAGTTCGTCAGCTTCGTGCGGCTGGAGGCCGACAAGGCGGTGCGGACCATCATCCTCAGTGAGGCGCCGGTCGGCACCGATGGCAAGCGTGCCGACATCGTGAGCATTCACTACGAGCTGTCGGAGAGCGAACGCAAGCTGGTCGAGCAGGGCAAGCTGTTGCGCGAAATGCCGGCGGAGGCGCGCGTGATGGCGAACGCGACCATCCATGTCGGCGACGTGAACCGGCCGCTCGGTCCCGAAGGGCAGACGGAGCACTTCGCGAAGTCGGTCGCATACGTCGAGCTGGTGCTGACGGATCTGCTCACGAAATTCCGCGGCGAGGCATTCAAGCTCAAGGGCAAGATCCGCATCTCGATCATCGACTCGTACCTGCACAGCGTCGGCTATGTATTCGACTATGGAAAGGGAACGCTCAAGCCGGCGCGCGACGCGGCGCCCGTGGCGCCGCCGCAAAGCGAGGCATTGGGCCCGCAGGAAATTCCCGTCGACGGCGCACCGACGGACCCCAATCAGCGCCTCAAGGCGATGCGTGTCGAGCTGGAAACCGTTCTGCAGGAGGCGAAGGACGGGACCGGGGAGGCCAAGCTCGACGTCGGTGGGCGCGTCGCCTGGGTGCGGGGCGGACCATTGCCGATCGTGAAGGACCTCACTGCTGCCATGGCCGAGCTGCCCGAGCCCGTCCGGAAGAACATCACGAGTATCGTTCAACTCCTCGAGGAGACCGCAAAATCGAAATAGACTGCCCGCTTGCGCGAGCGATCCACGCAAAGCGGGTGGCGTCAGAGTTAGATCAGAATCCGCCCGCGCTGAAGCTCAGGCGACGGGTCTGGTCGAAGCTCGCCTGGGTCACCGGAATCGCATAGTCGACGCGGATCGGGCCGAAGGGCGAGGCCCAGATCAGGCCCGCGCCGAACGAGGAGCGAATGGTGCCGGCGCTGCCGGCGCCGAAGGACTGCGACAGCGAGGGCCCCTGCCCGCCCCACACGGTGCCGGCATCGGCGAACACCGCGAACTTGAGCGCGAAATCGGACGGCAGATACGGGATCGAGGTCTGCACTTCCGCGCTCGTTCCCCAGAAAGCCGTACCCCCGATGTTGTCCATGGTGCTTCCGGGCGTGAGGTCGCGCGGGCCGATGCCGTTCGGCGCAAAGCCGCGCACGAGCCACGGGCCGCCGAAGAAGCGGTTGAGCAGCGGCACGTTCTGCCCGCCCCACGGCGCCACCAGCCCGCTCTGCGCGCGCACCATGCCGACCGTGTCCTGCGCGATCTCGTGGTAGTAACGCGCGTCCTCGGTGGACTTGACGAAGTTCACGTCCCCGCCCAGGCCCGCGACATCCTGCTTGAACTCGGCATGCAGGCCCTCGGTCGGGCTGCGGCGATTGTCGAGCGTGTCGTAGGCGAGCGTGTAGCCGACGAGCGAGACCCAGGCCGGGCCGGCCGCGGCGGCCTGCGCAACCGGGAGCGACACGGTCGCGGGGTCGACGTTCGAGCCGATCGTGAGGCTCTGATTGAAGATCGAATAGCGCAGCTGCGCGCTCACCTCGTCGGTCAGCGGGACGCCGAGGTTGAAGGCGAGGCCGTAGGTGGTGCTGCCATAGGACTGGTAGCTGCTCTGGTCGGTCTGCTTGCCGAACAGGTCGGCGCCGAGCGACATCTGCGTGTCCATCACGTGCGGCTGGACGAAGCCGAGGTCGATCGACCTGCTGTACTCGCCGTAGGTCAGCGCGATCTTTGCGGCCTGTCCGTTGCCGAGGAAATTCTTGTCGCTGAGCTTGACGTCGCCGAGCACCCCGTCCTGGGTCGAATAGCCGACCCCGAAAGCGAAATCCCCGGTCTGCTGCTCGACGAGATCGATGTCGACCACCACGCGATCGGGTGCGGAGCCGGGCGCGGTCGTGATCTTCACCGTCTTGAAGAAGTCGAGTGCCTTGAGGCGGCGCTCGGCGCGGGCGATCAGCGCGGTGTTGTACGCATCGCCCTCGGCGATATCGAGCTCGCGCCGCACCACGTAGTCGCGCGTCTTGGTGTTGCCGCGAACCTCGATGCGCTCCACGTAGCGGCGCTGCCCGGGCTCGATCATGAACACGACGCCCACGGTCTGCCGGGCCGGGTCGCGATCGGAGACCGCGTGCACGGCCGCGAAGGGCGCGCCGCGCTTGGCGAGCGCCAGCGTGAGATCGTCCACCGTCTTGTCGACGGCGGCCCGGTCGTAGACGTCGCCGGCGCGCGCCTTGAGCGTGCCTGCCAGCGTATGGCCGTCGATCTCGGGCATGCGCGACTGCACATCCACGGCGCCGAAGCGATAGCGTTCCCCCTCGTCCACCGTGAAGGTGACCACGATGCCCTTCTCGGCCGGATCGAACGCGGCCTGCGCGGGGCTGACCCGTGCGTCGGCAAAGCCGTGGTCGACATAGTAGCGCTGCAGGAAATCGCGGTCTGCCTCGAGCTTGTCGGCATCGTAGATGTCGTTGCTGGTGATGAAGCTCAGGATGCTGTGCTGCCCGGTCTTCATCAGGCCGCGCAGACGCGCCGCCGCATAGGCGTGATTGCCGACGAAATCGATGCGCCGCACCGTGGTCTTCGCGCCTTCCGCGATCTCGAACACGAGGTCGACGCGACCCTCGCCGTGCGGGATGGTGCGCGGCACGACCTTGACGTCGAAGCGGCCGCTTCGCCGATAGAGCTCGGTGAGCCGCACCACGTCCGCCTGCACGGTGGCGGCGATCAGCCCGCCGTGCACCTTCGAGGTGACCTCGCCCGCGAGCTGCTTGTCCTTGATACCGGAGTTGCCCTCGAACGCGATGCGGTCGATCACCGGCGCTTCGACCACCGTCACGGTGAGGCCGTGACCGGTGCGGGCGATCTGCGCATCGCTGAACAGGCCGCTGGCATAAAGCGCCTTGAGCCCGGCATCGATCGCCTGGGCATCCAGGGCCCCGCCCGGACCCGGCACGAAGTAGCCGCGGACGGTCGCGGCGTCGACCCGCCGGGCGCCCAGCACCGTGATGGCGTCCGCCACGGCCGGCTCGGCGCCGCGCGTGGGCCGCTGGAGGCAGGCGGCCAACAGCGCGATGCCGAGCACGGCCGTGGCGGCGAGCCGCCACCCCCCGGTGCGAGCAAGAGCGCACTGATCCATGGTTACGATTGTCCCCTCCACCGTGGATGCGCTGGAGGGGAGCCCTCCGACCCGGCGAAACCATGACGAATTGCGTCAGATTGCGGGGCATTCTGGGGGCGGCGGCCGGCTTGACACCGGGGTCGGGCGGACCGAGCGTTGCGTCAGCCCCGGGAGGCGCCCATGGACCTGATCGCGGATCGCGGCCGACGGGTCTCGGTCGAGGAGCTCAATACCAGCCGGCTGCTCGCCCATGCGCGGCGCCAGGCTGAGGAGCGCAAGCTCGATGACGTGCTGATCGCCGACGTCGACAGCCATCATTACGAGAACGAGATCTACGACGAGTTTCTCCCGTTCATCGAGAACGAGGTGCTGCGACAGCTCGTGCTCGCCGGTCGCGCCAAGGGCCGTCAGACCCTCATGCCGACCCAGGTCAGCTTCCAGGACATGGGCGGGCGCATCACCCGCTACCCGATGCGCTCGACCGAGAAGACCGACGGCAAGCTGCGCGACATCGAGCTCGGCCATCGCTGGATGGACGCGATGAGCGTCGACTATGCGTGCCTGTTTCCGACCATGCTGCTCGCGATCGGCCTGCATCCCTCGACCGAGATGGAGATCGAGCTGTGCTGGGCCTACAACCGCTGGCTCACCGAGCAGGCGCTGCCCGGCGCCGACGGGCGCTTCTACTCGATGCTGTGCCTGCCGTTCTCCGAGCCCGACGAGGCGCTACGCCATATCGAGACCTTCGGCGAGCGCCGGCACGTCACCGGATTCATGATCACCTCGGTGCGCAGCCTGCCGGTGCACCACAACGCCTACATGAAGGTCTATCGCGCCATGGAGGAGCGCGGCCTCGCCATCGCCTTCCATTCCGGCGTGAATTGGGGCGAGCCCGCCTTCGCCAGCTGCAACCGCTTTCTCTCCGCGCACGCGCTCGGCTTCACCTGGTACAACGTGCTCAATTGCACCAATTGGGTGATCAACGGCTTGTCCGAGCGCTTTCCCAGGCTGCCGGTGATCTGGATGGAATCGGGGCTGGCCTGGATTCCTTTCCTCATGCAGCGGCTCGATCACGAATATATGCTGCGGCCGTCGGAGGCGCCGCTCCTGAAAAAGAAGCCGTCGGAGTATATGCGCGAGATGTACTACTCGTCGCAGCCGATGGAGATCCAGGACC
>Ga0075426_10003990_pt1 | contig 10502 bp, 7 predicted proteins | sample SoiMethybrSBSTD5_FD_75304 | JGI IMG/M metagenome (GOLD analysis project Ga0075426, IMG submission 75304) | Bulk soil microbial communities from a Populus tree surrounding site in Tennessee, USA - Soil MetaG P. TD hybrid SBSTD5 | ecosystem: Environmental > Terrestrial > Soil > Tree plantation...
GAGGGTAAGGAGCGCTATGACTTCGCTACGTGTGGCCCCGAAAGTATCGGGAGCAACGCTGTTGGCTCGACCGCTGTTAGCTGCAATTCTTGCTGTGACGCTTGTGGGGGGAACCACGCCCTCGGCGTATGCGCAAGGCACTCCGCAAAATCCGCCGCCTGCGCCAGCGCCGCAAGCCAAACCGAGCGGTCCTGTGGAGCCCTTTTCCCTTGGTACCGCTAAATATCACTACGCGCGCTCCCCACGGCCTTTCCCAAACATCTTTGCCCCCTACAAGGCTATAAAGGTGGCGCCGAGCTCTCTCGCCAATTCTCCCCGCATTGAGCAGCTCATCCATGAGGGCAAGCTGGAAATTTCCCTCCAAGACGCCGTCGAGCTCGCTCTCGAAAACAGTGTAGACATCGCCGTGCAGCGCTACTATCCGTGGATTGCCGATGTAGGCGTCCTCAAGGCATCCTCCGGCTCTTCCGGCTACGGCACGCCTGGAGCGGACATCGCCGGCTCCTCCGCCAGCCTCAATCCTTTCGCGTTTGTCATACAGTCATACGATCCTCTGCTTACATCTTCCATGTCCTACGATGACAACAAGTCGCCCATTAACAACCCATTCATATCCGGAACAGGGACGGCAACCGTCGGCTCCGTCGTGAGCCACAGTTCCTCCTACAACACTCAGTATTCGCAGTATTTCCCCACAGGAACGAGTATGACCGTGACTTACGACAACACTCGTTCCTCGAACAGCATTGCGGCAAACCTCTTTAATCCTGCGGTGCAGTCGTCTATCTTCCTTGGCTTAACGCAGAACCTGCTGAGCGGCTTCGGTCTCACCGTGAACCGGCGGAATATCATCATCGCCAACAACAACCGCAAAATCGCCGATCTCGCCTTCGCGCAGCAGGCCATCACCACCGTCACAAATACGATCACGGCTTATTGGGAACTTGTCTATGCGCGGGAAAACGTCAAAGTCGAACAGCAAGCTGTGGCTGTTTCCGAGAAGCTCTACAACGACAATAAGAAACAACTGGAAATCGGTACCATGGCCCCCCTCGACGTAACCCGCGCCGAAGCCCAGTTGGCCACTGATCGACAGAACCTCATCGTGGCGCAAACCGTTCAGTTGACGGACGAGCAGACGCTGAAAAACGCCATCACCCGCAACCCCCTCGACCCCAAAGTCATCAACATCGAAATCATTCCGACGGATAAGCCAACCGCCCCGGAGCAAACCGAGGCCCCCAACTTCGAGGAAGCCCTGAAGGAGGCCTATGCGAAGCGTCCGGACCTGCTTGAGCAGGAATACAATCTGAAGAATGCAGCGCTCGACGTGAAAGCCACTCACAACGCGCTGTTGCCTACCGCAACCCTCAGCGGCCGCTATGGGACTACGGGTCTTGCTGGCAACTCCACAACGGTTCTGACTACGCAGACCATCGCCGGAAGTCCCGTAGTCGACGCCAACGGCAATGCCGTTCAGGGTGATTTCCTCCCCTTAGTTGTGCCCGTTACAACTAGAAAGAACTCTTCCGGTTTCAGCGACGCCATGAGCTCCGTACTTCACAACAATTTTCCCGACTACGGGGCCCAAATCAGCGTTACCATTCCCATTCGCAACCGCTCTTTGCAGGCGGACAATCAGCGCTCACAGCTTGTCCAGCGGCAGATCGAAATGCAGGTCCAGCTACTCAAGAACGCCGCATTGCTCGACGTTCGCAACACCTACATCGCTCTCCAGCAAGACCGCGCCCGTGTGGATGCCGCTTCAAAGGCCAGCGAACTGCAAAGACAAACCTTTGAAGCCGAGCAGAAGAAATACCAACTTGGAGCTTCGACCGTTTACCAAGTGATCTTGACCCAGCGCGACTACGTCGCCGCTCAGGGGACCGAGCTTCGCGCCCTGGCGGATCTGGTCGAGGCGCGTGCCAATTACGAACGCGCCGTTGGCAAAACGCTGGAAGTCAATCACGTCACGATTGCTGACGCCGAGGGGGGCCAAATCGAGCGCGAAACCCTGATCCCTGGCACGCTGCACGGCCAGGTCGTCGGCGTGGAAAAACTCTTCTCCAACGCGGGCCAGAGGTAACGTACGCAAGGCAAAGACCACTTACCTATTTAGCTTCAGAGAAGGAGGGTGTTTGGCACCCTCCTTCTGGCAATACGGTTCCCAAAGTGCTTCATGGAGAGTGACTTTCCCGGATCTCGCTTCCGCGCCGCATTCTCTTCGGTCGGTGCTTGCCCCTCCCCTACCTTTCGCATAGCATTAATAAGAGAAATGCTTCTCGCGTTTGTTGGCACAGTCGGGGGGACACCAAGGAATGAGCGATAAGCCAAAAGGATCAACGCAAATCCTTACTCCGGCTGACTCCTCAGCTCTGCTTCGACGACCCTCCGAAAAAGAGCTCGCGTGGGAGAAGAACACTCTTCAGCCCACTTTGGAGAAAAGCCCTGAGCGCAAATACGATTTCACCACGACTTCAGGGCATCCGATTCGCCGCCTCTATACTGAAGCAGATTTGGCGGGCTGGGATGCCGAACGCGACCTGGGTCTGCCGGGAGTTCCTCCTTATACGCGCGGAATTCACCCCACGATGTACCGTACTCGCCTTTTTACCATGCGCCAGTTCGCGGGGTTCGGCGCCGCGGAAGACACTAACGCCCGCTTCCGATATCTCCTTTCCCAGGGCCAGACCGGACTCTCCACAGCTTTCGATTTGCCGACGTTGATGGGCTACGACTCGGATCATCCGCTTTCCGAAGGCGAAGTCGGCAAATGCGGCGTGGCGATCAGCTCGCTCGCCGATATGGAAGTGCTCTTCGACAAGATTCCCCTCAGCAATGTCACCACTTCCATGACCATCAACTCGCCCGCCGCGGTGATCTGGGCGATGTACCTGGCGGTCGCGGAAAAGCAGGGCGCAGACTGGAAGAAAATCTCCGGTACCCTGCAGAACGACATTCTCAAGGAATACATCGCGCAGAAGGAATACATCTATCCGCCCGAACCTTCCATGCGCTTGGTGATCGATACTTTTGAGTTCGGCGTCAAGAACACGCCAAAGTTCAACACCATCTCCATCAGCGGTTACCACATCCGCGAAGCCGGCTCCACGGCGATTCAGGAGTTGGCGTTCACGCTGCGCGATGGGCTCGAGTACGTCGAATGGGGCATGCGTCGCGGGCTCGAGGCGGACCAGTTCGTACCGCAGCTTTCGTTTTTCTTTAACGCGCACAACGATTTCTTTGAAGAGATTGCCAAGTATCGCGCGGCGCGGCGCATTTGGCATAAAGCCATGGTCGAGCGCTACAAATCCAAGAATCCGCGTTCCTGGGCGTTGCGCTTCCACACACAAACCGCAGGATGCTCGCTTACGGCGCAACAGCCTTACAACAACGTGGTGCGCACCGCGCTGCAGGCCCTCGCTGCGGTCATGGGCGGCACGCAGTCCCTGCATACGAATTCACTCGATGAGGCCTGGGCGCTTCCCACGGAATTTGCCGCGACCATTGCGCTGCGCACTCAGCAAATCATCGCTCACGAAACCGGCGTCACGAATATGGTGGACCCGCTCGGCGGTTCGTACTTTGTCGAGACGCTCACCAACGAAGTCGAGCGCGGCGCGTGGGACTACATTGAAAGAATCGACGCCATGGGCGGCATGGTAGCCGCGATCGAACGCGGCTATCCGCAACGCGAAATCGCCGAAGCTTCCTATCGCTACCAGGTGGCGGTGGAAAAAAAAGAAAAAATCATCGTCGGCGTAAACGATTTCGTGTCCGAAGAAAAACCGCTCGAGACTTTGCAGATTAACGACACGGTCGCGCACCGGCAAGCCGAGCGGCTCCGCAAGCTGCGCGCCGAACGCTCTCAGGCGGAAGTGGATCGCCGCCTCAACGCTCTGCGCAATGCTGCCAAAGGCGCGGACAACCTAATGCCGTTCATCTTCGATGCGGTGAAGTCCTACGCTACGCTCGGCGAGATCTGCGACGCCATGCGCGACGTTTTCGGCACATACGAAGAAGTCGCCATTACCTAACTCATGCCCGATAAGAAAATCCGAGTGCTGATTGCCAAGCCGGGGTTGGATGGACACGACCGCGGCGCGAAAATCATTGCGCGCGCGCTGCGCGATGCGGGGATGGAGGTCATCTACACCGGCCTGCGACAGACTCCGGAAATGATTGCTTCGGCGGCGGTTCAGGAAGACGTCGACGTGATTGGCCTCTCCATTCTTTCCGGCGCGCATAACACCATTTGCCCGCAGCTCATGAATCTCCTGCACGAGAAAGGTATGAGCGACGTTACGGTTCTTGTTGGCGGCATTATTCCCGAAGCCGATATCTCCGGCCTGAAAAAGTCCGGGATCGCCGAGATTTTTCTCCCCGGCACTTCTACCCAAGACATCGTCGACTTCATCCACAAGCGTGTGCCGCAGGCTTAGCCTCTGAGAGCCAGGGGAACAGTGCCCGCAACAAGTTACAGTTTGCTGACAGCGCAGCCGAGGCTCGGCGATGGTTTAGCGTTTTTCGCGGTCGCGATACATTTTGTTTACGCCGCGCATGAGTTGTTTGATCCGTCGCTTCTCGTTGTGATTGGCCTCCGGATCCACTTTACGCTTCAGGAAAGCCAGCTCGCGCTGAAGTTTTCGCCAATTCTCAAGCCGCCCGAAGTCCAATGGGCCCGCGTCAATGGCGCTTTGCACCGCGCAGCCCGGCTCACCTTCATGACGGCAATTTCCGAAGCGGCAACTTTCTGCGAGCGCCTCGATGTCCGCAAATGCCTGTGAGATTCCATCGTCCGCGTCCCAGAGCTGCAATTCGCGCAAGCCCGGCGTGTCCATGAGCAATGTTCCACACGGCAAGGCAAAGATTTCTCGGGCTGTGGTCGTGTGCCTCCCCCGACTATCGGATTCGCGAACCTCCCGAACTTCTTGAATGGCGCGCCCGAAAAGACGGTTCACGATTGTGGACTTCCCTACTCCGGATGAGCCGAGCAAGACAATGGTCTGCCCACGAGCCAAGTGTTTTTCCAATTCGTCGAGTCCTTGGCCTGTTTTTGCGCTTACCACGCAGACGGGGACGCCCATCGCGACTCTCTCCATTTCGCCTATTTTTTCTCGCGGCGTTTGGCAGACATCGGTTTTATTCAAAACAATCACAGGCTTCGCGCCGGATTCCCAACACTGTGTGAGATATCTTTCGACGCGCCGCGGATTGAAGTCGCCATCGAGCGCGGAAACAAGCAGCGCTATGTCCACGTTGGCGGCAACCACCTGCTCCGCGATTTTCTTTCCGGCCATTTTGCGGACGAATCGGCTGCGGCGCGGAAGAACATCCTGAATCCGCGCAGCGCTTCCCTTGTCGCGAAATTCGACTGCTACCCAATCTCCAACCGCGGGCCAGTCCGCGCCTTCCTCTGCAGCAAGACGCAGTTTTCCCACAGGTTCTGCCGGACACTCCCCGAAATCTCCCGCAACGCGCCAAATTCCCCGGCTTTGCGCGATGACTCGCGCGGGCACGGCGCTCTGGCGCTCCGCGTCTTTCCAAAGTGCTTCAAAATAGTCATTCCAACCCCAATCAAGAGTCGACACTGCCGTATCCTCCCGCGACCATGACAAAACACACAGCCACAGCTAGCGCCCAAACAAGACAACTTGAGATAAATGGAGTGGGAAACGCGGGAGTGTGATTCCGTCCGTTCGAACGAGCTGTAGAGTTTACAAACTCAACTCAGAGGAGCTACGGAGGCACACCCGCCCGCAGAAGCTTTTTCATGCGTTCGCACAGGCGCCTCCTTGGCGAGAATCGGCAAATCTAAGTACCAAGCTTGCCCTGAGTTGAATCGTATCCGGAGAGCCGTCTCCGGTCAATGGCTTCCATTTGCAAAGCCGAGACAGGTGTTCGCTTATTGGACGATTTTGCCGTCGGGGTCGCGGATTTCCATTTTGCCGAGGTTCAGTTTTTTCATCTCGGCTTCAATTTTCGAGCGGTCGCCGACTGCTACCACCGCGATTTTCTCTGGATGAATGTATTTTTGCGCCGTGGCCTGGGCCTGTTCGGGATTGACCGCGTCGACCGCGTCAGGAAATTTTGAAAAGTAATCCAGAGGCAAATCGTAAATGAACAGCTCTGCAAACGTGCCCACGGCGTCGCCGCCGCGTTCGAACCGCCCGGGCATGGAGCGTGTGATGGAATCCTTAGAGAGCTTCATCTCTTCCGGCGTCATCTGTGTGTCGCGCATCCGGCGCAGTTCGTTGAAGATTTCCGTCGTCGCTGGGGCTGTTACGTCCGTGCGAACGGCCGAGTACGCAAGAAATGGCCCCGGCTGGCGATGATAGGCAAAGGTGGAGCCTGCTCCATAGGTGTAGCCATGAGCTTCGCGCAGATTCATGTTGATGCGGCTGGAGAATAGTCCGCCGAGTTCGGTGTTCACCACTTCCAGTGGCACGTAGTCGGGCGTCGAGCGCGCCGCGCCGAGCTCATAGCACTCGAGCGCGGTTTGCGGAGCACCGGGGCGGTCGACAAGAATCAGGCGCGCATCGGAGCTCTCCAACGCGCCAACTGCCGCGGCCGCGGGCTGTCCTTGCTTCCACGCGCCAAACGCTTTTTCCAGCAAAGTCTTCAGAGTAGCCAGCTTGATATTCCCGGCAACGATGATCGCCGCGTCGTTCGGGAAATAGTGCTCTTGCCAGAACTTCAGCAAGTCTTCGCGAGAAATGGCTTTCAGCGAGGCCGGGGTGCCGATGTCCGGATAGCCATAAGAATTGTGGGGGCCGTAAAGCGCGGTCCTCATGACGCGGGTGGCAACGGAGAATGGATCGTCTTGTTCCTGGACCAACTCGGCTTCCCGCTCTTTTCGGACGCGCTCGATTTCGTCCTTCGGAAATGTGGGATGCAGCGCTACGTCGGCCAAAAGCTCCAGGGCCTCTGGAAAATTCCGCGTAAGCACGTGCGTGCCGACACTGGAACTGTCCATCGACGCGCGGGAGCCGAGCGAGGCTCCCAAATCGGCCGCGGTATCGGCAATCTGCAACGCGTTGCGAGTGGTTGTTCCCTGCTGCAGCATGCGTGCTGTAAAGCTCGCCAGCCCGGGCTTGTCTGCAGGATTCGCTCCGCTCCCGGAGCGCAGCACAAGACTCGCGGCAACCACAGGCAGTCCCGGCCGTTCACTGTAGAGGACCGTCAACCCGTTTGACAGCTTGAACTCTTGAGGAACCGGAAGATGAAGCGCCCCGGACGGGCCCGGTTTGGGTGCATCCTTCCGCCATTCGGCATCAGTGTTTACGGGCTCACCGCCGAGTTTTGCGGTGTCTTTTGCTTCGGCCTTGGGAGTCGGCACTTCCGCGCCGAGGTCTTGTTTTCCAGGCACGCCGTACACGACGACGCGCTGGTTGTTGCCGAGCTGGTTCTGCGCAAAGGCTTTCAGCGATTCGACAGATGCGCTTTCATAGCGGGCGATGTCGGCACCTAGAAAATCCGGAGTTCCGAGATAATGGTTGTAGCTGTTCAAGCGGTCCGCAACGCCGCCAAACCCGCCCAGCGTTTCGAGTCCTTCGATAATTCGCGATTCAAGCACATTTCGCGCGCGCTTGAGTTCCTCTTCCGTTGGCCCATTTGTGCGGAACGCATCCAGTTCTGCGTTGATAGCCTTCTCCAAATCTTCAGGCTTCACGCCGGGACGCGCGGTGGCCTGCACCTGAAACTCGGAGCCCAGTATCAGCGACTGCTGATTCGCAGCGACGTCGAGCGCAATCTGTTTTTCGTAAACCAGCTTCTTGTAAAGGCGGCTCGATTTTCCGCCTCCCAGGACGGTTGCCGTGAGATCCGCTTCGGCGTCACCGGGCTTGAAAATCGGCGACGTGAGCCACGCTTCATACACGCGCGGAAGCTGCACGTTGTCCTGAATCACGGCGCGGCGCTCGGCGGTGATGGGCGGAGTTTTCGCCGTGATTCTGGGAACCTCTTCGCCGCGCTTGAGCGGGCCGAAATATTTTTCTACGAGTTCTTTGGCAAGTTCGGGCTCGAAGTCTCCGACGATGGCGAGGCTCGCGTTATTGGGCGCGTAGTACAGCTTGAAAAAATTCCTGACATCTTCGAGCTTTGCCGATTGGATGTCCTGATGCGAACCAATAACGTCGCCGTGGTACGGATGGCCTTTCGGAAAGAGTTGATGGAACATGCCCTCCTCGACAACTCCGTAGGGCTGGTTCTCCACGCTTTGCCGGCGTTCGTTGCGCACCACGTCTTGTTGATTCGAGAGATTCGCCTGATCCAGCTTGTCCGGCAGATAGCCCATGCGGTCAGACTCGAGCCAGAGGGCCAGCTCGAGCTGATTTGAGGGGAGCGTTTCAAAATAATTGGTGCGGTCGAAATCCGTAGTGCCATTGATGTCGCTTGCGCCAGCGCCCTCCAGCAAATGGAAATGCGCATTCCCGGGGACGTGGCGCGAGCCTTCGAACATCATGTGCTCGAAAAGATGGGCGAATCCGGTGCGCCCCGGAAGCTCGTTGGCCGGGCCTACGTGGTACCACAAATTGACGGCCACCATCGGCAAGCGGTGATCTTCTGAAAGGATGACGACAAGTCCGTTCTGCAGCCTGTATTTTTCAAACTTGAGCTGTGGCACTTCCAGCGGAGCCGGCTTGGGAGCGGCCTTCTGCGTTTGCGGATTCGCTGTGGATTTTGTTGGGCTTTGTGATGCCGATTGCGAGGGAGCCGGTTTTTGTCCCGCGGAGCCCACCGCAAAAATGAAGAATGCTCCTGCTCCGAGTAACAACACACGCTTGTCAAACGCCTTCATCAAAGTTTCCTTTCAGATGGATACACACCGATACTGATTGACGCTAACCGCTGGACCACGCTCGCAGGTGTCCCCGAGGAACCCCACCTAGCTTACCTACGTTCTCAAGGAGTGCAAGCTTTTTGCCTCGTACGATACTTTGACGGCTAAAAAGTGGCGAGGGCTTATGCTATATCTGGCTGATGCGTTACAGCTTTACTTCACTGACTTGGATCACGGGCTGGACGTTGGTGTAATGGGGAATATCGCTCATGATTTCCTGCGCCTGTGGCCCGAAGCTGGCCTGAAATGCTTCGACGGAGTCGAATTGAAGCTGGCCGATGGCTAAATAGGGAGCGGCAGAGCTAGGCGTTCCGCCAGCAATGCCCTGCTCGACCGCCACTCCCTTCAGCGCCGTTCCGAGCAACCGCTGCACCAACGGAATGTGCGTCTTGCAGTAGTACGCGATATCAAATCGGCTCCCCGGGCAGTTTGGATACACGACGGTGACTTTGATCATCGTTCCCTCGCTGAAACATTCAACAAAAGCATCGCATACAAATAGTGTCCGGATTCACCAGTTTGATCTCCGCTTCTGGTCCGACTGGTTGTCAGTTAGGGAAGAGAAACTGGAGCGCGTCCGGAAGGCGCAGCGCCCACGATTTCTCCGAATGCGTCCCACCGTTTTGAACGACAACACGAAGCCGCTCAAGGCCAAGACCGGCTTTTTGAAGCAGCGACTCCAAACTTTTCACATCCTCCAGCGGCTCGTTGACAGTTCCCGTGCCAATAAAGATGCGGCGCGGCCATTGCTTGACAGACTCGGCCTCCTTAAGGAGGTGGTAATTGTCAGCATAAATCGAAGGGCTTTCGAGAAGCAGCCCTTCGAAGGATCCGGGGAATTGCATGACCGTGAACAACGCGATTCCCGCACCGTACGAAGACCCGCCAAGTACGCGATTCTCCGCCCCAGTCTGAACTCGATAGTGTTCTTCGATAAAAGGCACGACCTCTGCCAAGAGGAACTGCGGGTAGAGCTTGCCCTGCGGATTCGGCTCGGGAGGCTTCAGTGTGTCGTCAACGTAGGGAAGATACTCCCTGGGCCGGAGCCGCTTTCCTCCATTGTCGATGCCAACGACAATCAGCGCCTCAAGCTTGGCGTGCGCGATCAAATTAATCACGGTCTCATCCACGCGCCACTCTTCTGCATTGAATAGCGATGTGCACACATCAAACAGGTTTTGCCCGTCGTTCATATACAACACGGGATAGCGCCGGTTGCGGTTTGCCGCGAGCCTGTAGCCTTCCGGCAGAAGCACTCGCAGGTTCCGGGGAGCAGGAAATACCTTGCTGACGAAGGGAACGATTTCAAGATCGCCCGTCGAGGTGCACGGCGGCGTTTGCGGTGAAGTGATGCTCGATGCCAGAAAAACCAAGGCCGCAGCAATGTGCATAACAGCACATCATACTCTCCTGCTCTGCTTTTCGTCAGCGCGGCAGGCTGCCGTGGCTTGATGCTTCTGCCTGAAGTGACCGCGCGAGAGGGATTCGCAAAACGATGAACAAACCTCGTATACTGTGAGCCTTGGCTGAGCAGCGCTTGTTTCCCATGAGCATCGAGCAACGAACTGCGTTTCGATCCACATTGCGTGAGGCTATAGCGTGTCCGCTTCCGTCCTGAAAACCGCCGCAAATCGCAAATCCCCCGAATTCGAAAAGAACA
>Ga0075426_10003991_pt1 | contig 10502 bp, 10 predicted proteins | sample SoiMethybrSBSTD5_FD_75304 | JGI IMG/M metagenome (GOLD analysis project Ga0075426, IMG submission 75304) | Bulk soil microbial communities from a Populus tree surrounding site in Tennessee, USA - Soil MetaG P. TD hybrid SBSTD5 | ecosystem: Environmental > Terrestrial > Soil > Tree plantation...
GGACCGCGGCATCATGTCAGAGGCGCCGCGCCGCCAACAACCGCATTTCCGCGGCCCTGGTACGCCGGGGGCCACCCCTGCCCCGATTTCGGGACACCCGACCGCGGAAGGGGACCGGAACGAGACCCGGGGACGGTCCATCCAAGGCCATGGCGCGACGCGTCCTAGGATTTCGAACGCTTTCATCCGGCACGGTTGGCACGTCGGTTGAAAGGAGAGGGAGGCCATTTGCCTTTTCCCCGGCTCAGGCCGGGAGCGACCCCCACGCAACAACGCCACAACCGCCACTCCAATGGTGGAGTGCGGAGCACGGAAGGAGTCATCATGAAGCGGATTGTCATGTTCCTCTTGGGATCGGCCCTTGCCACGGCTCTCGTCTCTGCGGCCATCGCGCAGACGACGGATCCCGCCGGCGCGGGGAAGAGTTCCGCCACGCCGTCCCCCTCCAGCCCGGCACCGGAGACGACCGCGCCCCCGGCGGCTTCCGCCCCTGCGACGACGCCGGCCCCGGACGCGAGCGCCGCACAGCCCGCTCCCGCCCAGGCCGCGGTAGCGGCGGCCCCGAAGAGCACCCCGGCCATGGATCACCTGAAGGAGCTCGGGATGAAGGCGTCGGCCAAGGAGCGGACCGACGTGGACAAGAGCATCGATGAGATCGAGAAGAACATCGAGAACGAGACCGCGGCCAAGGGAGACGCCGAGGTTTCGGCCCGGATCGCAGGCGAGTTCGGCATGACCCCGGACGCCCTCACCGCGGAGCGCTCGCAGTACGGACGGGGATGGGGCGAGCTCATGATCGCGCATACGCTGTTCGCGAACGCCAAGACCGAGGCCACGCTCTCGGACCTCTTCGGGCTGCGGAGCCAGGGGCAGGGCTGGGGCGTGATCGCGGCGGGGCTCGGCCTGAAGCTGGGCGAAGTGACCCCGGCCTTGAAGAGCGAGGGCAGGGTCGCGATGGGTCTGGAGAAGGCGGACGGCAAGCCGGCGGTTATCCACATGATGGGCGCGGCGAGCGCCACCACCAAGACCAAGACGGCCTCGACCAAGATGCCGGCCGCGAAGGGCGACGTCAAGGCGGGCGCCAGCGTCGGAGTGGGCGGGGGCGTGGATCTGAACAAGGGCGCGGGCAAGTAATCACCGGACGGGCCTTCCCGTCCGTTCCAGATTCGAAGGGTCGCCGGGAGCCTGTCCCCGGCGACCCGTTCCTTTCAGTGTAAACGGCCATATCGCATCGAATTAGCGCCTCAAGCAACCCGCCGTTCCTGCCGATACATCCCCCAGACGTTTGCTCCCGGGAGGTGTGCGCCATGGATCGACGGTACTTCACCTCGCTTCTCTTTCGCCTCGCCCTAGCCGTGCTCGCGATGTTGCTTTCGGTGCGGGCGGTCTACGCCCTCGAGGGAGGCGTTCGGGATTGGTTCCTCGCGGGGCTCTTCGGGCTGAGCGCCGCGGCGCTCCAGATCCGGCCCATGCTGGTGCCGGGTCAGGGAAAGGGAGCGAGCACCGTGCTGAGCCCGGCCAGCGCGTTCTTCCTGGCGGGGCTCTTCCTGATCCCCGCCGGCCCGCTGGTGTGCGGTATCGCGTTCGCCGTCGCTCTCTCCGGCCTCATCAACGGCACCCGCCCGCACAAGGTGCTGCTCCAGCTCTCGGTCACGATTCTCTCGTTCGGCGCCTGTTCCTACTTCCTGAAACTGGGGCCCAAGGCCGGTGATCCCCTGGTTCCGCCGCCGGAGCTGGTCGCGATGGAGGTGCTGCTGGGCGTGGTCGTGCTCATCACGCAGCTCGTGCTGCGGAGCGTCGCGATCCGGCTGGAGCGCGGGGAGGAGGCGCCGCACTGGGGCGCCTTTCAGCCGCACACCATCGTGGAATCACTCTATTGCCTGGCGCTCGCGGTCCCGATCTCGGTGCTCGCGCGAATCCACCTGGCGCTTCTCGCGGTCGTCTACGTGTACGTGGGATTCACCTGGTGGTTCCTGGAGCGCTACCGGAGTCACCTGCGCGTCTTGAACCAGGAGCTGGTGTCGATCGAGGATCAGCGGCGCTGGGTGGCCTGAAGCCGGGCTCCGTAGTGCGTCACGACGTACTCGTCCACCAGCTTCAGGAAATCGCCCGCGAGCCCGGGTCCCTTGAGGGTGGTCACCTGGCGGCCGTCGACGAAGACCGGCGCCTTGGGCTCCTCCGCGGTGCCCGGCAGGGAAATGCCGATGTTCGCGTGGCGCGACTCGCCGGGCCCGTTCACCACGCAGCCCATCACCGCGACGCGCATCTCCTCCACTCCCGGATAGAGCGCCTTCCAGTGGGGCATCCGTTCCCGCAAGTGTAGATTCACGCTCTCCGCCAGCTCCTGGAAGAAGGTGCTCGTGGTCCGGCCGCAGCCGGGGCAGGACGTCACCTGAGGCTGGAAGTGGCGGATGTCGAGCGACTGCAAGATCTGCTGGCAGACCCGGACCTCCTCGCGGCGGTCTCCCCCGGGCGTGGGCGTCAAGCTCACGCGGATCGTGTCTCCGATCCCTTCGAGGAGGAGCGCCGAGAGTCCCGCCGTGGAGGCGACGATCCCCTTGGTCCCCATGCCCGCCTCGGTGAGCCCGAGGTGGAGGGCGTAGTCGGTCTCCGCGGCCAGCCTCCGGTAGATCGCGATGAGATCGCGGACGCCGGAGACTTTCGCCGAGAGGACGATCCGGTCGTGGGACTGGCCGAACTCCTCGGCGAGCGCCGCGGAGCGGATCGCGCTCTGGAACATGGCGTCGAGCGTGATCTCCCGTTCGTCGAGCGGCTCGGGGCGGCGCGCGTTCTGATCCATGAGCTCGGTCAGGAGCTCCCGGTCCAGCGATCCCCAGTTGACTCCGATGCGGACCGGCTTCCCGTGCTCCACCGCGACCTCGATGATGCGGCGGAAGTGGGCGTCGTGCCGCGCCCCCGCGCCCACGTTCCCGGGGTTGATGCGGTACTTGTCGAGGGCGCGCGCGCATTCGGGGTGCTCGGTGAGGAGGATGTGGCCGCTGAAGTGGAAGTCGCCGATGATGGGCGCGGTGACGCCCTGGTCCCGCACGCGGCGGACGATCTCGGGCACCGCCTGGGCGGCCTCGGGCGTGTTCACGGTGATCCGCACCAGCTCCGAGCCGGCCTGGGCCAGCGCGACCGTCTGCTCCGCCGTGGCCCCAGGGTCGGCGGTGTCGGTATTGGTCATCGACTGGACCGCCACCGGCTTCCCGCCGCCGATCGTCACGGATCCGATCCGCACCGCCGTGGAGTCGCGCTGGGTCGAGGGCATGATGCCGTCAGTCTACGCGGGGCGGGCCCGGGGGTCAAACGGGCGTGGTATCCTCGATTCATGAGCACTCAGGTGCGGGCCATGTTCGCGTCCATCGCGAGGCGATACGACAAGGGAAACCAGGTGCTTTCCCTGGGGCTCCACCACCGGTGGCGCCGGGCCGCGGTGAAGGGGAGCGGCGCCAAGCCCGGGGACAGGGTCCTCGACTGCGCCACCGGCACGGGGGATCTGGCGTTCGCGTTCCAGCGCGCGGTCGGCCGCCAGGGAAAAGTCCTCGGCATCGATTTCTGCGCCGAGATGCTGGAGGTCGCGCGCGCCAAGGCGGAGGAGGAAGGGCTTCCCACCCAGTTCGAGGAGGCCGACACGCTGCACCTTCCCTACGCCGACGGCGCCTTCGACGTCGCGTCCATCGCCTTCGGGATCCGGAACGTGGACGATCCCGCCCAGGGCGTGTCGGAGATGGCGCGCGTGGTGCGTCCGGGCGGCTCGGTGGCGGTCCTCGAATTCGGGCAGCCGGGCGGGGCTCTCTTCGGGCCCCTCTACCGGTTCTACAGCGCGCACGTGATCCCGCGCATCGGCGGCTGGCTCACGGGGAAGCGGTCCGCCTACGAGTACTTCCACCGCACCTCCTCCGAGTTTCCCTCGGGTCCCGCGTTCGTGGCGCTCATGGAGAACACCGAGCGGTTCTCCTCGGTGCGCGCCCGGAGTCTCACGGGCGGCATCGCGCACGTGTACGTCGGAACGGTGGGGAAGCCCGCGTGAGCTTCTCGGCGCGGTTCCCGGTGCGCTTCCAGGACGTGGACGCCGGGGGCGTGCTCTTCTTCGGGCGGATCTACGACTATTGCCACCACGCCTACGAGGAATTCTGGGGGGCGGAAGGCGTCGACCGAGCGCACTTCTTCGCGGGTGCGGAATATCTCGTTCCCATCGCGCATTCCGAGGCCGACTACCGCCGTCCCATCCGGCATGGGGACCGGATCGACGTGCGGATCGACGTGACGCGTGTGGGGCGGGCCTCCTTCACGCTGCGCTACCACGTGACCGGGCCCGAGGGGGATCTCCGCGTGGAGGCTTCCACCGTGCACGCGTTCGTGGATCGCGGGACCATGAGGCCGATCCCGATTCCGGATCCCCTACGCGCGATTCTCCTCCGCCATCTCCTCCGCGAGCCGGCTCCGAATCTCGCCACGTAGGAGCTTCCCCACGCCGTTCCTGGGAAGCGCGTCCACCACGCGGAGTCTCCGGGGAAGCTTGTAGGGGGCGAGGGTCCGCCCGGCCAGCGCCCGAAGCTCCTCGAGCGTGACCTCCGCGCCTGCCCGGCACACGACCACCGCGGCCACCTCATGGCCCCAGCTTCCGGCCGGCAGCGCCACCACGCACACCTCCGCGATTCCGGGATGGCGCGCGAGGGCCTCCTCCACCTCGGCCGCCGCGACGTTCTCGCCGCCCACGACGATGCGGTCCTGGCGGCGGTCGAGGACCCGCAGCCGCCCGGCCCCGTCCCACGCGCCGAGGTCGCCGGTGCGAAGCCACCGGCGATCGAACGCGGACGCGTTCAACTCGGGCTCGTCGAAGTACGCCTCCGCCACCATGGGACCGCGCACGAAGATCTCGCCTTCCGCGCCCGGCCCGAGGGCCCGGCCGTCCGGGCCGCGCACTTCGACGTGGACGAAGGGAAGGGGCCTTCCCGCCGTCTCGAGCCCCTCGGGCCATTCCCGCGGGGAGAGCGTCGTGACCTGGGACGTGGTCTCGGTCATGCCGTAGGTGGGAAGCGCCACCAGGCCCAGCTCCGCCGCGGTCCGGAGCAGTGCCACGGGAGCGGGTCCGCCGCCCACGAGCGCCGCGCGAAGCGATGGAGGAAAGGGACGGCCGCCCCGCGCCTCGAGCAGGCGCTCCAGCATCGGGGGCACCAGGGAGACCAGGGTGATTCCTTCGCGGTCGATCGCCCGGCTCACCGCCTCGGCCTCGAAGCGCTCGTGGATCAGGACCGCGGTTCCGTAGGTTGCGCTCCTCGTGAGCACGGAGAGGCCCCCGACGTGGTGCAGAGGGAGGCAGGAGAGCCACACATCCTCCGCGCGCACGCCCAGGTTTCGCGCGGAGGCGAGCGCGCTCCAGAGGAAATTCCCGTGGGTCAAGACCACCGCGCGCGGCCCGCCCTCGGTGCCGGAGGTGAAGCAGACCGCGGAGGGAGCGTCGAGGCGGCGCTGGAACAAGGGCGGCTTCGAGGCGCGCGGGCCGGATCCCCGCGCGGGAGCGGGCACCGGGGTCGCGGTCAGCGCGAAGTCCACCTGCGCGCGCTGGCGCATCGCCACGCGCTCGGGCTCCGTCAGGCCGGCGCCGATGAAGACCGGTAAGAGCCCCACCCGATGGAGCGCGTGGAGCGTGGTCGCGAAATGAAGCCCCTCCTCCGCTCCGAACTCGAGCGAGACGTGCTCGCCCGAGACCAGGCCCTGCTCGAAGAAGGAGCGCGCGGCCTCGGAGACCGCCTCCTCGAGGCGGCCGTAGGTCCAGCGCTCCTCGCCCATGCGGAGCGCCAGGCGGTCCGGGCGCGTGCGGGCCCAGAAGGAGACCGGATCCCAGGTCTCGTACGCGCCCATCACCTCCGGGGCCTCGGTCACTCCGCCTCCATCGTGTACGCTTCGCGCCAGAACTCCTCCGGGAGGGCGATGCCCAGGCCCGGTCCCTCGGGCACGAGGATCGTCCCCCCCGAGGGCGCGGCCGAGGGGGCGAGGTCCGAGTCCAACGCCTCGCCCGTGGCGACCCCGTGCGCGTACGCCGTCTCGCCCAGCGACGCCGCGAAGTGAAGCGCCGCCGCGCGTCCGATCGCGCTCTCCATGAGCGAGGTCACCACCAGGGGCAGGCCGGCGTCGCCCGCGACATTCTGCACCGAGCGCGCCTCCCGGAGCCCGCCCAGGGCCATGGGCTTCAGGATCAGGATGTCGGCCGCGGAACGATAGACAATCATCTCGGCGCTCTTGGTCTCACGGACCGACTCGTCGGCGGCGATCCGGACCGGCACGCCCCGGCGCACCCTTGCCATGCCCTCCAGGTCTTCGGCGGAGACCGGCTGCTCGGCGTATTCCAGGTCGAAGCGCGCGAGCGCGCGGAGCGCTTCGATCGCCGCCTCGGGGCTCCATGCCTGATTCGCGTCGATGCGGACCTTGATGCCGGGGCCCACCGCCTCGCGCAGCGCCTGAAGGCGGGCCTCGTCCTCATGCGCGCCGGCGCCCCCCACCTTGACCTTGAGCGTGCCGATCCCGGTGGCGACCGCGCGGGCGCCCATCTCCGCCGCGCGCCCGGCCGAGACCCGGGGAACCGTGGCGTTGACCGGAACCTCGCGCAGCGTGGAGGCGCCGCCCAGGTAGCGCGCCAGGGAGAGCCCGTGCCCCTGCGCGATCAGGTCGTGGAGCGCGCAGTCGATCGCGGCCCTCGCGGTGGGTGTGGCCGCCACGGGCGCGAGCGCGGGGAGGTCCGCGATCGCCCCGGCGTAGCCGTCCCGTCCCATGCCCACGAGGCGCGGGAGCACCAGCCGAAGCCCCGCGCCGGCGGAGGCGTGCGTCTCCAGCCCGAATCCCGGGAAGGGAGCCGCGTCGCCGAGCCCGACGCGCCCGAGATCGTCCTCCAGCGCCAGGATCCAGCCTCGCCGCTCCGTCACGTCCCCGTCGGCGCTGGGCCAGGGGTCGCGAAGGGGAAGGGAATAGGACTTGAGCCGGGCCCGCACGATGCTCACGCGGCCGCCATTCCGGCCGCGAAGAGGAGGCCGAAGAGGACGTGAAGCCGCGCGGTGCCGACGAGCGCCGCGTTCAGCGAGGGGCCGTCCTCACGGCCGAGAACGCGCCGGCCCTCCGCGAGGGCCAGAGGCGCGGTGACGAAAGGCAGGAGCGTCCAGGCGCCCGCGCGGCCCGCGAGGAAGAGCGCCGCGGGCGTCACGTAGGCGGCGGCCAGGAGCGCCAGATACTCCGCGCGCGCTCCACGCCGACCGACCCGCACCGCCACGGTCCGCTTCCCGGCGGCGCGGTCTCCGTCGAGATCGCGCACGTTGTTGACCACGAGGATCGCGGTGGCCAGGGCGCCCACCGGCACGGCCGCGGCGAGCGCGTCCAGGGAGGCGGCCCCGGCTTCCACGAAATAGGTGCCGCACACGGCGACCACACCGAAGAAGAGGAAGACGAAGAGATCCCCCATCCCGTGGTAGGCGAGCGGCCAGGGCCCGGCCGTGTACGCGACGCCCGCCGCGATGGAAGCGAGCCCGATCGCGACCACGATCCACCCCGCGGCGAGCGCGAGGTAGAAGCCGGCGGCCGCGGCGAGCAGGAAGGAGAGGACGGCGCCCGCGCGGACCTCCGCGGGCGTGAGCCATCCCGCCGCGAGCGCGCGGGGAGGGCCGAGGCGCCCGCCCTGGTCGGCGCCACGGCGAAAATCGCCGAGGTCGTTCACGAGGTTCGTTCCGATCTGGATGAAGATCGCGCCCCAGAGCGCGGCGAGCGCCGGGCCCAACCGGAACGCGTGGTCGCGCGCGGCCAGGCCGGAGCCGACCGCGACGGGCACCAGGGCGGCGGCCAGGGTCGGCACGCGCACGGCATGGAGCCACGCGCGCGCGCGGCTCACCGGCTCAGTTCCGGCCACCGCTCAAGGCAGGCGGCGGAACTTGGAGAAGTCGGGCTTCCTCCGCTCCAGGTAGGCGTTCCGGCCCTCCTGGGCCTCTTCGGTCATGTAGTAGAGGAGCGTGGCGTTTCCCGCCAGCTCTTGAAGCCCGGTCTCGCCGTCGCAATCGGCGTTGAGGGATGCCTTGAGACACCGCAGGGCGAGCGGGCTCATCGCGAGCATCTCGCGGCACCACGCGACCGTCTCCTCCTCCAGCCGGTCGAGCGGCACGACGGTGTTCACCAGCCCCATCGCGAGCGCCTGCGCGGCGTCGTATTGCCGGCAGAGGTACCAGATCTCGCGGGCCTTCTTCTGGCCGACGATCCGCGCCAGGTAGGAGGCTCCGAACCCACCGTCGAAGGAGCCCACCTTGGGGCCGGTCTGCCCGAACCGCGCGTTCTCGGCCGCGATGGTGAGGTCGCAGACGACGTGGAGCACGTGCCCTCCTCCGATCGCGAAGCCGGCGACCATGGCCACGACCGGCTTCGGGAGCGTACGGATCAGGCGCTGGAGATCCAGCACGTTCAGGCGAGGCACCTTGTCCTCGCCGACGTAGCCCGCCTCACCGCGGACGCGCTGGTCCCCGCCGGAGCAGAAGGCCTCGGTGCCTTCGCCGGTCAGGATCGCGACGCCGATCTCGGGATCCTCGCGGACGTCCTCGAAGGCCTGGATCATCTCCTCCACCGTCAGGGGACGAAACGCGTTTCGCACGCCGGGGCGGTTGATCGTGATCTTGGCGATTCCCTCGGCCTTCTCGTAGCGGATGTCGGTGAACGCCCGCGCGGTCTTCCACGCGAGGGCGGCGGCCTTGGTCACGGTGGTCTGGGTCATGGACGTAGGGCTCCTCGTTCGGATGTCGGGGCTGGGCTCACGGGGTGATCGCTTCGGCGCGCTCCGCCGGGGGCGCCACGTTCCAGTGGGCCGCGATCGCCTCGGCGAACGCATCGCCGGCTTCGAGATGAACCGTGTGTCCCGCGCCGGGAACGACCACACACCGCGCTCCGGGCGCCGAGGCCGCGGAGCGCCGGGCCACCTCCACGTACTTCGGATCCCGCTCGCCGGCCAGGAAGAGCGCGCCGGAGCGGAGCTCGGCAAGGCGCCCTCCCACGTACTCGTGCGCGCCCTGGCCCATGCCGCGGAGCGAGCGCGCGAGGCCCGCGGTGGAGTTGCGGAGCCTCCTCGCGCGGAGCGCGGACAGGGTCGCGGGCGGAAGCTCCCACTGGGTCTCGAAGAGGGGGAGCGTGCCCCAGTAGTCGGCGAACCATTCGATTCCGCGCTCCTCGATGCGCACGGCGAGCGCGTCGTCCGCGTGGCGGCGCCGGGCGCGAGCGTCGGGATCCTCGATTCCCGCCGAGGCGCTCTCGAGAATCAGCGAGCGGACGCGCTCCGGGTGGGCGAGGGCATAGTGCAGGGCGACGCGTCCTCCCATGGAATAGCCGATCCAGTCCGCCCGGGCGATGCCCAGGCTCGCGGCGATCGCCTCGAGATCGCGGACGGTCTCGGACATCGTGTACCGGACCGGATCCTCGGGGGTCTGGGATTCCCCGTGTCCCGCGAGATCGATCGCGACGACAGCGCGCCCCAGGCTCCGGATCCGGGGCGAGAGCGGGGCCCAGTCGGCGCTCGAGCCGCTGAAGCCATGGAGCAGCACGGCCGCGTCCTCGAGGGAGAGGTCCCCCTCGACCTCGAGGTGATAACGGACGCCGCGAATGTCCAGGTTCATGAAGGAATCCTCCCGATGGTCCGGACCGCGTCTTCCCACACGGCCTGATGCCAGGCGCGGTTTTCCTCTCGGTCCGTCCGGATCTCGATGACTTCGGTGGTCCGGGATCGAAGTGCGGCGCCGGCGTGGCGCGCGAGCTCTTCCCAGGTGTTCGGCTGCGAGTGCGGAATCCCATACATCGACGCGACGGCGGCGAAGTCCAGCCCATGCGGCGTCCCGAAGTACGTCTCGAAGGAATCGTGCCGGGCCGCGGGCAGGAACGAGAAGATGCCCCCGCCGTCGTTGTTCACGACCACGATCGTGGCCGCCACACGCTCCTCGCGCGCCATGTGGAGCGCGTTCAGATCGTGGTGGAAGGAGAGATCACCGGTGACCAGGAGGAGTGGCGCGCCGGAGCCGGCGCTCGCCCCGAGGGCGCTCGAGACCAGGCCGTCGATCCCGCTCGCGCCCCGGTTCACGAGCACGCGATGGTGCCGCGGATGGGCGGGCACGAACGCGTCGAGGTCCCGGATGGGCATGCTGTTGCCCACGTAGAGGACGGTCTCCTCGGGGAGCGCGGCGAGAAGGGACGGGAAGAGGGCGCCCTCCACGATGGGCTCCCGGAGCGTGCGATGCCGCGCCAGGACCTCCCTCGCCGCCCGCTCCGCGGCCTCCATCTCCTCGCGCCAGCTGGGCAGGGGATCGGCCGAGGCTTCCAGCGCGTCGGCCAGCGCCAAGGCGGCCTCCTCCGGGTCCGCGGCCAGGACCTCGCGCGCCCGGCGCGCCGGGCTCCTCCAGGCCGAGGCCGGGTCCACGAGCACGTGCGCGGCCGCGGGGTGCCGGGCCGCGTAGGCGTGGTAGGCCTTGGAGGTCAGCGCGGCCCCG
>Ga0075426_10003994_pt1 | contig 10494 bp, 13 predicted proteins | sample SoiMethybrSBSTD5_FD_75304 | JGI IMG/M metagenome (GOLD analysis project Ga0075426, IMG submission 75304) | Bulk soil microbial communities from a Populus tree surrounding site in Tennessee, USA - Soil MetaG P. TD hybrid SBSTD5 | ecosystem: Environmental > Terrestrial > Soil > Tree plantation...
CTCTTCGCGACGGTCTCCGGTTACCTGGTGGGCGTGATCGGCTCGTCCAACAACCCCATCTCCGGGCTAACGCTTTCCACCATCATCATCGCCGCGCTGCTCATGTTGGCGCTGGGCGTTTCAGGCACCGGCGGCGTGCTGGCCGTGCTGGGCGTGGCGGCCGTCGTATGCGTGTCCTCCGCCGTGGCGGGCGAACTGTTGCAGGATTTCAAAGTCGGGTACATTCTCGGCGGCACTCCGCGCTCCATCCAGATCGTCGAACTGATCGCCGTGATCTGCGCCAGCCTCGTGATGTACTTCCCGTTGATGGTGCTCGACCGCGGCATGGGCGGGTTCGGCAGCGCCAAGCTTCCCGCCCCGCAAGCGGGCCTAATGGCCTATCTCGCGCAAGGCATCGTGGGCGGCGAGATGGCCTGGCCGCTCGTGATCGTGGGCGTCCTGATGGGCTTCGGCCTGGTGCTCGTGCGCGTCAAGAGCCCCATGCTCGTGGCCATCGGGATGTACTTGCCGCTGGGAACGGTATTCGCGATTTTCGTCGGCGGAATGATCCGCTGGATGACCGATTCCCTCAGCCGCCGTCGCGGTCACAACGAAGCGCAACGCGCGCGCGTCGATAACGTGGGCGTGCTTGCCGCCTCGGGACTGATCGCCGGCGAAGCCCTGCTCGGCCTCGTCACCGCCACATTCAACTTCCTCGACAAACCCCTGCATCAGTTCTTGACAAGCCCTTCATACGCAGTCGGGATAATCGTGATGGCCCTCATCGCCTTCGTCCTAGTGCGCTATCCCATCGCCAACGCCGGCCGCCCCGACGAGCCCGCTCCGCCAACCGCGATGATGTGAGGACGAATCCTCGATGAAGCGCACCACCCTCATCATCGACAAACAACTCCTGGCCGACCTGACGCAGATGGCCGCCGCGCGAGGCCAGACTCTGCCCGCGCTGGCAGACGAATTCCTGCGTGAAGGCCTCCAGCGTGCGCATCCCGGCAAACACCCGAAGCCGCGGCCGCTGCCGCGAGGTAAGAACATGGGGCGTGAACTAGTAAACATCGCCGACCGCAACGCGCTCTACGACGTGTTCGACCGCGACAGCACCTTTCTCACAGGCCTTAAACCCCCGCGTCCGTGATACGATCTCCCCTTCCAAGGAGGCCGTCCCCATGCGCGCCGCTATCCTGTTCTTCGCCGCCTGCTTTCTGCTCGCCGCCCAATCCAAACTCACCGCCATCCGCTGCGGCCGCCTGATCGACGGCAAAAGCGCCGCCGTACGCTCGAACGCCGTCATCGTCATTGAAGGCGAGCGCATCCGCGAAGTCGGCGCATCTGTTCCCGCCGGCGCCCAGGTCATCGACCTCACTCACTCCACCGTGCTCCCCGGCCTCATCGACAACCACACACACATCCTGCTCAACGGCGACATCACCATGGCCGACTACGACGAACAGTTGCTCAAGCAGTCCATCCCATACCGGGCCATCCGCGCCACCGTCAACGTGCGCGCTGCGCTCCTGCACGGCTTCACCACCATGCGCGACCTCGAAACCGAAGGCGCCATGTACGCCGACGTGGACGTCAAGACCGCCATCAACCGCGGCATCATTCCCGGCCCGCGCCTGTTCGTCGCCACGCGCTCGTTCGCGCCCACCGGCTTCTACCCGTTGCTCGGCTATTCGTGGGAGCTCAAGGTGCCCAAAGGCGTGCAGGAGGTCGATGGCCCCGATAAGATCCACCACGCCGTGCGCGAACAGGTCGGCTATGGCGCCGACTGGATCAAGTATTATTCCGACCTCCACTATTTCCTCAAAGACGGCGCGCTGCATTCCCGCCCTAACTTCACCGACGAGGAAGCCCGTGCGCTGGTCGATGAGACGCACCGCCTGGGCCACAAGGTGGCGGCGCACGCCATGGGGCGCGAGGGAATCGAATCAGCGCTGCGCGCGGGCGTCGATACTATCGAGCACGGCGACGGCCTCGACGACCAACTTATCGACATGATGGTGAGCCGCGGCGTCTACTGGTGCCCCACCATCTATGTCGGCATCTACGTGGCCGAGGGACGGGCCGCCGCGGGCTCTCCCCTTTGGCCCAAGATGCGCGATCTCGCCGCCGCTGCCTTCGCCAAAGCCGTCAAAAAAGGTGTGCGCATCAGTTTCGGCACCGACGCCGGCGGCTTCGCCTGGACCGAAAATCAAGCCAAGGAATTCGCCTACATGGTGAAGTACGGCATGTCCCCCATGCAGGCCATCCAGTCGGCAACCGCAGTCGCCGCCGCCCTCCTCGACCAGCAGGACAACCTCGGCGCAATCGAGGCAGGGAAATTCGCCGACATCATCGCGGTGGACGGCGACCCGCTGAACGACATCACGGAACTAGAGCGCGTGAAGTTTGTGATGAAGGGCGGGGTGGTGGTGGGGAGATGAGAGGGGCTGCGCCTTTTTTCCACAGAACGTTCACATCAGGGGGCCCTCAACTTATTGAAACTCCGCCAGATATTGTTGAGGAAAAACAGGAGATGCGAAGCATGTTTTCTTTGCTACGAAAACAGTTTCCTAGTGTAATGTTTAAAGGAGGTGGCGGTTTTCGATGCGAGAAGGAGAAGAGCGTTACGAATTCGAGAAACGGCAGGCAAGACTCACTGATTTTTTGACTGGTTCAAGAGCACCCGAGGGCTTCAGTGATCCCCGTTGGAAGCCTCGGCTTAGGATGTGGCACCAGGCCCGCGCGATGCTCACGGCTCCTGAACTCTTGGAGGCGTGCCAGTATGCGCTGACCCTCTTAGGGGGACTCGCTTCTGAAGATTTTGCTGCGGGTGGGGATCGGCCTGCCCGCGAGAAGTTGCTGAATGCGATCTCCCTCGCCACTGATGGGCAGTTCGACTCGCAAGCTCTGGCCCAAAGATGCGCAGGTGATGTCAGAGAAGCGATAGTAGTGAACCGGACATTCGCGTAGCGTCCAGATGAGTAAATCGATGCCATGATTAACACAGTTACCGAATGGAAGAAGCTGCCTCTTACGTCAACCGAGAAGTGCGAAAGGTGCGATGAAAAGGCATCTCATTGTAAGCGCGATCGTCTGCTATCCGGAAAATACACTCAGTGGTTCTATTTTTGTGAAGTGCACGCACTTGAGGAGAATTATCCTTACCAGGTACCGACTGCGCTGGTTGAAGCGCGGGAAGGAAACCAAGGACAGGAACGTGAGGACACGCCGCCCGTTTCCCGAGAGGGCCCCCGGGTCGCGTTGCTTCAACCTCGCCTTTCCCCTATTCTGAATACGATGGAAGTACACTTCACTCCAGAGCAGGAAGCGCAGCTTGCGCAGATCGCCAGCAAGGCAGGCACCGACGCCGAGCGGCTCGTGATGGACGCCGCGTTGCGCCTGCTTGAGGCAGTTGCCGAGCTGCCGGCCGAGGAAGAAGCCGCTCTCGCCACCTGGCTTAACGGGCAGAAAGCTGACGAGTGGGACCGCCAAATGCAAAAGGATTTTTCGCCGGGAGGCCGCGCGCTACGCGTTGTCGAGAAGGTCAAAGCCGATATTTCCGCCGGCAGGTTCAAGCCGATGGATAAAAAGCGCACGTAGCCGCAGGCAGTGACCTTTCTTTCCTACGCTTCGGACGAATTCTGGGATCTTTACCACTCCCTTCCACCAGATGTTCGAAAACAAGCCGATAAACAGTTCGAACTCTTCCGCCAGAATCCACTGCATCCCTCGTTGCGCCTGAAGCCCCTTGGCGAGGTGTGGAGCGCACGGGTGAACCAGGCCTACCGGGCCCTGGCCTACCGCGAAGGTCGGGTCTTCTATTGGTTTTGGATCGGATCTCACCAAGAATATGAACGAATTCTTGGCCGGTAACGCCACCCGGAAGCAACTTTGCCTTTGGGCAAACCTTGGGACGGCAAACCTGGGCAACCCCGGGACAGACCGGGTGTTTCTCAGCACGCCATGCGCCCGTCCCCCATGTTGAACCAGGCTATCGGCGCGAGCTGTCCAGCCTTGCCGCCTCACGCGGCGCGGGCGCCCCTCGCAGCAATCCTTCCGTGCTGAGGTCTTCGTCCAGGTCCGGCCAGTGAATGCCGTATCCACCGCCGCAAATTTCCCACCGTTGCCGCTGAGCTTCAGTTGCTTCCAGGAGCCTCGGATACCACACCAGCGGAACCGTGATGGTCCGGCCATCCATGAGGCCCACCGACAGACTTTCGTCTGTGAAACTCACGGAGGCGACACGTTCATCAGCGGTGAGTGCCAAAATACCCATGCCAGGCTTCCAGGAGCTCTTGCCGATGCTCCACTACTAACGATTGTACCTTGCGGAGTTCCGCTGCGCTAAATCCCAGGTTGCGCGCCAGACCCACCGGCTCTAACCAAAACTTCGCTGACTGTGTATCGCGGTCCACATGAACGTGAGGCGGCTCTGTTGTTTCGTGGCTGTAGAAGTAAAGCCTATATGGGCCCAGCCGCAAGACAGTCGGCATCTACAGATACTCTATACGGTTGCGCGAGGCGCCCGAGGACCTACAGCGTGACACCGCCCTCATCCGCCCTCACCCTGCTGTATACTTTCTCTTTCTCCGCGTCTCCGCGTCTGTGCGGTGAAAGAGCTGGAGGCCTTAATGGACACCCAAGCCTACGTAACGATCCACGGCAAAGTGCAGGGCCCATTTCGAGGTAATCACCGTTACAAATCAGGCGTGGAAGTCCATGCCTTTCAGTTCGGGGTTCAATCGCCGCGCGACACCGGCAGCGGACAGGCGACTGGGAAACGGCAGCACGGGACCCTGACCGTCACCAAGGAATGGGGCGCCTCAACCCCCCAGCTCTTTCAGGCCCGTGTTGCAGTCGAGGTGCTGGATTCCGTTCTGTTGGAGTTTTTGGACCAACACCGGCCGGAAAGGGTCGCTTACACGATTCATCTCACCAATGCGACCATCTCACAGGTGCACCACATCGGGCACGGCAAGCACCGGGTCACGTTCGTTTACGAGGACGCTCAACTGACACGCCTCAGCGCCGCAGTAGCCGGACCCGTGCCGATACCGTACCCTAGTTGAAGTCTTCCAGCTCGCAACGTCAACGCTTTACTCCTCGGCGACTGCCTGCCCTAGGGGCAGACAGCGGTTACAGCCAGGGCCGCATTCTCGCGCCGATGTCATCCGCCAGACTGGTGCGCAGCCGCGTAGCTGCTTGCAAAATCTCGGCGGTCATTTCGGGGTCTATTTCCGCATCGGGATTTGCCTTCACGCGCTCATTTTCGATCGCCTCCTGCAGCTTCGCCTTCAGCAGGAAATACGGTTTCCGGCTGCGCCTGGAGAGATAGATTCCGCCCTCGCCGAAATACCAGTCGCGCATATCGTCGGATGTTTCTTGCAGCCTGCGGTGTGTAAGCACTACCCGCGGAGCGAACCGTGCCAGGGGCCGTGTTTTCGGCCACAGCTTCGTGTAGAGTTCCAGTCTCTTGGTGTGCAGATGCTTGTCGTAATCGGCCCTCAGCTCCAGTCGCATTTTGGAGCGAGTGACGAAATACGTAAGCACCGCGGAGGCTACGCCGCTAACCACACCCGTTATGACTGAGACGCCGTCCATCGGACGAATCTACCATATCGATTACGCCGGGCCGTGCCAAATGGCGTTCACACGACACGGCCTATTCTCTGTAGCCCCTGTATCTCCTGATTTCATCTGGATTTGCGCCCATAACCGGTGTCTCGAGCGGGCGGAGTCAGATGAACTCCAAGGGTAAGATACAGAACGAGAGGTTGCCAGTGCGGAAAGGGACACACCATGGGTTTTGACATCGTTCGGACGCCGACCCTCCAGGCGGTCGCGACCGAAGATGAGCGGCGGCTGGCGGACGATCTCCAAAGGCGCGTGGACGAAGCGGTCAGCCAGGCCGAGGCGCAGCCCGAGGTGGTCGAAGCCGCCGCATCGCAGCGTGTCGCCGCGGAACGGTTGGCCGGATTGCAGAAGGCCGAGCGCATCCTGAATCAGTTCGCCGGTCAATCCCGCGAACAGATGGCCGCCATGTCCCAGACAGCTCTCGAGGCCATCATTGAGTCGGCGGTATCAGGCGGCAAACCGGATTTCGGGAAGTTGAAAGATCTGGTCGCCGTCGAAAATCAACATCGCTACGCCAATCGCGCCATAGAGCGGGTGGTCGAGCACCTCATCCCCCTGGCGCGGGCGGCGCATCTCCGGGAGGAATCGCGCGCCGTGATCGCCAAAGCGAGGGCCTTGGACCAAGTCGCTCAGGAGCGCGCCGAGAAAGTGCTCGTCCATCTGCGCGACGCGGTTACCGAGGAGGTGGTGCTCCCGGTCGATATGTCGAAAGGCGTCGTGGGAGCGTTATTGGCGCACGCCCTCGGACTCAAAAAGTACGCCCGGCAGTTGTCCGATGACGCGGACCAAATCGAAATGGCGTACACCAAACGACGCGAAGGCTAAGGAGACGGCCTATGAGCATGCGTAATCAGTTCGAAGCCCTGGTTCGCGATCTGGACAAGGAAAGCCTGGAGCAGTTGAGGCAGTCCGTAAGCTCGGAAATCGACGGGCGCGGAAAGGAAAAGGTCATGCAGCTCGAGGACATCCACGCCCGCATGACGGCGGAGGATAAAGCGCAGGCCCTCAAGGAGATTGCGCGCGTGCTTGAAGGGCGGGAGTGAAGGCTTATGCGCGACTTGAGGCGCCACTGGCAGGAAATCCGCGCGATCGAGAGCAGTCTGCCCCAATTCGTCTGGCTGGCCAGCGCCGACGATTCGCAGAAATGCGTGGTGGAAGTTGCCGCGGGGCAGGCGGCCCGCCTGATCCACGCGAAGTCCCACCGTCTGGCGACGGAAGAAGAAATCAGCGCGCACCGGGCCAACGAGGAGGCTGCCAAGCGCCTCAACTATCTTGACGGGTTGCGCCGCCAAGGTATCGCTATCGTCTCCGTTCGTTGATGGGCCGCGTGGCGCGCACTGTTATCATGAAGTTCGCATGCCGCAAGTCACTCCGACCGTCGTCATCGTGGGGCGGCCGAACGTCGGAAAATCGACGCTGTTCAACCGCATTACCGGCGAGCGGCGCGCGATTGTCGGCGATGAGCCGGGAATCACGCGCGACCGAATGCACGGTCACGCGCGATATGACGGCCGGCCGTTCGAAATTATCGACACCGGCGGCATCGTAGTCCACGACGACGAATACATTCCCAGCCAAATTCTGAAGAAGGCGCAGGTGGCGTTCGAAAACGCCGCTCACATCATTTTTCTTGTTGACGGGCGCGCCGAGATTACGGGATCGGACCGCGACCTGGCTCAGATGCTGCTGCGGCTGGGAAAGCCCGTGACGCTAGCGGTGAACAAAGCGGACACGGTGGCGCGCGAGGATCTGGCGCACCAGTTTTACGGCCTGGGGATTCGCGATGTGTTTCCGGTATCGGCGGAGCATGGAACGGGCGTGTCCGAACTGCTGGAGCATGTGACGGCGGGGTTTGGGCAGGAGCCATCTGAAGAGTCCACTGAGGCGATCAAAGTGGCCATCATCGGGCGGCCGAACGTGGGGAAATCGACGCTGCTGAACGCGCTGACGGGCGAAGAGCGCGCCATTGTTTCGCCCATTGCAGGGACGACGCGCGACGCTGTGGACGCGCACGTGCGGCACGGTGAGACGGACTACGTTTTTGTAGATACTGCGGGCATCCGGCGCAAGGGCAAGACCAAGGAGATGACGGAGAAACTAAGCGTCGTGATGGCGCGGCGACACATCCGGATGGCGCAAGTGGTGCTGGTAGTGCTGGACGCGTCAGAAGGAGTGCTGGGCCTGGACGCGACGATCGCGGGGTATGCGCACGAGGGGGGGCGCGCGGTAATCCTGGTTGTGAACAAGTGGGACACGATCGATAAGGGCAAGAAGCGCGGCTTCGAACAGCAGGTGCGTGACGAATTAAAGTTTCTGGACTACGCGCCGGTGATGTTTCTGTCGGCGAAGACCGGCGAAGGGGTCGCGCGGCTTTTCAAACTGATTCGCGAGGTTTGGGAATCGGCGGGGCGGCGGATCGGGACAGGCGAATTGAACCGGTTCCTCGAGTCTCTGCATTTCGAGGAGCGGAAGATTTACTATCTCACGCAAGCATCGGTGCGGCCGCCGACGTTCGTGCTGTTCACGGACCGGGCGGGGCCGCTGCACTTTTCGCACGAACGGCAACTGGTAAATCAACTCCGGCGGAGGTTCGGGTTTCACGGGACACCGGTGGTGGTGAAGGCCAAGGCGAAAAAGAAGTAGAGTGCAATCCGATCAGCGCTGGTTCTTGCGTTCCTTCTCCGCAATTCGCGCCTTCACTATGGATCAAGCCGTCGCACTTCCGCGCTTATTGCCGGCTTCTTCGAGCGGAATGGTGCGGGGCTCGAGTCCGGCTTTCGCCAATATGGCATAGACGAGAAAGCCGGCGATGAAGCTATAGACGACGGCGGGCTGGGCATAGGTTTTGAGAGCCGGCGACACGGGCAGACTGGGGAGAATGCCGACCAGGAAGCCGACCGCCCACGCTCCGTAACCGGCCCAGTTGATGCCTTCGCGCGGGCCTTTCCATTGCTTTCCCGAGAGAAGATAATCGGCCGCGATGGCTCCGCAGATGGGGCCGAACGACGCGCCCACGATGACGAAAAAGCCGATCAGGTTGGCGGCCACGCCAGTGACCGCGAGGACGATGGCCACGGTGCAGGCGACCATCATGGAAGAGATGCGCGGCACGCCGGGGATCATGGTGGAGAAGCTGTTGCCGGCTATGAAGGCGCAGAAAGTCGCGGGCGGAATGGAGGCGATGGTGAACAGGAAAAACATCGTGGTGGCGAGCAGGCCGCCGATGGAGGCGATCACGGCGTCGTAGCTGTAGCTCGTGAGCCCGGGATTGAGCACGTGCGCGCCGGCGACCGAGAGCAGGGGCAGGCATCCGGCGTAGACGGCGGCGAGGGCGATTCCGGTCAGGCCGCCCAGGCGCACATCGCGCGCGTTGCGGCTGTTCATGCCGAAATCAGCGCCGGCCGCGCCCGCGGTGGCGAAAAAACCTATCACAATCTGGATGAGCATTGTGAATGCCACGAAAGAGTTGGGCTCGGGTGGCGTGTAATTCGAGAGGCCGGGGCTGGTCTTGAGAAATACGACGAGCAGCATCAGGAACGGAATCAGATTGAGGAATAGCGAGAGCCGGGCGACGTATTGGATGCCTTTAGCGCCGATGTAGGCCATGATGTAACCCCAAATGACGCCGGTGATGATGAAGGGCAGGCTGCCGGGCTTCGCGTCGGAATGGATGCCGCCCAGGATGTACGTCGCGGACAAGTAGGTGCCGACGGCGAACCAGCCGATCTGCAGCGCGCCCATCAGCAGGCCCGGCATGAGGTAGCCGCCCTTGGTGCCGAACGTCGAGCTGCCGATGACGTAGAGTGGGAAGCCGGTCTTCATGCCCAGCATGGCGGGCGCGTAGTAATAGAGCGCATAGCACAGCAGGCCGGCGACGGCGACGGCGAAGATCGAGAGGCCGATGGAGGCATGCGCGATGGTGCCGATGGCGATGGCGTTGTAGAAGCCGATCCAGAGAAAGATGCCGGCGTAACTGGGGGCGGTGTTGGCGTACCAGGGACCGCGGTTGGCTGCCGGATTGGGCGTGGCTTTGGCGACGTAGGAGGGGAGCATGGGGGGCAGTATACTACTGGCGGGCGTGGTCTCACGGCGAGGCGATGTAGCGCGGATGTGACTTGTAGGCTGTGCCGGCGAATCTCTCTAAGGGCTAGACCGGACGTGTCCGGCCCCTACAGCGAGTAGGTACCGCTCCGTTCATTGTCGCGGCTCAGGCTGATTGGGCAGAGAGTTCTTGAAGAGCTGCAATGGGAGCGTGTTCGCCACCTGCTTTATTTCCCCGGAAGCAAAATTAAAACTCCAGGTTTCTTCGGCGTTTCCACAACGCATGGCCGGTGGCACGTCTTTTTCGGTCTCATCTACTTCGTGTGCCGTGGAAAACTTCGCTCGAATCAGAATATTGACGTTTTTTTCGTCACTGAATCCCGCATCCTCGATACGCAATAAGCAATGTTTATTTCTGCGTGCCTCGAGGATTGCTTGCAGCTCGGGTTCGTAGATGACGCCGGTTCCGGCATCGATGGCGAGCACCTGTTGCGTGTCCCCCGCGTCGGATCCCCACTGCCATTCCGCCGTCTTCACCAGGAGCATGCGGGAATTCTTGGCCCAGCCCAAAATCTCCATCCCATTCCCCCCGGCGGTGCGCTTCGGCGGCATCAGATAGACCAGCCGGTACGACGCATTGGCTCTGGCGACCCATAGGCGGGTTGTGAGCAAACATTCCAGATCGCTTTGCACCTCTACATAGGCGCGCCACTTCCCGCCTTCGGAAAGCGAGATCGGACTAAGGACAGACTTCGGCCGCTCTTTTTCCTGGCAGTTGACAAAGAGTGTCGTCTGCGAAACGGGCGCCTGCTGAGTGAATCCGAATGGCGGCAATAA
>Ga0075426_10003995_pt1 | contig 10494 bp, 5 predicted proteins | sample SoiMethybrSBSTD5_FD_75304 | JGI IMG/M metagenome (GOLD analysis project Ga0075426, IMG submission 75304) | Bulk soil microbial communities from a Populus tree surrounding site in Tennessee, USA - Soil MetaG P. TD hybrid SBSTD5 | ecosystem: Environmental > Terrestrial > Soil > Tree plantation...
CAGACTGTCGAGATCACTCCGGACCCGAAGCAGCTTCTTTGACACCGCGGGATCTGCCCAACGGGACGTGGGCTCGCCCTTGAGCAGAGCTTTGAGAAACTGATCAAGCCAGTAGAGCTCTTCATCGCGCCAGCGAACCCCACGGTCTTCGATTCCATCCGGTGTGATGTGGAGAGTCCATGTAGCCGCTGGATCAGGCGAGGCGCCGTTGGTCAAGAAGGGTCCAATCTCACGCTCCTCCTTCGTCGGAACAGTTAGATCATCACCGTCAAACTCGATACGCCGGTCGTCGCCGATCATGGTGTAGTAATCGTGTACTGCCAGCAGCCGTGCCTCCTGGCCGTTCCACGCCCATACGCTCGTTTGCGCGGGGAGCGTCCCCCCATTGCCAGAGTAGACGGCGTCGACATAGAACCGCGGCTCACCCGTCGCCATTGGCGGAAGCGAGGCGATGCTGCCAGAGAGTGGCCCGCAGTCTGCTGAAGCCCAGCAACTCAGGCTTCCATCCCCAGCCTTCGAGGACGCGTAGCGATCCATCGACCAGGTGACACGAGACGGGCCGTTCTTTCCTCGCTCGACCACAAAAAACGTCCCAGTCCCAGGGAAGGACGGGGCGACCAGGAACTGTCCTTGTCGCAGCTCAATCGCATGAGCGGTCAGGTCGTCGACAATGAGGAGGTCATCATCGCGCGCTGGCGGTGCGACCCGTGCGGCAAGCTCCTCGACGCTCGCGACGACATCCGCCGCGGAGGCAGCCGGATGAACATCCAAGTACGCGCTCAACCACTCACCGAGCAGCGCCCAAGTCCGTCGCAGCTCCGGATCCCGGTTGAACGGCCAGTTGGAAGCGCGGTTCAGCCGTGAGATGGACACGGAGAAATCTGCCTGGATTCGGCTCATCCGCTCCGTGGAGGATGGAGAGGGCGGTGGCTGCTGGGCCGACGAAGGCACCGACCAGCAGAAGGCGACCACCGCGGCCAGCAGCGTCGCATGTTTGGATGGCATGGACTCGATTCTCCGACCAGCAGGGAAACCATACTACGCTTCTGCCCGAATCGGTGCGGCCCAGACCCGAGTCGGCGCCTTGCCGCGACGCCCCACGGGTGAGCTCTCCACCTGCTCGGACGGGACCGCCACCTTGAAAGGGGAACGCTTCCCCTGGCAGCGAAGGCGTCTCACCTCCTCGAACGGAGCCGCCACCTTGAAAGGGGAACGCTTCCCCCGCCAGGACCTGCGTCCCACCTGCTCGGACGGAGCCGCCACCCTGAAAGGGGAACGCTTCCCCCAGCAGGAAGCGCTCGTCGTTCTGGAGGGGGAACGATTCCCCTCTGCCGGGGCGAGATCGCAGTCAGGAGCGCGGACGTCCGCCGCAGCACATCCCCTTCACCACGCCTCCACACCTCGCCGCTACTCTGCCGCCAGAACGTTCCACGGAGGAAGGACATGAACAGAACAAAATGGTGGACTGCAGCCGCGCTCACCGGCCGCGCGCAATCGGTGGGGTCAATCGTATTCTGAGGCCCAGGCCTCGCCCTTCTCGATCACCGCTCGCAGGCGCTCAAGGCCGTCCTCGACCTGTCCAAAGGGAGGCATCACCCCGAAATGGGCCAATGCCGCCGCTCGATCTCAAGAAGAGAGATTGGGGACCAAGGCCGATTTAAGGCACTCCAGCCGCTCTATGCAGCGGCGGAGAAGAGCGACACGCAGGTGGTGTCGCTGGTGGGGGGCGCGATAGGGGCCGGCTGCCCGGCTCTCGCTCGCCCCGCTCAGAAAGCGGTGGTATCGCCTCGGCCGCAGAAGCTGCCCGGCAGGTTGTGATAGGTCTTGGAAGTACCGGTCACGGTATCGGTCACCGTGATCGTGTATTCGACGTCGGAAAGAGCGCCATAGAAGACCCAGAAGTGGCCGTTCAACCCTCGGCCGTCGAGCACTTTGACGACCAGCTCAAGGTTGGCCGGATCGAAAAACCAGAAATATCCGGTCTGATCAGTGCTCGGCACTGCAGTGCCCTCCCCCTCGGCGCCGCCAGCGTGCTGGTTTTTCCAGTGGACCGCGACCTGGAAGCGGCTCCCCAGCAGGCACAGATCCCTTGTTCCAGCCGCGCAGGGCCCAGGGGCATCGGGCAGGCTGACTGCGATTTCCCGAGCTTCGGTCTCTGCTGTGACGGACGCGGGATCTGAAGGGCTTGAGAAAGCCCCGGTGTCACCTCTGCCACAGAGGTTGCCAGGTGCGTTGTGATACGTGCGGGCGACGCCGTTCGTAGTATCGGTGACCTTGATCGTGTATTCCACATCGGAAAGGGCGCCATAGAAAACCCAGAACTTGCCATTGAGCGGACGGCCGTCCAAAATCTTTACAATAAGCTCAACGTTCGCCGGATCGAAGAACCAGAATGCGCCGGTCTGATCGGAAATGGGGACTGTTGTCCCGAAGCCAGTCCGTCCCCCGGAATGCTGATCGCGCCAGTTGACCTCGATCTGGAACCGCCCGCTGAGGAGACAGAGGGCATCGAGCGCCGCGGTACAACCGCCCGCGATTGGCTCAGCGTAGAACGGATTGAATTGCAGTTGCGCAAACAGATTCCACGCGGTGGCTCCGACGTGGATCCGCCGGTTCAGGAGGAACGTTCCGAATGCTGTTGAGACGCCGTCGTGGCTCGCGGCGGCGATCCCCTCCCCGTCCCCGAACGGCGGCGTGGCCTGAGCCCTGCGGAGCTCCTGGCGCAACGCCTCCGCTCGGTCGTTCTGTCTTGCCAGCGCATAGGCTGTCGCCATGTGCGCAGTGCCTTCGAACCAGATGCCATCCCGATCCTCGTTGAAATCGTAGCCGGTGAACCCCTGGTCCCGATTGAGATGGTTATGCTCGGCGCATTCGAGGAGCTTGGGATGCAGGGTCAGCGCGCCAGATATCGCGAGCACGTCCCAGGGCTGGACATCCAACGATAGCTGCCCGGGCGTCGCGTTGCGTGTCGCCGCATCGGTCGTCCCGGCCAGGTTGCACCGAAGGCCGGCGTCCCACATCGCCGCCACGAAAACCCTGGCGTGCTCGGCCTCTGCTGCCCAGTTGACACCGGTCGGAGGAGCCGTATCGAATTTGGCCAGAGCCGAGAAGGCCGCGTAGAGGTCAAGGTTGTGCTCGGTGCTCGCCCAGGGGCGCAGTTGGGGATGGGCGGTCTCGGGACCATCGTATCCACCCAGAAACCCCTGGTAGGTCCCCGTGGCCGCATGGAAGCTCTTCTGGATGAACGCCCCGACACCCCGTGCCGCGTTCAGATATTCCACCTCCCGCGTCCGCCGGTAGAGCGCGAGGAGAGCTAGCATCGCCTGGGCGTTGCTGCCGCTGCTGAGGCCGTCCTGCCCTATCTCGACGAGTTTCTGCGCGGCCTCGTCATAGTAGCCCGGAATGGATACCGCGCCCGGTGCACCACTCGGCTGCCACCCCGGTGGGAGTGAGAGGTCGCCGGCCGAGTAGACATCCCGCAAGCGGCCGTCATGATAGGTGCGGTCGTGCTGGGTAGCGTAGCCGAAGGCCTGGCCGATGAGCCGCGCGCGGCGGAGGCTGTCCGCGCTGCCGTCGGCCAGGAAGGCGAGAAGAGCCATGGCATTGTCGCCAGTATACGCGGCGTTGCGGAAGACCAAGTCGAAGCTGTTCACCGGCGGCGGCGCCTGCTGGAGCGGCAGGGTGGTATAGCTACGCAGGAACCGGGGCTGGTTCAGGCGCGCCTCGCGATGAGATGCGTCGAGCTCGTATTGGATGTCGTCCAGGAAGAAGACGGCCCCTTGTGGATTGTCGGAGGTCGCCGCCACCCAGCCGAAGCCGCCCAGGACGTAATGGAGATCTTTGTCGGTCAGGTCGATCCGGTACTGCTGCCACTGCGCCTTGAGGGTAAGGCGCAGCTTGACGCCAGGGCTCGAGTCCGGATATGGGGCCGTCGGCGTGCCGCTGTCGGGGTCCCGCCCCACGCCGGCCGCCAGGAAATCGATCACTTCGCCGCCCGCCAGCCCGCGGGCCCAGAAGGTCAGCGCCGTGGCTCCCGAGAGATCGATCCCCGCGTTCGGCACCGTGCCGAAATTCGGCTGCGGCGCGGTCGCCCCCTGGGGGAGGATCCCGTTAAGCAGCAGGAAGCCGCCGAAACCGGCCGGAGAGCTCGCATCGAACTGGGCACGGATCGTGGTCGCTCCGGAGTGCGGATTGTCCGTCGAGCCACCCACCATCGTCACTCGTGCGCTCCCGTCTGGGATCTTTGCCCAGGAGCTGAAGTGATTGCCCGCCGAGCTCAAGTCGTCGTACACCGGGAAGCGGTTGTGGTACTGATCCATGACGCTCTTGAGGTACTCCAAGCTGGCCGCAGCGGACTGGCAACCCGGGCTGGTGCAGGGATCGGCGTATGCTGCGGGAGAGAGAGTCGCGCAGAGTAGCAGGGTCACGGCACAGAGGGCACGCATCGCTCGCCTCCTCAGTCGTTCGGAACCGGGGGAGCGGGATTCCCCAGCCAGTAGGGATTCACTCCACGCTCGGCGAAGATGAACCAAGCCGTGGCCCCCACATGGGCTCGCTTGTAGTAACGGTTACACTCCCCGTCGGACAGCTTGAACCCGGTAGGCAGACCGGCGTCCTGGTCGGTGGCGTTCAGGGCTCCCGAGCCGAGTTGGGACGATTCGAGAAACTCCACGATCCGCCGGTAGCGCTCGGACTGCCCGAGCACTCGATAGGCGACGGCCATCTGCGCCGTCCCTTCGTACCACACCCCCTGTCGACTCTCGTAGCCGCCGCTCCTGTGGCTCTTCCGCTGGCTGTAGTCGTACCCCTCTCCCCCTTCACGCTTCATCGTCCGTTCGACATAAGCGAGGGCTCTCTCCTTGTCTCGCTGTGAGAGCAGCGCTTCGTCTCGCAGGGCCAGCGCTGCCCAAGCCTGGATGTCGAGAGGAATCACCTTGTTGTTGATCAAGAACCCGTCGTCCGTACCTGTCCAGAATTTCCCCTCGACCTCGTCCCACATGTGCTTGACGAAGGAGCCGGCATGTCGCGAGCGCTCCAGCCATACGGGATCGCCAGTGATGCGGTGGAGCCGCAGAAACGCCGCATAGAGATCGATGTTGTGCTCGGTCGACTCATAGGTCACTCGCAGTGCGTCGGGCTCCCATCCTTCACGGCCGCCCGTGTAGCCACCCAGAGAGCCGCGGTCGCGGCAGTTGCGCTCTACCCACTCCCCCATCTTGCGGGCGGCCTCGAGATACCGCGTCTCGCCCGGGGCCGCTCCCATGTCGTGGAAGGAGAGGAGCGCCAACATCGCCCATGCGATGTTGCCCGTATTGAGACTGACGTCGTACTTGCTCTCCACCCACCCTTCCGGTCTGCGAAGGATAGCCTCGGGATAAGCCTTTTGGAGCAACTCCCACTGGCAGGCGAAGCTGCCGGCGCCCGGCGCCAGCAACCGGTTGAGTTCGACGACAAGGCTTTGACGCAGCGACCTCGGAGGCCCGTTACATTCGATCTGGGTCACTTCCTCGAGCCGGGTTGCACCGAGTAGACGCCGAATCTCGGAAGAGACGGCATCCTGGGAGTGAAGGAGGAAGGTGCGGAGGCCGACGGGGTCGTTGAGATCGCCGGGAATGAGCGCATCCGGGTCCCTAGCGCCGCCGAGAGTAAATCCGGGCATCCTCACGGTTCTGGCGCGATGGTCGACGAGCCAGCCGGGAGGAAGAGCGAGATCCCCGCCTTGATAGGCATTGCGCAGGCTCCCCGCATACTCCGAGGTCTGGAATCGATCCAGCGGCTGAAAGCGGTCGTGTTCTTGTGCATAGACGAAAGCATCGGCAATCTTCCTCGCGCGCGCCACTTCGCCTGTCGCTAGGAAGGCCATGAGGGCGAGAGCGTTGTCGTACGTCTGAGCGGTGCTGCGGGAGACCCGGTCGAAGTCGTCGTTCGAGGCCAGGGTCTCGTAGCTGACCAAGAACCGCGGCTCATCGAGCCTGGGCTTCTGGTACTGAATGTCGTCGAGATAAAAGGTGATGTCGCGAAGCCCGTTTTCCACAGCGCTGGCCGCCCAGCCGAAGCCTCCCAGTGCATAGGAAAGGTCACGCCCGCGAAGATCGAGAGTGTACTGCGTCCATTCGCGCGCGAGAGAGATATAGCCCGTGCTGACCTTCGGCGACGAATCCGGAAAAGCGAAGGGCTCCTGGGTGCAAGGGTCCGGTTGCGTTTGCGGCGGCTTGCTATCCGCATCCCAGCCGATCCCGAGGGCGAAAAACTCCACTCTCTCCCCGCCCTTCTCCCCTCTTGCCCAGAACGTCAAGCTCTTCGCGCCGCGCAGATCGACTCCCGCTTCGGCATAGCTGCCCCAATTGAACTCTGGTTGAGCACTCGACGAGGTCGGCCATTGACACCACTTCATAGCGGAGGATGCAGGCGCGACGCCGTTCTGTACGCCATTCATGAAATACCAGCCGCCCCAGTTGAACTTGCTATTCTCCACTTTGGACTTGAAAGAGGCTTTGATGCATGTCGTGCCGGAGTGCGGATTTTCCGTAAAGGCCTCATCCATCGTCGGCACCGTCGATTCGGCTCCGGGGCGCTTGGCGCTGTCCTGGCTGCTCATCCGTGCCCGCACCCCGAAGTGATTACCGGCGGCGCCGGCGTCCGTATAGACATCAAAGGTCGTATGGAAACGGTCCATCGTCCGCCTTAGATAATCGACGGCCCTCTCTTCATGAGATACGGCCTTCAGCCTCTCGGTTGGGCGCGCCTCCAAGGCAGAGCAGCCCAACAGCGCGATGCCGACTACCTGGCAGGCAGCTCTCCACAAGAGGGTCCGGCGGCTACGACAATGTACGTAGGCGTGGCTCATTGTCCAGAATCCGTAGTCTCGGCCGTCGGGCCCGAGGGCAGGTTGCTCGATTCATCGGATTTCCCGTTGTAACGCTTACGCAGCAACCAGGCATACCCTAGGTTGAGCGCGGCGATAAGCGTCGTGGGAATGAGGTAGACAGCACTGTTTCTTGGACCCCCGAGCCACGAATCCCTGTATGGAATGAGGCGGAACTCGAAAACGCTCGGAGCTGCATGGCCAACCCAGGCGAGCATTGCGAGGGTTATATGTACGAGGCTAAACCCGATGAGAACAAAAGGCAGAGAGCTGCTGTTATACATGTTGACCCTGTAATATGTTCCAAGATAAGAGACATATAGAAGCCAGGTCAAGAAGTGTAGATGTGGGTAGAACACGAACCCGTAGAGGTCATCACTGTGCATGCCGGCGCCATGGTCAGTAATTCGCAAAAACTGCTCCCAGGGAAGGAACCCTACAGCCTTGCCCGTGAACTGAGCTTGGAGAAACGCTGGCTCAGCATAGTGCGTAATCCAGAGTGCCATCTGCTGGATCACAACTATATTGTTGCGTATGTGAATGTCTACCGCTAAAGCAATGATGCAGGCCAGAGCTAGAACTGATGATACTTCAGGGGAAGTCAAGATGAGATCGAGGTCTCTTTTGTTGGAATTACCAGTATCCCCTGTCACCTTCAGGTACTGCATAAAAGCCACAAAAAGAGCACCGGCTAGGACGAGCTTGTAGTGAAACCAAGTATCCTCCTCCTCGATGCGTAGCTTGATCTCGTCGACCGCCTTTTGCATCTCTATCTTTAGCAGATCTTGGGCAGCGCTCGCCATCCTCCAAGATTTGGGATCAGAATTCTCAGTGAGAACGCTCTTGATTCGCATTGGCCGGACTGAGAACACAGGCAACAGCAACACGGACGTCACCAACAGAACGATGCCAGGGCCTATTAGGCGGGAGGAACGACCTGTCGAGCTCATCGCTCAGAACCCCATACTGAAGTTCAGGTCGAAGAGGTTGACGCTCTTTCCCAATCGCGGGAACCTCTCGCGGCTGTAGTGGACGCCGACGAGAAACGTCGTGGCGGAGAATCGCGCACTCTCGCGGGCAGGCGGCTCATGGAAGCTCAATGCAAAGAGCTTCGAATCGACCCCGATACCGATCCTGTCGTTCTCGAAAGCGGTCAGGCCGTCCCGCGAGCTGTCGTGCCGCACGGGGATCACCAGGTGAACGAACGCCGGCTGCAGGCCGAGGAAGGTCGCCTTCGGGATGCCTGGCTCCATCTCCTCGTCCAGAATCCGATAGAGGAGGGTGACGTCCGCCCGTAGTTGGGAGCTCGACTGGGACCTGTCGCCTATCACCTGCACCTTGAAGACCGTGGGTTGCAAGGTGACGTCGCATCGACCGAGGCCATTGAGGGAAGTTCCGGCGAAGAAGTCGTTCCTCCTTACCTCGACGGCGCCGAAGTGCTCCCTGTCGTCGAGGAAGCCTCCGTACAGATGCCAGCCACGGGTCGCAAATCGATCCTGAAAGGAGTAACGGAGCCAGGAGAGTGGCCGCAGGACCTGGTAGGTGAGCCGCCCCCCGAGGATGCGACGATCCCTGCGTGGAGGGTTTGGCAACTCGGGATCGATACTCTGGCCTACATAGGTCAACGTCAAGTCGGCCTTGTCGGGGCCGAGGAATCGAGACAGCGCCAAGTCGCCCTCTTTCTGGCGCACGCGCTCCTTGACCTGCGGCAGAAACTCGACGAGGCCTTCGCGCTCTATTCTCTGCCAGGCCACCCGCAGATAGGCGTCAAAGGCCGGAGCAAGATCGAAGGTGCTGGCGGCCGCCACGCCGAAGTTGTCGATCTTGACGCGATTGAACTGGTCTGGCGCGAGGAACTCGGTCACCTGCGCGTCTCCAATGCTGCGCTTTTCATAGGCGACTTCGAGCCAGGAGCTGTCGGCGCGAACCCGCAGCCGATTGAAGAACGCCGTGGGTTCCTTGACGCGGGCCAACCCTCGCAGCTCCTCGCGCGTCAGAGCGCGATTCAACCGCAACGCGCTCGCTGCGAACAGCGCTTCCGCCGTGAAGTCGCGCACATCGTGAATCTCGTCGAGATCCGAGGTCGATCGGGCGGTACGCAGGATCGAGGTGAGAAAGAGGAATGGCGCGCGAAGAGCGTCCCCGCTTTGCATCCAGGCCAAGGGGAGGCCGTCTTCTTGATATAGTGCCACCAGACCCCTCACGACGCGGTCGTGGACGACCCGCGACTCGTGGGATGGGGAGAGCTTCCGCCGGAGCTTTTCCAGGGCGGCGGAGTAGTGGCGCTCGGCCTCGGCGAACAGCGGGCGTTGAGGTCCCCTGAAATTGCGCAGGTAGTCCGCATAGAAGAGCTCATAGCCAGGCTCGTCAGAATCTGCCGCGATCGCCTTTTCGTAGTACTCTGCGGCCCGATAGTCTCCCACCTGTTTCATCAACTCGGCGGTGAGAAAGAAGCCCGCCGCGTCGGCAGACTTCGGGTCTTTGACGCGCTTCGCGATGAACGCGGCGAGATCCTCGGTGCTCATGTTCCGCCGGAGAGTAAAGGCTTCCTCCACGCTCGCGAACGGACTCTTCCCGGGGGGACTGTCCGAGGCCTGCGCGAGCGATCCGGCGAGAGAGCAGAGAAGGAAGGAAAGGCAGCAGATTCTCTGCGCAGCTCTCAGAGCCGCACCCACAAAGGACGTGCTTTGCCTAGCAGAGGCGAGGAAGTATTCAGGCAGGCTCGATCTCATAGGCTTTCCTTGGTCGCAGGGCGTTCGGGTTTGCCGATCGCACCGCCGCCGTCGCTTGGTCAGTACTAAAACCCGCCGGTGCCGCCCGGCATGCCGCCCCCAGCAGGCGTGCGCGGGGCGGAGGGGATACCAACGGCCCTTCATTAACAAGTGTCGCGGCCGCCGATTTCATTTCTAGGTCGGCAGGATTTCCCAGGGAGAGATTCGGTTAGGCCCTTACGCCTTCTCTACCAATAGCGCCTCGGTCGGCATCGGCCGCGTACCGAGCCGGACCTCGCAGGGTACCTTCGGCATCCTGCGGACCGCCCTATCGAGGCCCGGCTCAACGTGTATGCGGCCAGGGGAGACGGCCTGGGGCGCCCTTGACACCCCCCTCCCCCCCGGGATAGAGAGGGGACCTCCATGCTCCGCGTCGCGCGTCAGCTCTTCCGCTTCCGCGGTCTTCTCGGCACGTTGACGGCGCGCGAGCTCAAGGCGCGCTACCGCGGGTCGGTGCTCGGGTTCCTGTGGTCGCTGGCCAATCCGCTCCTCCTCCTCGCCGTGTACAGCTTCGTGTTCGGCGTGCTGTTCAAACCGGCGCGCAGCCAGGGGATCGGCGACGGGCCGTATGCGCTGTTCATCGTCAGCGGCCTCTTCCCCTGGGTCTGGCTGTCGACGTCGACTCTCGAAGGCTCGATGTCGCTCATCGCCAACTCGGGGCTGATCCGCAAGGCGGTGTTTCCGGCCGAGGTGCTGCCGATGGTGGTGGTGCTGTCGAACCTGGTGCACCTGCTCCTCGCCATGCCGGTGGTCCTGGCGGCGATGCTGGCCACCTGGCTGCTCACTCATTCGGTAGGTGGAGCGGCGGTGGTGATGCTTCCCCTGGTCATCCTTCTTCAGCTCCCCATGATCGCGGGA
>Ga0075426_10003997_pt1 | contig 10493 bp, 9 predicted proteins | sample SoiMethybrSBSTD5_FD_75304 | JGI IMG/M metagenome (GOLD analysis project Ga0075426, IMG submission 75304) | Bulk soil microbial communities from a Populus tree surrounding site in Tennessee, USA - Soil MetaG P. TD hybrid SBSTD5 | ecosystem: Environmental > Terrestrial > Soil > Tree plantation...
TGAGAACAGTATCCGCATGATACTCGAGAAGGCCTCCTTGCATGATTATGCACCATCGCACTGGTTGTACAGACAGGGTGAGCCGGCAAACAGATTCTTTCTGTTGGAATCAGGCCTGATCAGCTTGCGGGATTCGACATCTGCAGGCGAGGAGACAATTATTCGCTTCATATTTCCGGGGGAGCCACTTGGGTGTGTGGCGCTCTCCGGAGTTAATGAACACGTATTGTCGGCACAAGTTCTACGCCCTAGCAGGACCCTGGAATGGGACCGGGACACAGCATTGAATTTAGTACGTGACGTTCCGAGGGCGGCCGCGAATTTGCTCGGCGACATGATCTCTGACGTCATCTATTATCACCACCACATACGTCGGCTCAAGACCGATCCTCTCGAACGGCGCGTCCAGTGGGGCTTGTTGCAACTCTCTCGCGCGCTGGGCAAGTCGACCTCAGAGGGAATCACTATTGAATATCCGGGGCACAGGCAATTGGCCGAATTGGCCGGTACCACAGTCTATAGCGTTAGCCGCGAATTGGGCAGACTGCAAAGCAAAGGCATTCTTCGCAAGCAACGCGGACAGATTCTATTGCTGCACCCGGACAGACTAGCGGGTGGGCAGTTTTGGCAATCGGTCGGACCTATCACCGAGTCGCAAATTGCAAGCTAGCGACGGCTCTAGTACCGTGACCGCATGATTGGTGCCACGACTCAACCCACGCTCCCATTGCTCGAATTCCACTGCTCCAAGGGCTAAGTGGAGAGCCACGCTGCCGTCCTGATGCCGTCCTAGGGCGCCGCGCATTGGATGCGGAGGCGATCCACATACTATGCGTGCTCGCCGCATCACACGCTATCTCGCAATGCGCAACACACGGCATGGTGGCAGGTCGGGGCACTCGGGTTGTGGAGCGCACGTTTGCGAAACTCTGATGCGGCTACGATTGTGGACGGTGCGGATTGCGATGGCTACGGCCAATGGGCCCGGAATCGGAGTGACGCCCAGTTCGGCCTAGGATTTCGCGCATTGCAAGCTCGACGACCATGCATAGTTCTTTGCTGTACTTGATTTCGCGCCGCTGCCGAAGCGCAGTTTTGGCCTGTTCAGGACTAAACCATGTCGGATTCCGAAGCGGCTCCTCGGGGCGGCCGACCTGGTGAACCTCCATTAGGAAAGCCTTTACGGCAAGCTCACGAACTCCGGGCTTTTTCCAGAACACGCCCTTCGCGTGTAGGTAAACGTGAAAATGGGCCCGGTCAATGATGCCTGCGACACCTGCTTCCTCCCTTGCCTCGCTGGCGGCAGCCTCACTATGCGACAAGTGCGGCTCAATACTGCCCTTCGGGAAGGTCCACTTTCCGCGATCCGTGTTGACCAGAAGAAATTCGATTCCCGAGGCACTGCGGCGATAGCACACGGCGGCGACCTGGCAGGGCAGCTTCGAACTCAATTGGCAGGATGCCGACATCTCAGTTGACCATCATCCCTGACGTGGGCCGCGGGGCTTTGGCGCGAGCCACTCCAAGCTAGAGCCTACAACTCATATGTTGCGCCGGAGTTAAGGAATTGTGAATGTTTGATCAATTGGCACTGTTACTAAAGATGGTGCCAAGCGAAGTTTTGTCGCCACGATTCATAAAGCTGTAACACGACTTCTGTATATAGAAACTATGAATACTCCGTGTTTCGACACGGTGATTCTTTCCGATCTGCACTTGGGCTCGGAAGTAAGCCGTGCCAAAGCCGCGCTCGCGATGCTGAAAGAAACTTCCTTTCGCCGGCTTATTCTCTTGGGCGACATCTTTTGCGATCTGAATTTCCGTCGCCTGAAAAAACAGCACTGGCAGTTCCTTTCTTACATCCGCAAGCTTTCCAACCCCAAACGTCACGTGGAAGTCGTCTGGGTAGAAGGTAACCACGACCAGGGGCTTTCGGAAGTAATGTCTCACCTGGTTGGCGTGGAGGTTCACCAGGAATACGAGTGGAGCTTCCAAGGCGTTCGGCACCTGGCTATCCACGGCCATCAATTCGATCGCTTCACCTTCAACAACGTTGTGCTTTCCCGGGCTCTGACGACCTTCTTTTTGCGACTGCAGAAGCTCGATTCTCGCCAAGGCGCAACCCGCTTGCTGGAACGGCTGGACACCAAATGGCTGCGCTTGACACCGAAGGTGGCCAAAGGAGCTCTGGCACACGCACGGACACGCAATGCACAGCGGGTTTTTTGCGGGCACACCCACGAGCCGCTGCGCCTGGAAGAGGATGGCATTGAGTACTTCAATACTGGCTGCTGGACCCAGCCCCAAGCAAACTACGTCACGATTGATAAGGAAGGAGTGCAAATACGTGAATACGACGAACGAATTGACCATAGTGATTCCGGCGAAGAACGAAGCACGCCTCTTGCCGATGCTGCTGACCTCGCTTACGCAGCAGGATTACTGGCAAATGAGGAATACGAAAGTGTACCTAGCTGACGCAGGTTCCACGGACGGCACGCCGGAAATTGCCCGCAGCTTTGCCAACCGGCTTGACATCGAAGTGATTCCAGGCGGGCTGCCGGCCACCGGCAGGAACAACGGCGGGCGGCTGGCGGTCACGCGCTATGTGCTCTTCATCGATGCCGACATAGAGTTGAGCGATCGCACGCTCATCCGGCGTTCCGTAGAAAAGATGCGGCGCAAACAGCTGCACTGTCTGACCACCAACATCTCCTGCCCGCGAGGAGGCGTCCTGGACCGGCTACTCTACTGGGGCAACAATCTGATGCAGCACCTTTCGCGGTTGAATAAGCCGTTCAGCACGGGCATGTTTATGTTGTTTGATCGCGCCCGCTTTGATCAGCTGGGCGGCTTTCACGAAGGCGCGCTGTTTGCGGAAGACTACATGCTCAGCAAGCAGGTCGCCCGAGGGAGGTTCGGCATCGTGAGCGGGAGTGTGGTCACGACGAACCGTCGTTTCCGCAAGATGGGCCACTTCCGTATCGTGCGCCTTTTTCTGCGCACCGCCCTGAACACCTGGAATGACAGCTTCTTTCTGCGCGACCACAAATACTGGCATTCGGAAGCTTAGGAGGCGTTGGTCACCCGCCGTTCGGAAGGGGTAGGGTGCCATATCGTCGCAGCAGGTCCCTATTAAGGCCATTTGCTTGGACTATGGTCTTGTACAGGTCTGCGCTGCTTCGCGGTCTGCGATCCTGGGTCGCTGGATCGAGGGCATACAGCCCAAACTTGAGCCGCCAGCCCTCACTCCACTCAAAATTGTCCGTCAGCGTCCAGTGGAAATAGCCGCGGATATCATAACCTTCGCGGATCAGGTCGTGCAGTTCCTTGACGGCATGCACGATCAGCCAAGGACGGATCTTATCCGCAGCATCTGGCACACCATTTTCCAGGATGTACATGGGCTTGTTCAGTCGCGCGGCACGCTGCGCTGCGCAGCGCAGGGCAGGCGGATAGGCTTCGCCGTACGGGTTTTCCGCCCCGCGGTCCCCTTGCGGAGCCTCCGACGGAACAAAAGCGCGCCCAAACAGCTGGGAGGCATAGCTGGTATCAAACGCCACGTGGAATCGGCTGTAGACATTCAGGCCCACGAAGTCACAGGTTCCCCTTGCCTGAGCCAGGTCACCGTTGGCCAGGGAGAGTGGAAAGGCCATACGTCCTTCTTCAATCACCCGCAGGAAGCTGTTGTTGAACAGCTCAGCTGCGAGACTGGCTGCCAGCCGGTCGAGCTTTCCGCTGGCGGTGGCTGGCTGGAAGACAACGTAGTTGTGAGCCCACCCCACTTGAGCTGAGGCTTGCAGCTGGTGAATGGAGCTGTATGCCCGGGCGTGTGCCCGGCCCATACCGCTCAGCACGCGAATGGCGCGGACCAGTTCTCCCTTCCCCCCGGGAGGGAATTCGCCCAGCACATAGCCTAATGCCGCATACACGTTGGGTTCGTTGAAGGTGACCCAATCGCGGCACAGGTCGCCCAATTCAGCCACAACTCTCCGGGTAAATTGATCAAAGGCTTCTTCTGCCCTCCTCCCGAGAAACCCACCTTGTTGTTCGAACCAGAGGGGGTGGGAAAAATGGTGAAGAGAAACAAACGGCCGAATGCCACGTTGACGCAAGCCCGCTAACATGGCCCGGTAGCGAGCGACGGCGTGTGTGTCCCAATGGCCTTCGCGCGGCTCCAGTCGGCTCCATTCTACCGATAGCCGCAGGGCGTTCAGTCCCAGGCTGCAGGCCAGGTCGAAGTCGCGTTCTGCGTTCCGCCACCAGTCGCAGGCCAAACCGCAGCGCTCCCCGGATTTGATCCTGCCCGCCGCTTCCCACTCTGACCACTGGCTGTTGGGATTGTTCCCTTCAACCTGATGAGCCGAGGTCGAAACACCCCATAGAAAATTGGGGGAGAATGTCATCGTGGATGTCTCAGAATGGTTGGTTACGTCGGGGCTGTCCGGCGGAGAAACTGTCATTGAACCCGCATTTTAGCCGACCTCGGTAGTAGGCAGCCAAACAAGTGATGATGACTCACTTCTTCAAAACAAACTCCCGCACCCGGCTGGCGATCTGATCGCGCACCCTGCGGAAAACGGCAAGTTTTTGTTCATCCGATCCGACGGCTGCAGCTGGATCCTCGAGGCCTCAGTGCAGGTAGGTGTACGCGCCGGAAAAGACCGGACAGTGTTCCCTGGCATCGTCACAGACCGTTATCACATACCCAACCGGCACGCCCAAGAACTGGCGAACATGTTTTGATTGCTGCCGCGAGATGTCGATGCCAACCTCGCGCATGACCTCAATGGCGAGAGGATGCAAGCCCTTTGGTGCAATGCCAGCGCTCAGCACTTCGAAGCGCTCACCAGCAAGACGGTTTAGCCACCCTTCCGCCATTTGGCTGCGGGCTGCATTTCCCGTGCACAAAAACAGAACCCTTGGTTTCTACATAGCTTGGCCGAGTGCGTCACCCGAGTAACAGATTTAACCCGCGAATGTTACAGAGAGATTACACGCGCATGAATTTTTCGACACAGCCGTGGCAACCGTGATGCCGCGTCATCGAAGCCTGACAGCTCAGTTCTTATCGGGATGATGTTGCCGCATCCAATCGAGCAACAATTGTTCATAGGAGCCGTGGTCGTTCTGAATAACGTGCCGCAGAGTATAGCCGCTCACGAAATGGCATACTTCCTCAGCCAAATTCTTGGCATGGTCTCCCGCGCGTTCCAGAGCCTGCGCCATCAGCAGCACCTGGACGCTTTCCACTCGAGTATCGTTTCCTGGGCTGTCCACGTGCCGAGCGAATAAGAGCTTGCGGAGTCGGTCCATCTCGGCATCTGTGCGCAATACGGTCAGGGCGCGATTAATGTCGCGTGTCGAGAATGCCTGGTACACATCGTTAAGCATTTTCTCCAGCAGCAAAGCCATGCGCATCAACTCATAAACATCGTCGTTCCCCAGTCGGGCGCGCAACGCCCGACTTCCGGAGACGAAGCTGAGAACAAGGTCGCCGATGCGCTCCAGGTCGGTCATGCACTTCATGCATGCCAGCATTTCCCGGCGCTGCAATGCAGACGCATTCTCCAAAGCCGCGCAAATGCGCTGGTCCAGTTCGCGGTCGAGCTGATCGAGTTCCTTCTCGCCACTTTCGACGGCCCCGTACAACTCAGGCACATTGGTACCCACAGCTTCCGCCGCGTTTGCCGCCGCGGCCTTTGCAATCTGGCAGGCACGCAAAGTGATGCCGACCAGGTACGCGTGTTCTCCCTTAGGATCTGCCAGGAAGCTCTCGACCGGTATCGCCATGGACCACCTCACTTCGTTATTTAACGGCAGGTATAGCACCGAATCGCGACGCCGATGTTAAGGAGAGATGAAATTCCATTCATGAATCCCCTAGTTCCTGCTTGGGAACTTCAAAGCGATAGCCTGCGCCGTGAACGGTCCTGAGATAGCGCGGGTGATCGGCTTCAGGCTCAATCTTTTCCCGGAGCCGCCGTACGTAAACGTCTACAGAACGAGGGGTGATGAAACTGCCGTCGCTCCACACCGCATCCAGCAGTTGATCGCGTGTAAACACACGCCCCGTATTGCTCGCCATGAACTCCAGGAGCCGGAACTCCCGTGTGGTGATGGGAACTTCCTTCCCACGAACTCGCAGAATCATGGACCCAGAGTCAATTTCCAGGTCGCCAACCTTCAGCACCGGGGTGGAGGGCGGCGGCTGTGCACGGCGAAGTACCGCCCGTACACGTGCCATCAACTCCCGCGGACTGAAGGGCTTAGAAATGTAATCGTCCGCGCCCATGTCAAGACCCCGTACCCGGTCCACTTCCGTGGTTTTAGCCGTCATAAAGATGACAGGTATCTTGCCTAAGAGCGACTGGCGGCGGATTTGCCAACACAACTCAAATCCATCAATTCCTGGAAGCATAACGTCGAGAATGAAAAGCCGAGGCAGATCCCGCACGGCTTCCTGCACGACAGACGCGCCGCTAACGAATATTCGGGTGCGGTAAGAATTGAGCTCCAGTTGGTGCTGCACCAGGCGTGCAATGTCCACATCGTCTTCCACTACATAGATGAGCGCATTGCTGCGCTCAGAAGGCGTTGTTTGTCGAGGTGCCGGCATACAAGTACGCCTGGGGGACAGAAATACGTCCGAGCCCGCTGACCCGCCGGACAGGACAGCATACGAACACGTTGTTGCGAACATGTTTCTGAACTGTTAATTCTTGATGAATGCCAGGCCAGGCGCACTCCCGCACTGGCCCGCCCCGGGATGTTGTGCTCAAATTGGGAAAGATCAACTCAAAAGTCACAATTCCTTAACAATCGTGGTCTAGAATTCGGGTGGCCTGCCTTATGCGGCGAACCTCTCTAGAAAGCCCGGCGTTCTACCTCAACCGCGAGGCCTCCTGGCTGGCCTTCGACAGGCGTGTGCTGGAAGAGGCTGAGGATGAGCAAAATCCGACGCTTGAGCGCCTTAAGTTTCTTTCCATCACCGCCAGCAACCTGGACGAGTTCTTCGAGGTGCGCGTTGCGTCTCTCTTGCAACATCTTGAAGATGGCCATACTGAAGGCGGCCCGGATGGCCTCACCCTTACGGAAGAGCGCGACCTCATTGCGGCCGAAACCCATCGCTTCGTAGATGATCAGTATCGCTGCTGGAACGAGATCCTGCGCCCCGCCCTTGCCGAGCAGGGCATTCGGGTGCTGGGTATGCACGAGTTGAATGGGCAGGCCAGGGATTTCGTTGAAGAATACTGCCGGCGCGAAGTTGACCCCCTCCTCACGCCTATTACAGTGGATCCCGCACACCCCTTCCCGCGGGTCATCAACAAGGCCCTTTGCATAGCGCTGCTGCTGAAGCGGCGCCGTCGCTCCGGACTTGTCTATACCGGCGTGGTTACGGTGCCGCGGGCATTGCCGCGCCTGATCCGGCTGCCATCAGAAGACACGCACGACTACATCTTCCTTGCCGATCTGGTCACCAATCATGCCACCCAGATGTACCGAGGGTACGAGATCCTTTCCTCGGCAGCGTTTCGCGTGACCCGCAACAGCAATCTATACGTGCAGGAGGAGGAATCACGCAGCCTGTTGGAGTCGGTGCGCGCCGAGCTGCACAATCGGCGCAAGGGTGCGGCCGTTCGCCTTGAGATTGACGCAGATGCAGATCCAGAGATTACCGAACGCTTGCGCACGAACTTTGGGCTCGACCCGTACCAGGTCTTTTATACGCCAGGCCCAGTCAACCTGCACCGGCTTTTCAGCCTTTATGAGCAGGTAGAGCGCCCTGATCTCAAGTACAAGCCTTTTGTCGCTCGCGAGCTGCACCTCACGGCCAAATCGAACGACCTTTTTGACGAGATCCGCCAGCGGGACATCTTGCTCCACCATCCCTATGATTCCTTCGAATCGGTAGTGTCGCTGATCGAGTCGGCGGTTTCCGACCCACGCGTTGTATCAATCAAGCAGACTCTTTACCGCACCTCGCAGCATTCCCTGATTGTGCCGGCTCTTATCGCCGCTGCTGCCGCCAGAAAAGAGGTCACAGTCGTTGTGGAGTTGAAGGCGCGTTTCGACGAGGCTTCCAACATTGGCTGGGCCCGCGATCTGGAGGATGCCGGCGTGCAGGTGTTCCACGGCGTGGTGGGCCTTAAGACCCACTGCAAGCTGGCTTTACTGGTGCGGCATGATGCAGATGGAATCACCCGCCGATACGCACATCTCGGCACAGGCAATTACAACGCCACCACTGCCCGCCTGTACACCGATGTGAGCCTGCTCACGGCTGACGAACAGATCACGGGTGCGGTGCACAACGTGTTCACGTACTTGACTGCTTATGCCGAACACCCCAGGTATGACCCCCTCCTGGTTGCGCCTATCAACCTGGTGGAGCGCTTCCTGGAGTTGATCGAGCGCGAAGCCGAACATGCACGCCACCGACGTCCGGCACGAATCATCGCCAAGATGAACGGACTGCTTGACAAAACCATTATCGCCGCGCTTTACCGGGCCTCGCAGGCAGGGGTGAGAATTGACCTGATTGTCCGCGGGATGTGTGCCCTGCGGCCCGGCGTACGCGGTGTGAGTGATCACATACGGGTGCGCAGCGTCGTGGGGCGATTGCTCGAGCACAGCCGAATCTTCTTCTTTGCCAACGGCGGCCAGGAAGAGGTCTATGTCGGCAGTGCGGACTGGATGCCGCGTAATCTGTACGAGCGCGTCGAGGTGATCTTTCCTGTTCAGGACCCAGTGTTGCGCGACCGTTTGCGCAACGGAATCCTGGAAGCCTATCTTGCAGATGATGTAAAAGCGCGAGTATTGCGGTCCGACGGCACTTACGTGCGCGCGTGGCAAACCGGCCGCGCGGGTCGCAAGCCGGTCTCGCCCATGTTTAATGCTCAGCAATTCCTCATTGAAGTTGCCGAAGGGAAGCGTACGGAGAAAGATATTCCGGAACCACGCTCGGGAAGAAAGAAATCGCGGCCAAAGCTTTTGCTACAAGCATAACTAATTATGATCATCTACTTCCTGCGACATGCCAGTGCCGGCCAACACCTAACCAATCCAAAAAAAGATGAGCAACGTGGTTTGGACGAAGATGGCATTGAACAATGCCGCCAGATTGGCCGTGCCCTTGCGGCCATGGAAGTCCAAGTGGACGCAATCGTGTCCAGCCCGCTCAAGCGGGCCAGCCAGACGGCTGCGCTAGTGGCGAATGAACTAGGACACGAAGGCAAACTGCAGCTGGATGCCGCCCTGCGGCCGGACGCCACCGTTTCGCAATTTCGAGAGCTGCTTGGCCGCTATGTCAAGGCGGACGCAATCATGGTGGTTGGCCATAACCCTAATCTGAGTGAATTCCTGGGCCGTTCAATCACTCGGGGTGGCGGCCAGGCGGAAGTGAACCTGAAAAAAGGCGCGGTAGCCCAGGTGGAAATCAAGCGTAACAGCGCCGTCCTGCGATGGTGCCTGACGCCAAAGGCTATCGCCGCCATTCAGGCGATGGCGGGAGAAAGCTCGCGGCCAAAGACCTCGCGGAAGTAATTGCGTTCTCGCTCCAGCGCCCAGACCTCCAATTCCACGTCGGTGCCCCGCTTGGGAGCCACGGAGAGCACCACCTTCGAGTTCCGCAGTTGCACACGCACGTCGCGGACCGTGTCGCGGCGGCCCAGGTTCAGAGCGCGAGCAAGCCGCAACAACATGCAGGCACGGGTTGCGTTACGCCGCTCGCCGGAAGGGATTGCCTTCATAGGGGCATCAGAGGGCAGAGGCACGGAAGTGCCCAGATAACGGGCAATGGCAGCGATGATACGCCGCTGCTGGGGCGAGTATCCCAGGATGTCGGAATGGGAGATTACATACCAGGCGTGCCGATATCGGCCATTGCGGTTGATGTACGTGCCCACTTCGTACAGCATCGCCGCGGCGGACAGCCAGTCCCGATATTCCGGCGGCAAGCCGTGGATCGGTTGCAGCTTGCGAAAGAGCTCTAAGGCGAAATCCCGCACCTGCATGGCATGGTGGAGTTCCACGCCGTATTGCCGGGCACAATGCAACACAGATTCCCAGCGCTCGGCCGCGATCTGCTCCCGCGACTTGGCGCTACGGCTGTAATCGGCCGCCATCTGCGCCAGCAAGCCGTCGCGCAACCCAAGGGTAGAATAGCGGAAATTGCGCAGGCGACAGCGGTCCAGAAGTTCGGCAAATACTACTGCACCTGCGACAATAATTTCCGCGCGGCGAGGGCCGATGCCCTGGAAGCTGGCGCGCTGTTCCAGGCTGCGCCGGGAAAGCATACGAACCAGCCGCGCCGCTGTTGCTGCAGAAACGAAGCTGCCGCCCTGGTGCCCCCCCGTCGGATAACGATTGGCGGCTACTGCCGCCAAGGCTGCCGCAGTACCGGACGTAGCGATGACGGCTTTTACGCGGGCATTGATGATCCGTTTCGCGGCCCGCCCCAGTTCGCGATCCACAAAGGCCCGCAGCCGCCC
>Ga0075426_10004000_pt1 | contig 10490 bp, 8 predicted proteins | sample SoiMethybrSBSTD5_FD_75304 | JGI IMG/M metagenome (GOLD analysis project Ga0075426, IMG submission 75304) | Bulk soil microbial communities from a Populus tree surrounding site in Tennessee, USA - Soil MetaG P. TD hybrid SBSTD5 | ecosystem: Environmental > Terrestrial > Soil > Tree plantation...
GAACAAGTCGCAGCCTCCTACCCCCTGCTCTAAACCCAGTTGCACTGAGCTCACCAACGCTGGTAGCTTCATCTGTCTTCATTTTTCCTGGTGACACAATGGGGAAACTTCCTTCCTCCAAGGTAGTCAACATCGGCGATCTTCGGCGAATTGCCGAGTGCCGCATACCTAAAGTTGTCTTCGACTATCTTGACGGCGGCGCCGATGGGGAAGTCACCTTGCGCGAAAACTGTCGCGCGTTCGAGGCGATCACTTTCCGCCCGCGTCAAGCTGTCAAGGCAGAGAACCTCGAGCTGAGGACATCCGTGCTCGGACATGAAATCTCGTTTCCTGCAATGCTCGCACCCGTTGGCTACAGCCGGATGATGCATCCCGGAGGAGAAGTGGCCGCGTGCCGCGCCGCCGGCGAATCCGGGACGGGATATATTCTCTCCACCATATCCGGCCACAAGCTTGAGAACGTCAAAGCCGCGACCTCGCAGTTCGCCTGGTATCAGCTGTATCTGGTCGGGGGCAGGGAAGTCGCTGAAGGCGCCATTGAGCGTGCTCGCAAAGCGGGGTTTTCCGCTCTGGTCGTCACCGTGGATACGGCCGTGGGCGGCATGCGCGAGCGCGATTTTCGCAATGGCATGAATGAACTGTTGTCGAGCAAGCCATTGGCGAAGCTTCCGTTCCTCCCGCAAATCCTCTCTCGTCCGGGATGGCTGATTTCTTTCCTGCTCGACGGCGGTCTCCCCAAACTGGAGAACATCGTTATCCCGGGAAAGGGTCCGCTGCCCCTCATTGATGTAAGCTCGTCGCTTTCTCGCTCGGCTGTGACCTGGGAAGATCTCCGCTGGATTCGCGAGAGTTGGCCGGGACCGATTGTGATCAAAGGCATCCTCATCGGAGAAGACGCGCGCCGGGCGGTTGACGAAGGCGCTGCTGCCGTGGTCGTATCCAATCATGGTGGCCGCCAACTGGACTGCGTTTCTCCGACTATCCGCGCTTTGCCGGAAATTGTTGCGGCAGTGAACGGGCAGGCTGAAGTACTGATGGATGGAGGCGTGCGCCGTGGAAGCGATATCGCCAAGGCGCTCTGTTTGGGCGCGCGGGCTGTGCTAGTCGGGCGCGCCTACGCATACGGGCTTGCCGCCGCCGGATATGCCGGCGTGAAATGTGCGCTGCACATTCTGCATACGGATCTCGAGCGCACCATGCGCTTGCTCGGGTGCGCATCAGTTCACGAATTGAATTCCTCATACTTAGATTTGCCACGCGACTGGATACCGTCGCCGTACAGCGACTCGCTCTCCCATGTGCGGCACTGACGGTGTTCGATCGCGGGCAAATGTTGGTTCTCTTCACCTGCAACACAACTGATTTACTACGATTTCCGCCCTTAGGAGGCCCATGTCCAATTCACGCAGACGTTTCTTGGCTGCATCCCTGACTTTGCTCGGAGCAGCTGCCGCTCCCAAGAGCCGCGGGCAAAATCCGAATGATGAGCCACCGGGAGAGCCTCCCGCATTCGGCACAGGCCCGGCAGTCGGACCTGAAGTCTCGACGCAAACTTTTGCCGAAGCCGAGAAGCTGGCCCAGTATCCTTTGGCTGAAAACGAGCGCGCTCAGGCTGCGTCTACTTGGCGCAAGAACATGGCATCGCTTTATGAGCGTCGTACCGGCCCTCGCAAACTGCAGTTGGAATCTACCCTCGCTCCAGCCACACGCTGGAACCCAATTCTCCCCGGATCAGCCTCCGTCCCCGATCATGACGAATTCGTCCGCAGCAAGACTGACCCCGGACCGTTGCCCGCCTCCGATGAAAACATCGCCTTCTCCTCGGTTACACAGCTTTCCCGATGGATCGAACATCGCAAGCTCAGCTCCGAGCGGCTCACCAATATTTATCTGCAACGGATTGAACGTTTCGATCCCAACCTGCGGTGCGTGATTACCGTTACCCGCGACCTGGCACTCGCCCAAGCGCAACAAGCCGACAAGGAAATCGCGGCAGGGAAGTACCGCGGCCCACTGCATGGGATTCCCTGGGGCGCAAAAGACCTTCTCGATACTGCTGACATTCCAACCACGTACGGCGCTGAACCATTTAGAAATCGGATACCGAAGGCAGATGCCACAGTCGTGAAGCGTCTGCACGCCGCCGGTGCAGTCCTGATTGCAAAATTGAGCCTGGGCGCTCTCGCGCTCAACGACATCTGGTTCGGCGGCCAAACCATGAACCCATGGCTTTTGGAAGAAGGTTCCTCCGGTTCGAGCGCAGGTCCTGGCGCCGCCACTGCGGCGGGCCTGGTAGGGTTCGCGATTGGCAGCGAAACCGGTGGAAGCATCGTCGGGCCAAGCATGCGGTGCGGAGTCACTGGGCTTCGTCCCACCTATGGCCGGGTACCTCGCACCGGCGCGATGACCTTGTGTTGGTCACTCGACAAGCTTGGCCCCATGACCCGCCGTGCTGAAGATGCCATTCTTGTGCTGCACGCGATATCTGGCCCCGACCCAGGGGATGTCGCCAGCCAGCCCAGCAAACTGGAGTTCAACGCGGACGCCTCCGTCAAAGGATTGCGCGTTGGTTATTTCCCTGACTGGATGAAAAGCAAGCCAGCAACCGACGTGGATCGCGCCGCGCTCGACGCCGTAGCGAAGGTAGGAATGGTGCCCGTAGAGGTTTCCATTCCCGATTGGCCTTACGACTCTCTCGGATTGATTCTCTTCAGTGAAGGCGCGGCGGCGTTCGAAGAGCTCGCCATGAGCGGCGGATTGAGTCAACTGAAAGTCCAGACCCCCGACGCGTGGCCAAACATCTTTCGCCAGGCACGTTTTCTTTCCGCCGTCGATTTTGTGCAAGCCGACCGTTTCCGTCGAAAAGTGGCAGAGGAGATGGCACGGGTTTTCTCGCAGGTCGATCTCCTCCTCGTGCCGTCTCTGCGCGACGAAATGCTCACCATCACCAACTTTACCGGGCATCCCTCGCTCACCTTGCGCGCTGGATTTGTTGAGGTCACCAAAGCCCGCAGTGACTGGGCCCCCGATCCGAGCAATCCCGTCCCGACCTTTTCTTCGCCGCGCCGGGTGCCCCACGGAGTTACCCTCATCGGCCGCCTTTTCGACGAGGGAACGATCTGCCGCGCTGGTATCGCGCTGGAACGCACATTCGGTGTCGCAGACCAAAGGCCGCCCGGCTTCTAATTTGGACGACTAAACCTCATTTCGGAGCGGCCATTGTCCTTTTTCGAGAGTGCAAATCGTCTTCAGTAATCTGTCTTTCTCTGCAGTTCGCGCCCATAATGAGGCGTATGCCGTATCTGCCTCATTCCGCAGTCCGGAGGGCCGACCGAGCCCGCTTGTCGGAGCTCACTCCAGTCGTGCTCAGGTTTATGGACGGTAATCGCGCTGCGGGAACGCTCAAGGTAATATCGGTAACCGGTGGGTTGCTCTCTGTCCCGCGTCCCATAACCCAAGGCGCAAAGGCAAAACTGATGTTCCTGACCCGTACCGGATCAGTGCTGGGAGTCGCGGAAATGCTGAGCCCTCTTTCCTGGGACCAGCAGCCTTTTCGCTTCGTATCGCTTCACCACGAGGATGCCGCGCGCCTGGAAGCGGCCGTTCAGTCATCCCGAGAGCTTGATCGGCGGGAGCACAAGCATATAAAGCGCGAAATCGGGCAGGTAGACAACTTCCGCGCCTGGTAAGAATCACCTTTTTTCCGCAAGCCCTTCACAGTGGTTGAACTACATACTTTCAAAACGGGAAACGGGGCCCCACCTGTTTTGGGGAGGCCCCGCCATTCGAGTCGGCGTTAATGATTGCTGTTACTCAACCGTGCCGACGTAGTGAGATTTAATTTCCGGGAATAATCACCCGATCAACACTTGCATTTCAAATGATTGAGGTAAGTGCGTCCATGACCCAGGTCACCTGAGCGCGTGAGTGCCGTCACAAGGCGGTCGTAGATCGCAAAAAAATCTCACCACACGCGGCACATGTTCGCGCTAACCATTTGCTGTCCCGCATGACAGCCCCAGGCTTTCTGAAACTCCGGCATGTTCTGCACTACACCGTTGGTCCGGTAGCGCCCGGGCGAGTGCGGATCCACATTGACCAGCACGCGTGAAAACTCGGGTCGGCGTTTTTCGCACCACACCCGCGCAAATCCCAGAAAGAAGCGCTGCTCCGGCGTGTAACCGTCGATTTTTTCGCCGGCTTTGCCACTCTTGTCTTCTGCGATCATGTTCTCGAGCGCCATTAGCGCGATTCTCGCGCCGCCGTTGTCAGCTGTGTTCTCACCCAGTGTCAGCTTGCCGTTGAGCTTCAGATCGTCTACTGCGACAAAGCTGCTGTACTCGTCGGCGACGCAGCTTGCGCGTTTTTCGAATTCTTTGCCGTCCTGCTCTGTCCACCAGTCGCGCAGGTTGCCTTGCGGGTCGAACTTGCGGCCCTGATCGTCAAAGCCATGGGTGAGCTCGTGTCCAATGACCATTCCAGCCGCGCCAAAATTAATGTCGTCATCCATGCTCTTGTCGAAAAATGGCGGCTGCAGAATCCCGGCGGGGAAAACGATCTCGTTGTACGACCCGCTGTAATACGCATTCACCGTCGGAGGAGTCATGCCCCACTCTTTGCGGTCCAGAGGTTTGCTGATCTTGGCAATCTGCCGCCGCGACTCAAACTCATTTGCGCGCAAGAAATTGCCCATCAGGTCGCCCTGCTTGATTTCCAACTTGGAGTAATCGCGCCATACATCCGGGTAGCCGATCTTGTTCCGGATGGCCTGCAGTTTCACTTTCGCTTGTTTTTTGGTCTCCTCAGTCATCCAGGGTAAAGTGCTGATGTCCTGGTCGAGCGCCTTCTCCAGCGCGTCAACCATCTTCAACATGCGTGCCTTACCCTCAGGCCCAAAGGTTTGCGCGACGTACTGCTGTCCCAGCAACTCACCCATCGCGTTGTCAGTCGAGTCAACACACCGCTTCCAGCGCGGCTTGATTTCGGTTTGTCCGGTAAGCGCCTGCTGAAATTTAAAGTTGGCATCTACGTACGGCTTGGAAAGCCACGGCGACCCACCGTTCAGTACGTGGAAGTTGATATAGGTTTTCAGCGCGTCCAGCGACTCTGACTGGACCAGAGCATTGACACCTTTAAAGAAGTCAGGATTGACTACGTTCATGTCGGAAAAGCCCGGCGTGTTGACGTCGCTGAAATAGCGCTGCAAATAGAAATTCGGCGCCAATGCAACCGCTGCATCCCGCGTCATCTTATGATCGCGTTTCTTGGGATCGCGGCGCTCCGTTCTATCCATCGAAGCCTTGGCCAACGCGGTCTCGATTCGCAGCACCGTCTGCGCCGAATCCGCCGCCTGCTGGGCCGATTGCCCGCTTAAGGTGAACAAAGCGGTTGCATAATCAGTCAGCTTCTTACGCATCTCGACCATCTTCTCTTCGTCTTTTATGTAGTAGTTGCGGTCGGGCAGTGTGAGTCCGCCCTGGTCGATGTAGGCGATCACCATATCGGCATTGTGCAGGTCGGGAGACGAATAGAAATTGAACAGCGGATTCGGCCCGAGCAAGTGCACGCGCGCGATTGCGTCAATCAATGCGGCCTTATCTTTCACTCCAGTGACCCGGTCGAGCTCCGGCTTCAGGGGATCAAGCCCCTTTGCGTCCGCGGCATGCTCGTCCATGCAGGCACCGTAGTAATCGCCAATCTTCTGATCTAAGGGGTCGCGACCGGGGCCTCCTGCCGCAGCCTTTTCTAAAATGTCGCGCAGGACTTTCTGGTTCCGCTCATTCACTTCCTCAAAACTCACCCACTCCGGCTCATCACCGGGGATCTCAACGCGTTTCATCCAGTTGCCGCAGGCGTACTGGTTGAAATCCACACACGGATCAACACTCTTATCGATGTAATCAACGCTGAACCCGGATGGGTTCTGCGCATTTGGAGAACTCGTGTCTGCCGTGGGAGTTTGTGTTTGCGAAAAAGAAAAGAGGGTGAAAATCAGAAAAGAAGCTGACAGCAGCAATGCTGAACGCATAGTACCTCGCAGAGATGGACTGGCGATTCTAATCCGATCAGCTTTAGACGTTCAAGCAATGTCTTGGTAATCGAGAAAGTTAGGGATGCCGAGCTCTACAAAAGTGTCCACGCTGTCCGGAACTGGACAAGATTCGTGAGTCGAGAAGTTTTATTTCGCAAACTGCAGCAAAGCGAAGACGTACAGCCACAGCACTCCCATAAAGTGCCAGTACCAGCTGGTCACTTCGAGCACGATTCGTCTGTGCTCAATTCCGCTTCTCGAAAGAGATATCACTCCCGCGTAGACCAAGGCCATGATCCCAACCGCCAGGTGCGCTGCATGGGCCGCAGTGAGAATGTAAAAAAACGGACTTGGACCGCTGGTAGAAACATGGAATCCATGCACCCGCAGGGCTTGCCACGCCATCCACTGTCCAACCAGAAACAAGAACCCCAGCGTTACTGTGAGGGCAAGCCAGGGAGGCCGGAGCTCGCGGTCCAGCCTGATTCCAGCGATCCCTGCTACCGGCGCCAAAACCATATCGCGGGCCAGTGAGCGTCGCGCGCATTCCATGGTGATGCTGCTTAAGAGCAGAACCATCGTGTTCCACAGAAGTAGACGCACCGGCAACTGAATGGGCGTCCATTCGTGAATGTAGCGTCCGGTCCCGTGATCGATGACCACCGACGCTTGACGCAAAAAGAACACGGCGGTCATAGTTACGAAAATGACTGAGATCGCAACGATGCCGAGAACCAGTGCCAGCCGCGCGCGATGCAGCTTACGCCAATAATCCGGATAACCGTCCTCAGGCCCACTGTCGCCACCACCTCCGAGCCTCGGTGGATGCACGCCGCCCCAGCCCTGCCCCGACTTGGGCGGTTCCATCACAATGGGCGGAGATTGCGCGGTCATAACTTACTGATGCTCACGACGCCTTGCACGGCTAACGAAATGACTTCTTCTTAGCCGACTTACCAAACTGGCGCACGTACTGTATGACCTGGTCGATTTCCTCAGTGCTCAACTGGTCCGCAAAAGAGGGCATATTGGCGCGGCCGTCGTGCACGACTTTGTGGAGCTCGGCGTTACTCAGCTTCTGCACATCCTTAGAGCCGAGATTGGCAGCTTGAAGTTGTTTGCCCAACGGCGTATTCCCGCTGCCGTCCGGGCCGTGGCAAAGAATACATTTTGATTTAAAGGTAGTTGCGCCCGCAGACGATTTCTCCTGACCTGCGAGCAAATTGCAAACAGCCAAAAACAGAAACACGCAAACCGAAACAGTCCATGCGCAAGACTTCAGCGCACTGTGGTCCTTACTTTGCTCGTCGTTCCGTGTCACCCGATTTCTCCTCGTTCCTGGGATTATGCTGCTCACAACTTAAGCTTTTGATGATAATTGAACTCGCCGAGGCTCGAAGTTCCGGCCAAATCCGCTACAATTCGCGCTTATGAAAAAATCTGTAACTGGCCACCTCACCGGAATTCGCAGGGCAAAAAAGAATTTCTGCTTTGCCTGCGGCCAGGACAATCTCGAGGGCATGCGCTTGAAATTCCTTCTCGATGATGCCCGCAAGCGGTTCGTCTGCCGCTTCCGGCTCGGCAAGCGCTACACCGGGCCTCCTCGCCACTGCCATGGCGGAATTATCGCCACTATTCTCGACGATGCCATGGGCAAGCTCAACAAGCTTCGCGATGTTCTCGCCATGACCGCCAAAATGACCGTGGAGTATATCAAGCCCGTGCCGCTCTACAAGCCACTACGTGTTGAGTCGCGGGAGATCAGCAAACGCGGCCGTCGCCTGACGCACATAGCAGAAATTCTCGACGAAAAAGGAACCGTACTGGCCCGCAGCCGTGGGGTATTCGTTATCGTCGACCCGCAGCGCGTCTTTGGCCGAAAACTGTAGCCGGATGCCGAACTTTACCAGTTGCAATTGATTCAGCCCCGGCGCAGAATGCCACGGGCGCTATGTCTTATTCGCAGGATGATTCCCGCAGTTTGGCCGCATTCACTCCTGCTCTCCTCTTGCTGGCGGCCGCCTTTCTCATTAACTACATCGATCGAGGGAACATCTCCGTCGCTGGGGACCTGGTCCGAAAGGAGTTCCATCTCTCCGATTCGCAGCTCGGCATTCTCTTCGCCGCCTTTTTCGCCACTTACACGCTAATGCAGTTCGTCATGGGCTGGCTGGTGGACCGCTTCAGTGCCAACCGCATCCTTGCCGCCGGTTTCCTCCTCTGGTCGGTGGCCACAGCGACCACAGGACTGGTGCGCGGATTTGTCCTTTTGCTTGCGATGCGGTTCATCCTTGGAATCGGAGAATCGGCTGCTCTCCCCTGCGGCTCGAAGATTCTGGCGAAAAATTTACCGGAACACCATCGCGGATTCGCCAGCGGCGCCCTCATGTCGGCGTTGAAGTTCGGGAATGCTGCGGGCACCCTTGGCGCGGGCGTTCTGATGGCCAGGTTCGGCTGGCGCCCTGTCTTCATTGCTATCGGGCTGCTCAGCCTCGTGTGGCTTCCTGCGTGGAAAAAGTGGATGCCAACCGAGGGCCGAGTCCAGCCACACCACGAGGACCCCGGCCCTAACTGGGCGACCATTCTGCAACATCGTTCTTTTTGGGGCACCTCAGCCGGTCACTTCTGCAGCAACTACCTCTTCTATTTCATGATCACCTGGCTGCCGTCGTATCTCATCCGCGCTCATCATCTGTCGATGGCAACAATGTCCATGGTCGCGGGCCTCTACTATTGCGTGGATGGAGTCTCGGCTATCTCAACCGGATGGCTTCAGGACTTTGCAATCCGTAAGGGAGGTTCGCCAACGCTTGTCCGCAAGAGCGCGATGGCTATCGGATTCTCCCTGGCTGCTGTTGGGATCCTCGCTTGCGCTGTCGCTGGCACGCATCCGTACTTGCCCTGGCTCCTGGCCGCAGGTTGGGGATGTGGGATGACTGGCCCCGGTCTCTACACCTTTCCGCAGACTCTTGCCGGACCTCAGGCTGTAGGGAAGTGGTACGGCTGGCAAAATGGGTTCGCAAATCTCGCCGGAGTCCTCGGACCGGCCCTCACTGGATTCGTCCTGCAACACACCGGGACTTTTATTGCTCCGTTTGCGATTACCGCGACGGTTTGCGTTGCAGGCGTGGTGGCCTGGATATTCGTCGTCGGCTGCGTCGCACCGGTGACTTGGACCGCCCCGTCAGGGCCGGTAATCGCTCCCGCCCGCGCCAGCGCGTGACGCTATTTGAAAACGCTGCATGCGATGGCCTCGCCAAAGTTGTAAAATGAAGTCAATTCAGCGCATCTGTGTTCCCCAGTCATGCGATCAAAAGAAAGAACGATCGCGAAAAGAGAATCAATATGTCTCAGAACAACGGTAATTCCACCAGCCTTCGCCTAAAAACCGGCCTCGCCGAAATGCTCAAAGGCGGCGTCATAATGGACGTCACCACCGCGGAACAAGCTGTCATCGCCGAAAAAGCCGGCGCCGTGGCCGTGATGGCGCTGGAGCGAGTGCCCGCGCAAATCCGCGCCGAAGGCGGAGTCGCGCGCATGGCCTCGCCTAAGAAGATTCGCGAGATCATGGCCGCCGTGTCTATCCCGGTAATGGCCAAGTGCCGCATCGGCCATTTCGCCGAAGCGCAAATCCTCCAGGAACTAAACGTGGATTTTGTGGATGAGAGCGAAGTCCTGACTCCCGCCGATGAAGCACACCACGTGGATAAGCATGCGTTCAAGGTGCCGTTTGTGTGCGGAGCGCGGAATTTAGGGGAGGCGCTGCGGCGCATCGCAGAAGGGGCCGCGATGATCCGAACCAAGGGTGAGGCGGGCACGGGAGATGTAGTGCACGCGGTCAAGCACATGCGACAGATTGTGCAGGAGATGAAAATTCTCACCGTGCTTAGCGAAGAGGAACTCTACGCTAAGGCCAAAGAACTGCAAGCGCCATACGAACTGGTGAAACTGGTGGCGAGGGAAGGGAAGCTGCCTGTGCCAAATTTCTCCGCCGGCGGAATTGCGACGCCTGCTGATGCTTCGTTGGTTATGCAGCTTGGAGCAGAGGCCGTGTTTGTCGGCTCGGGCATTTTCATGGGAAAGCGTACATCGTGCACTCATTCGCTGGATACCCATCCGTATGACGACAGCTGTGCGATGTCGCCGCCGGTCGAGGCTGAGAAGCGCGCCCGCGCTATTGTGAAGGCCGCCACCCACTTCAACGACCCTAAAGTGTTACTTGAGGTCAGCGCAGACCTGACTGGGGCGATGAAAGGCATCGCCGTTGCCGCGATGGATGAAGCCAGCATGATGCAGACCCGGGGCTGGTAGGATCGGCTGGAACCCAGAAATCGCGGCTGCTGGCTTCGGGCGCTAAAGCGCGGAACCCATTTGCTACAACCTTGCGGCACGAGTGAACTCGTGCCCTTCCCGCATGCTTTGGTTTGCGACGGGAGTGTCAGCACCACACCCAAAAAAA
>Ga0075426_10004001_pt1 | contig 10489 bp, 8 predicted proteins | sample SoiMethybrSBSTD5_FD_75304 | JGI IMG/M metagenome (GOLD analysis project Ga0075426, IMG submission 75304) | Bulk soil microbial communities from a Populus tree surrounding site in Tennessee, USA - Soil MetaG P. TD hybrid SBSTD5 | ecosystem: Environmental > Terrestrial > Soil > Tree plantation...
GGCCACGGCCGCGTCGCGGTGATCGGCGACGTGCTTGCGCGGCTCCTCGACGCCGCGGGCTTCGCCGTCGAGCGCGAATACTATGTGAACGACGCCGGTAACCAGATGGAGAAATTGGGACAGTCGATCTACGCGCGTTACCGCGAGCTCTTCGGCGAAAAGGTCGATTTCCCCGAGGGCGGTTATCCCGGCGAATACGTCAAGGACGTCGCCGCGGAGGCGAAGCAGCGCTGGGGCGATAAATATCTGTCCGCGCCGAAAGATGAGGCCATCGCGTTTTTCCGTCAATACGGCGGCGAGCGGCTGCTGCAAATCATTCGCGACGACCTGGCCTCGTTCAGCATCTCGTTCGACTCTTTCGTGAGCGAAAAAGAGCTGCGAGCGCGCGGCGCGGTCGAGCAGACGCTCGCGCAGCTCGCCGGGCGCGGCATGCTCTACGAGCAGGAAGGCGCCCGGTGGTTCAAGTCGACCGCCTTCGGCGACGACAAGGACCGGCCGCTGGTAAAGAGCGACGGCGAATTGACCTATTTCGCGAGCGACATCGCGTATCACCGCGACAAGCTGGAGCGCGGATTGCTCAATTGATCAACGTGTGGGGCGCCGACCACCACGGGTATGTGCCGCGGCTGAAGGCGGGGCTCGCGGCGCTCGGCTACGATCCCGAAAGGCTGCGCGTCGTGCTGGTTCAGCTCGTGCAGCTTACGCGCGGCGGCGAGCCCGTGCGCATGGGCAAGCGGTCGGGCGAGTTCGTCTCGCTCACGGAGGTCGTCGAAGAGGTCGGCATCGACGCGGCGCGATTTTTTTTCCTCATGCGAAAATCCGACAGCCATCTGGATTTCGATCTCGAGCTCGCGAAAAAAGAATCGAGCGAGAATCCCGTCTTCTATGCGCAATACGCGCACGCGCGCATCGCGAGCATTTTCGAGCAGGCGCGCGAAAAGGGCGCGGCGGCTCTCGACCGCGAGGTGAAGCTCGAAACTTTGGGCGAGCCGGAGGAGCTGGGTCTCATCAAGCGCCTGCTTCAGTTCGCGGAGACCGTGCGGGAGAGCATCACGGAGCTGGAGCCGCACCGCGTCGCCTTCTACCTGCTCGAATTGGCGGGGGAGCTTCATCGTTACTATAATCGCTTCCGCGTCATTACCGACGACGCGGAGCTCACCGCGGCGCGGTTGTTTTTGCTGCGCAACGTGCAGAAAGTCGTCGCGTGCGGCTTGAATCTCTTGGGCGTTAACGCGCCGCTCAAAATGGCGGCCCGCGCGGAAAGTTAATCGATTTCCAAGAACCGAATGGAGTGAACGATGCCCGAAAATCGCAAAGGCTCCGAAATCGGACTCTACTTTTTAAGCCGGTCCCAACTCGTTCTCCTCGCGACGGGATTTACCGTCACCTGCGTGATCGCGTTCCTGCTCGGGATCATGATCGGCCAGGGCGTGGAGGAGAGAAAACTGAAGAAACAGGAGGAGCCGCTGGTCAAAGTGCCGATTCAGCCCTCCGGGAGCGCCAAATCCGGCCAGGCGCCGGCGGGGAAAGACGATCAGCTGACGTTTTACGATACCCTCGGCAAAGGCGCGGCCGCGCCGGCGGCGAAACAGCCGGCTCCGGAGAAAACCGTAAACGCCGACGTCAAGCCGGTTTCCGAGGTCAAACCGGAGAACAAAGAAAAAACCGAGGCGAAGCAGGGAAAAGAGGCGAAACCCGCCAAGACGGCGGAATCCGCGCCGGCCGTTAAAGAAAAGGAGAAGCCGGCGTCCGAGAAGGTCGAGACGGCGTCCAAGACGACGGAAGACGACAAAGCGAAAAGCGACGCGCCGCGCGACTGGACGGTGCAGGTCAACGCCTTTCCCGACGAGCGCTCGGCGCAGCGTCTGGTTGAGCGGCTGAAACAGAAGGGCTACGATGCCTACGCCGTCACCGCCAACATCAAAGGACGCGATTGGTACCGCGTCCGCATCGGTCATTTCCCGGCGCGCGCCCAGGCGAAGGAATATCTCGAACAGCTTCAGGCGAAGGAGGATTTCCCGAAGGCGATCGCCGTCAGCAAGTGACGGCACGGAGTGTTTATGGATATCAAAGAAGCCATCGCGAAAGTCGTCGACCGCGTCGACCTCACCGAGGAGGAGACGGTCGCCGCGATGAACCAGATCATGACCGGCGCGGCGACACCGCTCCAAGTCGCCGCGTTTTTAACCGCGCTCCGGATGAAAGGCGAGAAAGTCGAAGAGATCACCGGCGCGGCGCGCGTCATGCGCGAGAAGGTGAACCGCGTCGCGGTCAAGGCCGATCTCGTGCTCGACGTCGTCGGGACCGGCGGCGACAAGAAGGGGACGTTCAATATCTCCACCGCGTCGACCTTCGTCGTCGCCGGCGCGGGGCTCACGGTGGCGAAGCACGGCAACCGCTCGGTGTCGAGCCAGTCGGGCAGCGCCGACTGCCTGGCCGCGCTCGGCGTCAAGGTCGACGCCGCCAAGGAAAAAGTCGAAGAATGCATCGACAAGATCGGCGTCGGGTTTCTTTTTGCGCCGATGCTGCACGAAGCGATGAAATACGCCGTCCAGCCGCGCCGCGAGATCGGCATTCGCACGATCTTCAATGTGCTCGGTCCGCTCACGAATCCGGCCGGCGCGACGCACCAGCTAACCGGGATCTACGACGGCGCGCTGACCGAGCCGATCGCGCACGTGCTCAAGAATCTCGGCACGAAGCGCGCGATGGTGGTGCACGGCCTCGAAGGCATGGACGAGATCTCGCTCTGCGGCCCGACGCGCGTCGCCGAGCTGCGCGACGGCCAGGTCAAGACGTACACATTTACGCCGGAGGAAGTCGGCCTGAAGCCGTGCAGGCTCGACAGCCTTCTCGGCGGGAATCCGCCGGAGTGCGCCGCCATTCTGAAACAGGTGCTCGCGGGAGAAAAAGGGCCGCGGCGCGATATCGTTGTTCTCAACAGCGGCGCGGCGCTGTACGTCGGCGAGGCGGCGCCGTCGGTCGCCGCGGGCATGAAGCTCGCGGCCGATTCGATAGACTCCGGCAAGGCGCAGGAAAAGCTCGCCCGGCTCGTTGAAATGACGAATAGCTAGCCCGTGAAATCGTCCGCTTCCAGGCATGAGGCAAACGCATCGGAAAATCTTAGCGGAAAGTTCACCGCTTGCTCTTCAAGTTATTCCCGCGAAAGCGGGAATCCAGTCTTTTAGTCCTGGACCCCCGCATTCGCGGGGGTGACTCAAAGACGGCAACGCCGATCGATTAGATTTATGTTCCTCGAAGAAATCGCCTCGCATGTCCGCAATGAGCTCGCGACGCGCCGGGCGAAGGCCCCGGCCGCGGCGCTCAAAGAGCGGCCGTGGTTCGCCCGCCCGACGCGCGGCTTCGCCGCCGCCGTGTCGGGCAGGCCGCGGCGGATTATCGCGGAAGTGAAGCGCGCGTCGCCGTCGCAGGGACTGATCCGCGGCGATTTCGAGCCCGTGAAGATCGCGCGCGACTTCGCCGCCAACGGGGCGAGCGCGCTGTCGGTGCTGACCGAGGAGAAATACTTTCAAGGCAGCCTCGACCATCTCGCGGCGATCAAGGACGCGGTGGCGCTGCCTCTGTTGCGGAAGGATTTCACGCTCGACGGCTATCACTTGATCGAGGCGCGGAGCTTCGGCGCCGACGCGATCCTTTTGATCGTTGCGCTGCTCGAGCGGCAGCAGCTGAAAGAACTCGGCGCCCAGGCCAAGGAGCTCGGCCTCGACGCTCTGGTCGAAGTGCACACGGAAAAAGAGCTGGAAACGGCGTTCGAGGCCGGCGCGCGCTTTATCGGCATCAACAACCGGAATCTCAGGACGTTCGAGGTGAAGCTCGCGACGACTGAAAAGCTGCTGCCGCTCGTTCCGCCCGGCGTGACGGTTGTTTGCGAGAGCGGGTTTCAAAACGCCCGCGATCTCGAGCGCATCGAAGCTCTCGGCGCGCACGCGTTTCTCATCGGCGAGACGCTCATGCGCGCGCCGCAGCCGGGCGCGAAGCTGAAAGAGTTGCTGGGCGAGCCATCGTCGTAGCTTTTATGGTGAAGATCAAAGTCTGCGGCATCACAAACCTCAACGACGCGCTCGCCGCCGTCGAATTCGGCGCCGATTATCTCGGCTTTAATTTTTATCCGCCGAGCGCGCGCTGCATCACGCCGGAGAAAGCGCGTGAGATCATCGCGCGTCTGCCCGCGCGGATCGAAAAATTCGCCCTGTTCGTCAACGAGCCGAAAGAGCGCGTCAGGGAGGTGCTCGCGGCGGGCGCCGCTGATGGAGAGCGAGGATTTTCCGGCGTGCAGCTCCACGGCGAGGAGACGCCCGATTATTGCCGGGGCTGGGACGTCAAGGTCATTAAGGCCTTCCGCGTCAAGGATCGCGACTCGCTGCGCTCGATGACGGATTTTCCCGCGGATTATTATCTCGTCGATTCGTGGGCGCCGGGCTACGGGGGGTCGGGCGCGCCGTTTCCTTGGAGCTGGCTCGAGGGACTGAAGGCGGAGAAATTGATTTTGGCCGGCGGGCTCAATGCCGAGAACGTCGCGGAGGCGATCAGACTCGTCCGGCCTTACGGCATCGACGTCTGCACCGGCGTCGAAAGCCGGCCGGGCATCAAAGACCATGCAAAACTCAAAACATTCATCAACGCCGTCCAAAGCGCCTGACCGGCGCGGCCACTTCGGCGTTTTCGGCGGACGGTACGTCTCCGAGACGCTGATGCCTGCGCTGATCGAGCTCGAAAAAGCCTATGCGGCGGTGCGCCGCGACCCGGCTTTCCGGCGCGAGTTCGAGACCTATCTGCGCGAGTACGCGGGGCGCCCGACGCCGCTTTATTTCGCCGAGCGTCTGACCGAGAAGCTCGGCGGCGCGCGCGTGTATTTGAAGCGCGAGGACCTTTGCCATACCGGCGCGCACAAGATCAACAACACGGTCGGCCAGGCGCTGCTCGCGCGGCGCATGGGCAAACAGCGCATCATCGCCGAGACCGGCGCCGGCCAGCACGGCGTCGCGACCGCCACCGTCGCGGCGCGCTTCGGAATCGAATGTGAGATCTTCATGGGCAAGGAGGACGTCAGGCGCCAGTCGCTCAACGTCCTTCGCATGCGCCTTCTCGGCGCCAAGGTGCGCGTCGTCGAATCGGGAAGCAATACGCTGAAGGACGCGATGAACGAGGCGCTGAGAGACTGGGTCACGAACGTGCGCACGACCTATTATCTCATCGGCTCAGTCGCGGGACCGCATCCTTATCCGATGATGGTGCGCGATTTCCAATCGATCATCGGCAAGGAAGCGCGCCGGCAGATACTCGCGGCCGAAGGCCGGCTGCCGGATTATTGCGTCGCGTGCGTCGGCGGCGGCAGCAACTCGATCGGCCTATTCTATCCGTTTCTTCGCGATAGCGCGGTAAAGATGGTCGGCGTCGAAGCCGCCGGCGCGGGGATTTCCACCGGACGGCACGCCGCGACGGTTCTCGGCGGCGAGATCGGCGTGCTCCACGGCAGCAAGAGTTATCTTTTGCAGGATAAAAACGGGCAGGTGCGCGAGACCCACTCGATCGCCGCCGGGCTCGATTATCCCGGCGTCGGGCCGGAGCTGAGCTACCTGCGCGATGCGGGGCGCATCCGCTTCTCCAGCGCCACCGATCGCGAGGCGCTCGCGGCGCTGAAAGCGCTTGCCCGAACCGAGGGAATTATCGCGGCGCTCGAGAGCGCGCACGCCATTGCGGAGCTGCTGAAGCTGGCGCCGCAGCTCAAAAAAAATCAGATCGTCATCGTGAATCTTTCCGGCCGCGGCGATAAGGATATGGAGACGGTGGGAGAATACCTAGAATAAAACGTGAACCGCATCGACGCAAAATTTTCCGAGCTCAAGTCGCGCGGCGAAGCCGCGTTGATTCCTTTCGTCACCGCCGGCGATCCCGAGATCGGCACCACGCTCAAAATCCTCCGCTCGCTGGAAGCGGCGGGTGCGGATATGATCGAGCTCGGCGTGCCGTTCTCGGATCCTATGGCGGACGGGGCGACGATCCAGCGCGCGTCGGAGCGCGCGCTCGCCGGCGGGACGATGCTGCCGCACGTGCTGGCGCTCGTCCGGCGCTTCCGGCGCGAATCCGAGCTGCCGATCATCCTCTTCGGCTACTACAATCCCATTCTGCACTACGGGCTCGCGCGCTTCGCGCGCGACGCGCGGGCCGCCGGCGTCGACGCGCTCCTCTGCGTCGACCTGCCGCCCGAAGAAAGCGCAGAGCTCAGGCGCGAGACGGAAAAACGCGGGCTCTACACGATCTTTCTCCTCGCTCCGACGAGCGACGACGAGCGGATTAAATTGGTCGCGCGCTTGGCGCGCGGATTTATCTATTACGTATCCGTCACCGGCGTCACCGGCGCGCGCCGCGCGCTCGAAGGCGAGCTGCAGGCTCAGGTTGCGCGCATCCGCCGCTACACGCGGCTGCCGATCGGCGTCGGCTTCGGCATCTCGACGCCGATGCAGGCGGGGCGCATCTCCGCTTTCGCCGACGCCGCCGTCGTCGGAAGCGCGCTCATCGATGTCATCGAGCGGGCCGGTCGCGACGGACGCAAGGCGTCGCAAGCCGGCGCTTTCCTCGCGCGCCTCAAGCGCGGGATGAGGGGCGCTAAGCGCCCCGTTTCGAGTTTCTAGTTCCGGGTTTCGAGAACGCGAAACTACCAACCCGAAACCCGAAACTGTTTTTATCCATGCGCTCTTATTCCGAAACGCTCGACTATATCTACAACCTGCGCGGCGGCGAGATCGACCTCAAGCTCGACCGCATGGACCGGGCGCTCGGCCTGTTCGACCGGCCCGAGCGGAGCTATCCGTCGTTTCACATCGCAGGCACGAACGGCAAAGGCTCGACCGCCGCGATGCTGCACCGGATCCTCACGCTGGCCGGCTATCGCACGGCGCTTTACACTTCGCCGCATATCATGTCGTTCACCGAGCGTATCCGCGTCCGCGAGCGGGAGATTTCCGAAGCAGAAGTGGTGAAGCTTGCCGACGAGATCGAGCGGCGGACGCGCGCCGCCGGCATCCGCCTGACGTTTTTCGAATTCATCACGGTGATGGCATTCGTATACTTCGCGCGTCGGAGCGTCGACGTCGCCGTCGTAGAGGTGGGGCTCGGCGGCCGGCTCGATGCGACGAATTTCGTGACTTCATGCGTCAGCATCATCACGACGATCGCCAAGGACCACGAAGCCTACCTCGGCTCCGAGCCGCTCTCGATCGCACGCGAAAAGGGCGGCATCATCAAGCCGGGCGTGCCGCTGGTCGGCGGGCGCTTTGCGCCGGAGATCCAGCGGCTTTTCGAAGAGACCGCGCGCGCCAAACAGGCCGCGAGCTACTTTCTCGGCCGCGATTTCTCGGTAACGCTGAAAGACGACGGCCGCTTCGACTACTCCGGCCTGCAGGGCGCGTTGAGCGACCTTTCTCTCGGTCTAGCGGGGCGTCATCAGAGATCGAACGCGGCGCTTGCGCTCTGCGCGCTCGAAGTCGCGCGCGCGGAATTTCCCGTGAGCGTCACCTCGATGCGCGAAGGGCTGGCGAAGGTTTTCTGGCCGGGACGCCTCGAGGCGGCGCTGGAGCGCCCGGAGGTCATCCTCGACGGCGCGCATAACGAGGAAGGCGTCAAAGCACTGGCGGCCGAGATGCGCGAGCGGCTTGGCGCGCGAAAAGCCACTGTCATTTTCGCCGCGATGGCGGACAAAGACTGGCGCCTGATGCTGGGCGAGCTGTCGGCCGTCGCCGGTGGATTCGTGCTCACGCGCGTCGCCATGGACCGCAGCGCCGATCCCGTGGAAATGGCGGCGTGGGTGCGCTCCGCCGGAGCGATTCCCGTAAAAGTGGTTGCCGACGCGCGGCAGGCCGTGACCGACAGCATTCGAGGCGCGGCTCCCGAAGACGTGATTCTCATCACCGGATCATTGTATTTCCTGGGCGAAGTAAGATCGGCCGTTCTTTCCCTGGCACGGCGTCCGGACGGTTCCGGGGCCGGCCGCTTCCCCACCTGACACGGCCTCTTCGCCGAAAAAAAGCTTGCCTAGCCTCCCGCTCCTGTATATAACAAGGCGTCGGATTTTGCCGTTCGCAGCCGTTCGTTGTTCTTTTCTTCATCGCCCGATGCTCATGTCTGTAAGAACAGTTTTCGGCGCTCTCATCTTAATTGCTCTGCTTCCGGGCCGGGCGCTTTTCGCCGCCGACTTCACCACCCAGGGCGGCGGCCGCGCGGGCGAGGCGAAGCCGGAGGAGCAGATCCACGTCACTGCCGATTCTCTGTCGGTTTCCGAACAAGGCAAACAAATGGAGGGGCAGGGCAACGTCGAGGTCCAGCGCGAGCAGATGACGCTCAGGGCCGATCAGGTCCGGTTAAACCGCGAGACGCAGGATCTGGAGGCGATCGGCAACGTCTCGGTCGACGATCCGGATTGGAAGGTGAGGCAGGCCGACCGGATGCAGTTCAACCTCCAGAACGAGACCGGCATGATCGAGAACGGAGAGCTGTTTCTCGAGCGCAGCCATTTGACGATGAACGGCAGCCGCATGCAGAAGCTCGAAGGGCAGAGCTACCATCTGGACGAGGGAATCTTCACGACCTGCCTGTGCGAATCGGGGGCGCCGACGTGGAAAATAAAAGCCGACCAGATGGACATTAAGCGCGAAGGCAGCGGCGTCATCCGGGGCGGCACATTCTACATCAAAGATGTCCCGGTCTTTTACTTTCCCTACGCGGTGTTTCCGGTAAACACCGACCGGCAGTCGGGCTTTCTCTTTCCCGAGTTCGGCACTTCCAGCCGGAGCGGCTTTCGCTTCATGCAGCCCTATTACTGGGCGATCGACAAGAGCAGCGACGCGACGCTGACTTTCGACATCGAGAGCCGCGCGCGCATCGGTTTTATGGGCGAATACCGCAAGATGTTCAGCAAGGACACCCAGGCGCAGATCGAGGTCTCTTACTTCAACGAACTGTTCCGCAGCCGCAACACCGCCAACAGTCTCATCGGTGATAAGACGATCGCAGATTGCCACAATGTGCTGAATAAGAAGTCGCCGCCGCCGGCGTTCGTGCCCGACTGCGACGTGATCCCCGTGCAGCGCTGGAGCGTCGTCGGCAATCAGCGGCAGGTGGGCGCGGAGTGGACGACCTACACCGACGTGGCGCTGTTCAGCGACGACTTCTTCGTCCGCGAGCTCACGCGGAACATGCACCTCGATTTCGACCGCGAGCGCGACATCAAGACGCTGCGCTATACGTTGTCGCGCGCGGGCTTCATCCGCGGCTGGGACAACGCGACGCTGCAGGGCGAATTCGACTTCTATCAAGACTTCGTGCAGCCCGACAGCCGCACGCTGCACCGGACGCCGCAGCTCCTCTTCACCGGCCTTCAGCAGTTATGGAATACGCCGTTCGAGTTCCGCTGGCGCGCCGCGGGCGTCAACTACATCAGCCAGGCGGCCGCGGACGGCCTCCGGCTCGATCTGCGGCCGGAGCTGGTACTGCCGTTCAACCTCGGCAACTATCTCCACGGCTCGTTCAACGTGGCGCCGCGCGAGACGCTGTATCATCTCTATGATAATTCGCAGACGACGCCGCTGGTCGATTGCGGGGCAGTGAAACCAATCAATCCGATAGCGTGCATGCTGGACAAGCGGCGTCGCAACTTCGCGCGCAACAACTCGCGCGAGCTGGTCGAGGTGAACGGGACGATCGGCAGCTCTTTCGGCCGCGTTTTTTCCTGGAACGGAACGGAGCTGCAGAAGATCAAGCACGTCATCGAGCCCGAAGTCGGCTACATCTTCGTTTCGCACAGCAAGCAGAGCGATATTCCCATCATGGACGGCGTCGACCGCGTGAACGCCCGCAACCTCGTAACCTTCGGCATCACGAACCGCTTCTGGGGCAAATATTCCTCGCTGCTGCCGGCGCCGAGCGCGAATCCCGACGTGGAGAACACGCAGACGCCTATCGAGGGCGACACGCGCGAGATAGCGCGCTTCAAGATCGGGATGAACTATGGCGTCGGGCCGGACCGGCCGGCGGGCGGAAGGCTTTCCGACGTCGGCCTCGAGCTCAAGCTTTTCCCGACCGACTATATGGCGTTCGGCGGCGGCACAGGTATCGACCCCGGCTCCGGTCACTTCAGCGAGGCGACCGCGCTGTTTTCGATCTTCGATCCGCGCCCGATCACGCGCAAAATTCTTGATCCGGATTTCAATCGGCCCAACTCGCTGGATCTGAGCTTCCGCTTCATCGACAAAACGTCGAATTCGGTGCTCGCCGACAACGCGAATCCGGTTCTGGTCAATCCCGCGGCGCCGCAGATCTGCTCGACCGTCAGAACCGATTTCGGCGATACCTTCGACCCGCGCTGCCAGCGTCGCGACGTCTTCGGCTTGATCGGCATCCGGAGCCTCGTTCATTTGACCGATCATCTGCTGTTTCTCTACGATGCCACCTACAATGTGCGCCGCGGCGGATT
>Ga0075426_10004002_pt1 | contig 10487 bp, 9 predicted proteins | sample SoiMethybrSBSTD5_FD_75304 | JGI IMG/M metagenome (GOLD analysis project Ga0075426, IMG submission 75304) | Bulk soil microbial communities from a Populus tree surrounding site in Tennessee, USA - Soil MetaG P. TD hybrid SBSTD5 | ecosystem: Environmental > Terrestrial > Soil > Tree plantation...
TGCTATTGGCCATTGAAGGTGTCCATCGCGCGCCTGATCCCGTCGCGGATCGCGACCTCGAGCGCCTCACCCGCGCGCTCGATGACCCGATCGGCCTCGGCGCGCTCATCCGCGGCGAACGGCGAGAGGACGTACTCCGCGAGATCGGGGATCTCCGCCGTTGGGTCCGCGGGGGCGACGCCGACGCGGATGCGTGCGAACCCTTCGCCGACGACCGACACGATCGAGCGCATCCCGTTGTGCGTGCCGGGGCCGCCCTTCTCGCGGATGCGGATCTTCCCGAGCGGCAGATCGACCTCGTCGAACACCACGATCATCTGGGCAGGGTCGATGCGATAACGGTCGAGCAGCTTGCGCACCGCCTTGCCGCTGTCGTTCATGAAAGTTTGCGGCCGCGCGATCGCGATGCGCTGCGTCCCAAGCGTGCCCTCCGCGATGCGCGACTCGGCCGCCTTGATGCCGAACTCAGCACGCGCACGTTTGGCGAGCCGGTTCGCGACCTGGAAGCCGACGTTGTGGCGCGTGCTCGCGTAGCCGTCACCCGGGTTCCCCAGGCCGACGACCAGCGTGTCCACACGCGGCGGCGCGGAGGTACGTTCGAAGAGCTTCGCGAGACGCACCCGGGCCTTACTCCTTCTATGTATGTACGCGAACGCCGAAAAGGGGCGCCCCGGATCGATCGGGGTGCCCCAGAGGCGCGTATCGAGGTCAGTTTAGCGCGGGCGCGTCAGGGAAGAGAGAGGCCGCTGTCGTCGGGATCGATCACGATGTTGCCGCTCGTCACGTCGGGGTCGTTGATAAAGAAGTCAGCAGCGGTGAGCTGGTGACACGGAAGACTCGAGACGCCCCACGCGTAGACGGCGTTGAAGCTGTCGACCGGCACCGCTGACGACGGGTCGCCGCCGTCGAGGATCTCGAAGAACACGCGGTCGCCGGCGAACACCGAGTAGAGGTCGCCGGGGATCGAGTACACACCGGTCGGGTCATTGACCTTGGTGACGATCCCGGAGAACCAGCCGCCGCCGCGATACAGCGGCACGGGGAACACGTTCACGCAGTCGACGTTGACCCAAACGTCGAGCGGATAGAACTCCTTGATGCTGAACTGGGCCTGTCCGAAATCGCCGTTCGGGCCTTCGTGCGCCGAGAAGCTGAACTGCACGTAGTGCTTGCTCGTCGCGGGCTGGAAGCTCACCCAGCCTCCGCCGACGCCCTTGATGTTCGAGCCGCCCGAGTCGGCGGCCGCGCGTGGCGCGTAGGCGATCGACGCGCCAAGGATGAGCAGGACCGCGGCGCAGAACGTGACGAATCGTGACATCGAGTCCTCCTTCTAATCGATCGCGACGGCGCCGCTGGTGAGCGTGCCGATCACGACGCGTCCATCGGTGAGCGTGAGCGTGTAGGTCGCGGGGATGAGGCCGTTGAAGTCGATCGCGGTGAACGTGAAGCCCACCGGCACGCCGTCATCGAGGCCCGTGCCGACGATCGTCATGGTCTGGCCGTCTTCGTCCGTCGCGAATGTGGTCGCGGTGACGGACGACGAGTGGAAGTGGTGGCCGCCGTCGTCATCGTCGTCCTCGACGTCGCCGCTGCCGTTGTCGCAGCCGTCGCCGTGGAACTTGGCGTGATGCTTGTGCCCGTCCCTGTCCTCGAAGTCACCGTCACCATCACCCTGCCGGCACAGCACCGAGCGGAACGTGTTGTCGACCGCAAGCTCGGGGATCTCGTTCTGCACGAACCAGCCGTACTGCCATCCGCCGCCTTGCGCCGTCGTCTCGCCGCCGACGAGGGTCCACGACGCGACGGTTTGCCCGGTCGAGCGCTGGATGATGCGCATCGCGACAGTGATGAGACCGCCGGGGCCCGCGGTGAAGACGTGCTCAAACGTGTACCAGCCGGACACGGTGACGTGCTGCGGCGCGCGGCCCGGGTTCGCAGGGAACGAGCTGCATCGGTCACCGTTGTTGCTGGCCGAGATCACGAACCCGAGCGGGTCCGTCCCGGCGTTGAAGATGTAGTCGCGCACGTTGTTCGCTGAGTCCCAGTCGAACCGCGAGTCAGGGTGGCTCTGCGCCCATGTGACGTCGAGATAGATGTCTAGGTCGGTCTGGTAGCCGCCGGTCGGGAACGTCGCGCGCGGCCCACCGAAGTCGGTGGACGGCCCGCGATAGATCAACGCGGTGCCGCCGCCGAAGACGCATGTGTCGGGGTTCGGATCCTTGCCGAGGCGGGCGTGATACCTGCCCGAGGACGACGGGATGCCAGAGGCGTAACCGCTGGAGACGTAATAAGAGGGAACGCGGTAGATCGTCCCGCCGGAGACGGAAAACCATCCGGAGGTGTTCCTCTCAAACCCCTGGAACCATGAACCCGAAGACGAGGACGCGAGCGCCGTTTGCGGCGACGCCAGCGTGAATATCAGAGCGATCGCCACAGCGATGGGCAGCAGCGTCCGAGAGCGGGCGTGCATAGGTGCAGTCCTCCACCGTGCAGTTGACCTGTGGGCGTGTGGCCCAGGCGGCAACCCGCAGAGCGCCTGCCTCGATACGCAATTCGTTAGGCGCTGGAGCGCACGATCGCGCGGCGATACCGCAACGAACGCGCAACGTAGGCTGCGACGATGGTCCGCGTCGCCCTCATTGGCTTCGGCAACGTCGGCCGCGCGCTCGCCCGGATGCTCACGCGTGTGCCGGCGTTCACGGTGACCGCGATCGGCACCGCACGCCACGGGGCCGCCGTCGATCCGAAAGGTATCGATCTGTTGACCATCCTCGCGGGCACCGATCTGCCGCTGCGCTCACTACCGCCGATCCACGATCTTCCAGCCGATGTCGTGGTCGAGATCACAACGCTCAACCCCGCGACAGGGGAGCCCGCGCTCAGCCACATCCGAGGGGCGCTGTCTAGCGGAAAGCACGTGGTGACCGCGAACAAGGGACCGATCGCGCACGCGTATCACGACCTGCTCGCGCTCGCGTCATCCAATCGACGCATGTTGCGCTTTGAGGCGACGGTGGCGGACTGCCTGCCGGTCTTCACATTGCGCCGCTCGGCGCTCCCGCTGGCGGAGATCCGGTCGATCCGCGGCATCGTGTCGAGCACCTGCAACTACATCCTCAGTGAGTGCGCGCGCGGCGCGACCTTCGCCGACGCCCTCGCCGAGGCACAGCGGCTCGGCATCGCCGAGGCCGATCCGCGCAACGATGTCGAAGGACACGACGCCGCCGCGAAGGCAACGATCCTGGCGAACGTCCTCATGAATGCGGAGCTGCGGCCCGAGGATGTGCGACGCACGCCCATCGACGTCGCGGCCGGCGACGCGGCGCGTGCCGCCGCGGCGGCCGGTGCGCGCGTGCGGCCGCTCATCGAGATCGCGCGTCACGACGGCACAGTGACCGCGTCTTTCGCGCCGCTCGTCGTCGAGCCGCTGGATCCGCTCTACGCGGTCGACGGGTTCTCGATGGGCCTTGTTTTCGACACCGATCTCGCGGGCCGGGTCGCGGTCCAGCTCCACGATCCGCACATCGATCAGGTCGCGTACGCGATACTCACCGACCTGTTGGAGATCGCCTCGGCGTGATGCGATTCACCAGGCGCGACGCTCGCGAGCTCGGCGTCGGACTCGCGTACCTTGCGCCGTCGCTCATCCTCTTCGTCGCGTTCGTCTTCTATCCGCTCGCGCGCACGTTCATCTTGAGCCTGTACAACACGCGCACGACGGGTGTGCCGACCACGTTCGCTGGGGCCGACCAGTACACCGAGCTGCTCTCGTCGCCGACCTTCCGTGACGGCATCGTCGCGACTACGTTCTTCGCGCTGTACACGGTGCCCGTCAGCATCGCCGTCAGCCTGATCCTCGCGGTCATGCTCAATCAGCGCCTTCGAGGGATCAATGTCTTCCGCACGATGATGTCGAGCACGATCGCCGTGTCGGCGGCGGTCGGGTCGCTCATCTGGCTTCTCCTGTTCAATCCCAGCCTCGGCCTTCTCAACTACGTCCTGTCGCTCGTCGGCGTGCGCGGCCCGGACTGGCTGACGCAGCCGGGCGCCGCGATCATCGCCGTCTCGATCACCAGCGTGTGGCTCCTCCTGGGCACGAACATCATCGTGCTGCTCGCGGGCCTGCAGGGAGTGCCGGAGGAGATCTACGAAGCGGCCCGTCTTGACGGCGCCAGAGGCCTGCGGCTGTTCCTCCGGATCACCGTACCGCTGGTATCGCCGTCGCTGTTCTTCCTGCTCGTTGTCGACACGATCAACGTCCTGCAGTCGTTCACGCAGATCCACGTCATGACGAAGGGTGGACCCGTCGACGCGACGCGCACGCTCGTGTACAGCATCTACCTCGACGCGTTCCAGAACTTCCAGTTCGGCTTCGCGAGCGCGCAGGCGGTCGTGCTCTTTGGCATCGTGCTCGCGCTCACCGCGCTCCAGTTCGGCGTCATCGAACGCCGGGTGCACTACCAATGAGACGTCCGCTCGCGCCGCGGATCCTCGCGTACTCCGTGCTCGTCCTCGGTGCGATCGTCGTCGCGTTCCCGCTGCTTTTCGCGCTCTCGTATTCGTTCATGACCCCGAGCGAGGTCGCGACATATCCGCCGCCCATCCTTCCGTCATCGCCGAATTTCGACAATTACGGCACGGTGTTCGCGACGATCCCGATCGGCCGCTACCTCCTCAACAGCTTCGTGGTGTCCGCCGCCGTGGTCGTGGGCCAACTTGCGACCGCGAGCCTTGCGGCATACGCGTTCTCGTTCCTGGTGTTCCGCTTCCGCACGTTGCTCTTCTTCGTCTTCTTGTCGACGCTGATGATCCCGTGGGAAGCGACCATCATCCCGAACTACATCACGATCCGAACACTGGGCTGGCTCGACACCTATCAGGGCCTCGCGGTGCCGTTCATGGCGACGGCGTTCGGCACGTTCCTGCTTCGTCAGGCGTTCCTTCAGATACCGCGCGAGCTGTGGGATTCCGCGCGCATCGACGGCGCGTCATCGCTCCGGTTCTTCCGTTCGATGGTGCTGCCGCTCGCGCGACCCGCGCTCGGCACCGTCGCGATCTACGGCTTCCTCTCGACCTACAACCAGTACTTCTGGCCGCTGCTCATCACGAACGAGCGGCTCATGCGGACGACCCAGGTGGGCATTGCGCAGCTACGCGATGAGGAGACGCTGCGCTGGGGGCTGATCATGGCCGGCGTGGTGATGGTCGCTGTACCGACGCTCGCGCTCCTCGTCCTGGGACAGCGGCAGCTGATCCGCGGGCTTACCGCCGGCGCGGTGAAGGGCTGATGTGCGGGCGGTGACCGCTGCGTGCGGGATACAGCGGTCATAGGATGAAAAGCGGCTGGACGACGCAAGGAGGGAACATGAGAAGGCTTACGACACTCGCATTCGCATTCATGTTCGTCGCCGCCGCATGCGGCGGCGGCGGCGGCACGAGCGGCGGGACCACCCCGTCGGGCGGCGGGGACATGAGCGCGCTCGCGCCCGGCAAGGACGTCAAGCCGGCGGCCAAGATCACCTGGTGGCACGCGATGTCGGGCGTGAACGGGGACGCGCTCAACAAGATCGTCGACGGGTTCAACAAGAGCGGTAAGGGCATCACCGTCGAAGCGGTCTTCCAGGGCACGTATGACGACCTGCTCGCGAAGCTGAACACGGCGATCGCGTCGAACGCGGCGCCCGCGCTCGTGCAGGTCTACGACATCGGCCAGGTCTACATGCGCGACAGCTCGCAGATCGTGCCGATGCAGGCGTTCATCGACCGGGACAAGTTCGACACGAAGGACTTCGAGCCCGCGGTGATCAACTACTACAAGTACCAGGACAAGCTCTACAGCATGCCGTTCAACGCATCGAGCGCGATCCTCTACTACAACAAGGACGCGTTCAAAGAGGTCGGTCTCGACCCGAACAAGCCGCCGCAGACGTTCACCGAGATCGCGGACGCGGCGAAGAAGCTGACCAAGAAGGACGCGAGCGGCAAGACCGTTCGCTACGGCTTCGGCCCGTCGATCTACGGCTGGCTCTACGAGCAGATGATGGCGACCTCCGGCGTCCAGTACGCCGACAACGGCAACGGCCGCGACAACAAGGCGACCAAAGTCAACTGGGACAGTGCCGAATCGAAGGCGATCCTGAATTGGTGGAAGGCCGGCATCGATGGCGGCTACTTCTTCAACCCCGGTCAGGACAACAACGGCGCGGCGAACGCCTTCGACTCGCAACTCAGCGCGATGTACATCGAGAGCACCGCGCGTCTGCGTGGTCACATCAACGCCGGCGGCACGAAGTTCGAGATCGGCACCGGCCTGTACCCGCGGCCCGACAACAAGCCGGCGAACGGCGGCAACATCATCGGCGGAGCGTCGCTCTACGTCATGAAGAGCCGTCCCGCCGAGGAGCAGCAGGCCGCCTGGGAGTTCATCAAGTACGCGATGAGCGCACCGGTGCAAGCGCAGTGGCAGTCGGACACCGGGTACTACCCGATCGTGAAGTCGGCGTACGACCAGGGCCCGAGCAAGGAATGGTCGACGAAGTACCCGCAGTTCAACACCGCGATCGACGAGATCCGCAACTCACCGCAGAACCGCGCAACGAACGGCGCGGTGCTCGGCGTGATGCCGCAGGCACGCGCGCGCACACAGAAGATGATCGAGACCGTGCTCCTGGGTCAGGCGTCAGTGGATGCCGCGACGAAGGCCGCGGTCGATGAGATCAACGCCGCGATCGACAAGTACAACAAGGCGAACCCATAACACGTGAAGAGACGGCCCGGGCGCTCGCGGCCCGGGCCGTCGATCTCCTCATCATCGGCGGCGGCATCATCGGGGCGGGGATCGCAAGAGACGCAGCGCTGCGCGGCCTCTCCGTCGCGCTCGTCGAGCAGAACGACTTCTCATCGGGGACGACCTCGCGCCCGACGCGACTGATCCACGGCGGCCTGCGTTATCTCGAGCTCTTTGACTTCGGTCTCGTGCGTAGCGACATGCGAGAGCGAGAGATCCTGCTGCGTATCGCACCGCATCTCGTCTATCCGCTCGCGTTCCTGCTGCCCATGTACCGACCGAGCCTCTGGTATCGCTTCAAGCTGCGCGTCGGGATGTTCCTCTACGACCTGCTCTCGCTCGACAAGTCGCTGCCGAAACGGAAGTGGCTCGATCGCGCCGCGACGCTCGACGCGGAGCCGAACCTCGATCCCGACGGGCTCGTCGGCGCGTGGCGCTTCTACGACGCGCAGGTACCCCTCGTCGAGCGTCTGGTGATCGAGAACCTGATCGATGCCGAAGCGCACGGCGCGCTCGTGCTCAACCACACAAAGGCCGTGGAGTACCTGCGGGACGGCGACCGCATCATCGGCGCGCGCGTGCGCGATCAGATCGCCGGAACCGATATCGCGATCACGGCGCGCATGACCGTGAACGCCACCGGCCCGTGGCTCGACACAACGGTCGCGCCGGTGCGAACGCAGAAGAAGCCTCTGCTGCGGCTCACGAAAGGCATCCACCTGGTGACGCCGCGCGCGAGCGAACGAGCGCACGTGCTGTTCGCCAAGAGCGACGGGCGCCTCTTCTTCGTCGTGCCGTTCCTCGATACGACGCTCGTCGGGACGACCGATACGGACTACGACGGTGATCCCGCGGACGCCGCCGCGACGAAGGACGACGTCGCGTATCTGCAAGACGCCGCTCGTCGCGCGTTCCCGCGCGCGCCCTTCGATCGCATTCACTTCACATGGGCGGGCGTGCGTGCTCTGGTGCGGGAGGAGGGCGTCGAGGAGGGTGAGGTCTCGCGCAAGCACAAGCTGTACGACCACGAAAAGCGGGACGGTCTGGCCGGTCTCCTGTCGGTCGTCGGTGGAAAGATCACCGCGTACCGCGCGATCGCCGAAGAGGTCACGGACCTCGTGATCGGAAAGGGGGTGGGCGCCGCCGCAAAGAGTCGCACCGCTGAGCTGCCGCTCCCGGGCGCGGCGGGGCGCTCCAACGAGATCAAGGCGCTCGTCGACGCGGACCCATCGCTGGCCGAGCCTCTGTGCCCGCACGGCGCGGTCGGCGCGGCTGACGTGCTGCATGCGGTGGGACGCGAGTGGGCGTTGACGCTCGGCGACGTCCTGCTGCGACGCACGATGCTCGGTGTCCGAGCCTGTCAGGCACTTGACTGCATCGAGCGCGTGGCCGATGTGGCCGGCGGCGCGCTCGGGTGGGACGCGGAGCGCCGCGGTCGCGAGATCGCGGCCTACCGGAGCGAGATCGAGCCGATGCGCCGCTTCAGCACCGCGTGAGCTTCGTCCTCGCGCTCGACCAAGGCACGACCGGCTCGGCGGCGCTCGTGTTCGACGAGCACGGCGCCATACGCGGTACCGCCGATAAGGAGATCGAACAGCGCTATCCGGCGTCCGGGCACGTCGAACACGATCCGGACGAGATCTTCGCGACGACGGTCGCGGTCGGCCGCGAGGCGCTCGCGTCCGCGCGCGTCGAGGCGCGTGACGTCACCGCGATCGGGATCACGAACCAGCGCGAAACGACGGTGGTGTGGGAACGTGAGACCAGCCGGCCGATCCACCCAGCCGTCGTGTGGCAGAGCCGCGCGAGCGCCGACATCTGCAACGAGCTCCGGCGCACCGGCCGCGAGCCGCTCGTGCGCGAGCGCACCGGCCTCCTCATCGACGCGTATTTCTCGGGCACGAAGATCCGCTGGATCCTCGACCGTGTCGCCGGTGCCCAGCAGCGCGCGGAGCGCGGGGAGCTGTGCGCGGGCACGATCGACAGCTGGCTCATCTGGAAGCTGACGAACGGACGCGTGCACGCGACGGACGCGTCGAACGCGTCACGGACGATGCTGTTCGACATCCACAAGGGCGAGTGGAGTGACGAGCTCCTCGCGATGCTCGACATCCCGCGTGCGATGCTGCCGAAGGTCGCGCGGTCGAGCGGCCGCATCGCGGAGTGCGACGCATCGCATTTCGGAGTCCCGCTGTCCGTCGCGGGAGTCGCGGGCGACCAGCAGGCGGCGCTGTTCGGGCAGACGTGCTTCGAGCCGGGCGAGGCGAAGAACACCTACGGCACAGGCTGTTTCCTGTTGAGCAACACCGGTCGCGACGCCGCGCGTTCGCCGCAGGGTCTCCTCACGACCGTGGCGTGGGATATCGGCGACGGCCTGCGCTACGCGCTCGAGGGAAGCGCGTTCATCACGGGCGCTGCGGTGCAGTGGCTGCGCGATGGACTGGGGATCATCGCACGGGCCGACGAGACCGAGGCACTCGCGCGCGGCCTCGCCTCGAACGACGGGGTGTACCTCGTCCCCGCCTTCACCGGACTCGGCGCGCCGTACTGGGATCCGAAGGCGCGGGGTGTCCTGGTCGGGATCGAGCGCGGCACGACGCGGGCGCACGTCGCGCGCGCGACGCTCGAGAGCATCGCGTACCAGACGCGCGATCTGGTGGAAGCGATGCGCAGCGCGGGAGCGACCAGCGAAGTTCTCCGCACCGACGGGGGCGGCACCGCCAACGCGTGGCTGATGCAGTTCCAAGCCGACGTGCTCGGCGTCCCCGTAGAAGTGAGCGCGGCGCGCGAGACGACCGCCCAGGGCGCGGCGTACCTCGCCGGCCTCGCCACGGGCGTGTGGCGTTCGCTTGAGGAGCTGCGCGCGCGGCACGCCGTCGCGCGGCGCTTCGAGCCCGCGATGAGCGCGGATCAACGCGATGGCCTGTACGCGGGATGGCAACGCGCGGTCGAGCGCGCGAAGGGGTGGGCTACTTAGGCACGCGCTCCGGATAGTCCGAGCAGATGCCGTCGACGCCGAGCGCCGCGAGGCGTGCGATCTCCGCGGGTTCGTTCACGGTCCAGGGCTGCACGGCGAGACGGGCGTCGTGCGCGGCGCCGATCAGCTCCGGCGTCGCGTACGTCTTGTTGGGGTGCAGCGCCCAGAGCCCGATGGCTTTTGCCGCGGCCATAAGTGACGTGCGCTCCGGCGACGACGAGAAGATGTACGCCCGACGGACCGTCGGCGCGATGCCCGCCGCGGCTTCGAGCGCCGGCCACCAGAAGCTCGAGACATACACGTCGCCGTCGCGACGAGCCACGACGCGCCGTGCCACCGCCTCGCCTGTCGCACGCGCGAACGCGTCCGTCTCCGCGCATTTCATTTCGACGTTTACGGCCATTCGGCCTTTGCAGAAGTCGAGCACGTCGTCGAGCGAGAGCAGATCCGCAGTGTTCGCCGGACGGTCGTGCGCGATGACCAGCCGACCTTCCAGGGACCAGACATCCGTCTCGACCTCGTCGCAGCCGAGATCGAGCGCCTTCTGGAAGGACTCGATCGTGTTATCCGGCGCGTGACCGCGGGCACCGCGATGACCGATGCGTCGCACGCGGCGAGCGTATCTTGACCACGCCATGAAGTTCCCGGCCTTCGAGATGGAGCGGATGCAGTCCGTCTGGGAGCACAAGGTCAAGTACGACCTCTCCGAGTCGGGCGTCGAGC
>Ga0075426_10004007_pt1 | contig 10484 bp, 13 predicted proteins | sample SoiMethybrSBSTD5_FD_75304 | JGI IMG/M metagenome (GOLD analysis project Ga0075426, IMG submission 75304) | Bulk soil microbial communities from a Populus tree surrounding site in Tennessee, USA - Soil MetaG P. TD hybrid SBSTD5 | ecosystem: Environmental > Terrestrial > Soil > Tree plantation...
CAAGTTCCTTTTTTGAAAACCAGCATTCGCCTTCTACAATAATGTTTGTTGGTTTTGGCAAAATAAGCGGTATGCTTTTTATAGTCTTAAGGTTTTCAGTAACATCTTCGCCTATTACTCCGTCGCCTCTTGTCGCTCCTTGCATAAATTTTCCACCATCATATTTTAATATGATTTTTAAACCGTCAATTTTCAACTCGCAGCAGTATTCAATCTTTTCTTTTTTTAATGAAGGAACTTTCTCAATCATCCTTCTGACTTTTTCATCCCATTTCTTCAAACCGTCAGAACTGAAACAATCGTCAAAAGACCACTGCTTCACTTCATGTTTTACTTTCTTAAATTCTTTAAGAGGTTCACCTCCAATCCTCTGTGTGGGAGAAAATGGCGTCTTAAGATCCGGATATTTCTCTTCAAACACCCTAAGTTCTTCCATCAGAGAATCGTAGGAAGCATCGGTTATCTCCGGCTTATCAAGAACATGATAAAGATACCTGTTTCGATCTACGACTTTTACAAGTTTTTTATATCTCTCTAAAACGTCACTCGGAATATTTTTCATGCTGTGTAAAATTAATACTGAGTACTGATACTTCTCTCTACCCTTCTTCCGACTATTCCCGTATTGTGTCCAAAAGAATCTATACGATTAATACTTCCTCCTCCAGCTGAAAATACTTTTCTTATTATTGATGCGCCTCCCTCCGGTTCGGTTATTCCTGACGTAGTCGTTGAATATTTGAAAAATACTGTTGGTGCAGAAAGATTATAGACAAAACTATTTGATGGTCGTGTAAATGTCAGTGTCGTGCTAGTACCGTTACATGTAATTATCGGGGATGTAGTTAAGGGGCAATTTGTCGCGTATGAGGGTAGAGACGGATCGCAAATTACTAAAGGCTCTTTTACGATATCCGAATATATCGCGCATTCTCTGGCGCTATCGGCAGAATAATAAGCTATTTGGGAATCGCGCTCAGAAGTGGCAATTTGGATTTCCTTAATTGAAATATTAAACATTGATATTCCGATTGCCATGAGTAAGCTTGAGGCAAGAACAGCAAAAAGCATTGCAAAACCGCCGTTATTCAAAGATGTTATTTTTTTATTATTTACTTTCTTCATTATATATATGGCGAATAATTATAAATAAAATCTTTTATATCAATTCTCTGACTGCATGATGGATATGGCCAGCATACTCTAACTTGAACGATTGCTTCATTTGGATCATTCGTAGGCATTATATTTATAAGTCTGGAGAATTTTGATGCAGATCCGGCCCCAAGATCATATTTTGCAAACACACCACTATTTGTTTCAATCTTTAAAGGATTACTTGCAGAATCACTTGATCCGATTATAGAGCTGTTAAGATCGGCTAAAGTAGTATCTATATTGCAATATATGGCCTGAGATAGATCATTTAAATTGCACTGAACACCAGTACATACGCATTTACCTCTAAATGGAGAGAGCCAATCGGTACTATCTGATCTTATTGCAATCTGATCTCTTAAATTTTTAACCGCTTCAAGCCCGTCCTGTGCCAAAAAAGAAGCTGTCATCTGATCTCTTGATAACACGGCTGAAGACAAAGCTTTTTGAGCTAAGTTTATAGGGCTTGCAATAGCAATCATCAATATTGATATTGCTATCAATGTTTCTACAAGTGTGAACCCTTTTTGTTTTTTAAAATTTATAACTTTCATAAATATAAATGATTACTGTCCCGCAGATTGTCTTGTTCTTTGGGAAGCCGTGGTCTGCAGATTAAAATTCGTCTGCTTTCCATCTTTATCTGTAATGATTCCTTCTGCTGTAATAATAACCCTTGGTTGCAAGCTCGCTGTAGTCCCTCCGACTGTACCTACGCCCAGAACATAAAAGGTCATATTGGTTATATCCACTACTGAGATTGGAGCTGTCATGCTTTGCCAGTTATTCGAACATCCGCTACCTGTATCTGTACATTTCTGTATATTTCCTTCTCCTACAACCGGATCTGATACAAATCTATAATGGATTGTGCCTGCACCTCCGCTTGGGGTATAACTTATTTCAGTACCCCCGCTCTTACAGTTTCCATTATCGATTCCGCCTATTGAAACAAGACATCTGTAATCAGTGCCGTTTCTCATATCTCTTGAGATATTTTCTATGGCAAAAGTTACATTATCCACGACATTTTTAATGCTTTGTGATCTTCTGTTTGCATCTATTATTGAGAGCAAAGATGTGACAGCTACAACCATCACAGATAAAAATATTCCCATAGAAACAAGCATTTCTACCAGAGTAAACCCTTCTTCTTTTTTGAGATTGGCAATCATGATTGATTTTAATTGCTTACATAAATCTGACCAGAATTTGTCACAATAACGCTCGTTGTAGAATTACCAGCAGAAGAAATTATAATCCTGGTAAGTGTTGAGGTTGCCGGTGTCCCAAAACTGTCAAAATAATTCATGATTGCATCAGGATTTGGCCTTCTAAAAAGAATTGTTAATTTTTGAGTTTGAGTTGGACATGTAGGGTCCAGACCGATACAAATTTTATTTATATAGCTTCCTCTACTTATAGAATATCTCTGAATACATTCTGGATCACCGACAGGACAGTTTGAACTGCCGTTGAATTTACCATCTGGAGATCCATCAGGATTACCCCCAGTATCTGCAAAGAGAATAAAATTCTTATTATTGGCAAGATCAAAATATATTCCATATGAAGAAAAGTTTGATACTGTCTGAGATTCTTTTACGGCGATTCCGTAAGTCTGGATTTGTTTGATATTTAAAGCAATATCATATGCCAAATTTTTTAAAACAATTCCGTTGTTAAAACTATTCTGATTAAACAAGACAATTCCTGTAAGAATCACAAAGATTACAATCGTCACTAGAAGCTCAACGAGTGTGAACCCTTTGTTGTTTCTTATTGCTTTTTTAAAAAAACTTTTCATAAGGTCAATTCAATGTATTAATTATCGTCAATATTCCCCATCCTGTAAAGAATTGTAGAAATAAGCCGAGGATAATAAACGGCGCAAACGGAACCTGGCTTTTAATGGTAAGACCCAAGCGCGAAAGGCTTATTTTCTGCAAGACTATAGCTCCAATACCCCAAGCTGCGCCTATCCAGAAAGCCATCATGATAGCCAAAATTCCTCCTGAAAAGCCCAAAAGCCAGCCTACTCCGAGAGCTAGCTTGGCGTCGCCAAAACCCATCCATCTGCCAGAAGATACAGCCCACAACAAAGCAAAAAAAAGAAAAAGTATTGGACCGGCCAAAAGATCCAGTAATCCCGGCATTGAAAATAAATAAGTACCTTGATGGAAAAATAAAACTATAATAGCTAGAACATCGAAAAGATATACCATTTCATTCAGTATGATTTTATGCTTAAAATCATAAGCTGATATTGCAACAAGCACAGATGCTATAACCAAATATAAAGGCAAAAATAAAGATAAGCCGATTTTAGAAGCTATCCCGAGAAATAAAATCCCCGTTATAAATTCTACAATAGGATATTGATATGAAATTCTACTATTACAACCCAAGCACTTTCCATTTAAAAATAAAAAACTAAAGATTGGAACAAGCTCATACCAAGAAAGTGTTTTACCACAAGAAAAACATTGTGATCTGCCGGTAACAGATGATCTGCCTGTATGATATCTGAGGACAACGACATTTATATAACTTCCTATAATAGTGCCGAGTATAAAGAAAATAAATAAATTTATAAAAATCATTTTATTGTACTACGTCGTATGTTAATAGATCGGTTGCGTCAACCGTATCCGCCGTTCCGTTTCCACAATAAACCATTCCATTTGGAAGCGGAGATAAAGTGGAATTGAAACCTTTCTTTGCGCTTATAGCAGTTGAATTATTTGTCTCAAGTTTTATCCAAAGCTGATATGAGATGCATGGACCGGCATTGTTATAACCCATTGGAAAATAATGATACTTGTCTGACATGGGAGGAATCGGTATTGAAGGAATATATTGAGGAACAAGAGTTTGAAGATTCGTTGGATACTCGTGATTTTGGTTGAAATAGGTTTCTAGGGCAAGCTGAATACCAGACATATCCGAAACCTTTCTCTGATCCCTGCTTTGGGCTCTAGCGGAATTAAATGAACCATAAACTATGGCCGAAAGTACACCCATAATAGCTATAACCGTAATAATTTCTACAAGAGTAAACCCTGCGCTTTTTCTAGAGATTTTCATACTTAATATTATAGCTTTTTTGACACAAAAAACAAAAACCCCTTTCGGGGTTTTTGTTAATGCAATACTTAAGAAAAAATTTCTTATTATTGACAAAGACCGTTTGCAGCAACAGCAGCAGTAGCAGTAGCTACGTTATTGCTATCAATACACCAGTTTCCACCGCTCTTAAGATGAGCAATGAAGACATATGCTGAAGCGCTTGAAGAAGCTGTTGTTATAGAAGCGGCGTTTGAAGTTACATTGTTAACTATGCTGACCACCTGTGGATCAGAAAATAGATTTGCATAGCTTTGACCATTGTTATCATAATACAAAGCAGCTTGTGTTGTTAAGCTACCCATACCGGTTTTAACAGCAGCATCAGAACCTTTTGCTCTTGCTGAGTTTAAGCTTGCTAGCACTACAGATGAAAGAATACCGATGATGGCAATAACCACCAAAAGTTCAATCAATGTAAAACCTTTTGTACCCTTATCTTTTTTCATAATTTTGCTATTTGATAAAATTAACTAATAAAACTTTGTCTTATCTGTCATCTCTTGCTTGCTCAAGGCAAAATACTTCAAACAAAACAATTTAACCTCTCGAGAGATTAAATTGAACTCAATAATTATAACATCTTGATGGTCAGAGACGATGTGGATAACTCCTAAAAAATAAGGACGGATTCTGTAAAGCAGAATCCGTCCTTATTTCAATCCTCTTTTTATATACCTGCTGAAATACTGTATATAGGAACAAGTACTGATGCCATAAGAAATGCTACTCCAACACCCAAGATTACGATCATAGCTGGCTCTATAAGAGACACGACGGAATCTATATAATTTGTAACTTCCCTTTCATAAAACTTAGCCAGTGTCTTTAAAATATTTCCAAGCTGACCTGTCTCTTCACCAATCTTTACCATCTGTACGAATATTCCTGGAATTTCAGAATATTTTGCCATGGCATCAGACACTGAGCTTCCGGCTTTTACATCTTCCACCGTTTTATCCAAAATATTTTTATAAATGAGATTTCCTACAACATTGGCGGTAAGATCAAGTCCACGAACCATAGGAATACCGGAGAGAAGCATTGTGTTCATATTTTCTGCAATTCTTGAAAGATATAGTCTTACATAAAGTTTTTTGACAAGCGGCAGAGTTATTTTTGATTGATCCAAAGATAATTTTCCGGCTTTGGTCAATAAATATCTCCAAAGAAAGAAACCGCCGATAATGATAGCTATTAGAAGAAGTACTCCGTAACTGACAAGAAAATCAGAAAAGCCCAATACAACTTTTGTATAAACAGGTATTGCTTGACCGGATTCCTTCAATATTCCGCTGATTTTTGGAATTACAAATACAAGCATAAGCACCATAACAGAAATAAAAGTGAAAATAACGAATGCTGGATAAATAAAAGCCGTCCTGACTTTTGAAGTAATTTCGTATGTTCTGTCCAAGTGATCGGCAAGATATATGAATGTTTGATCCAACTTTCCGGATTCCTCACCAACTCTCACCATATTTATATAAAAATCTGAAAAAACCTCCGGATATTTTGACAAAGAACCGGAAATGGAATTACCCGCTTGAAGATCGTCTACAACTCCTTTAAGTTTCCTCCTAAGAGATGGGTTCTCGGATTGTGCTGCTAAAAGCTGGAAAACTCTTAGGGCGGAAACTTGCGCCTCAAAAAGAGTCGCCATCTGCCTTGAAAGAATAACGACATCTCTATTTGAAACGGTATCAAAAAAAGAAATATTACGGTCAAAAAATGATCCTTTTTCTTCTTCCGGCTTTATGGATATTATTGAGAGACCTCTTTTTTGCAGAGCGCTGATTGCGACCTCTATATTTATGGCATCAATTGTGCCATCTTTTGTAATGCCTCCCTGATCTAATGTTTTATATTTGAATGTCATTTTCTTTTTTATTAAATCATCTTCTGAAGAATCTTTGCATCGGTTGCATACATATATGCGTTTTCAATCGTAATCTCCCCTCTTGAAACAAGATCCGCCAAACTTCTGTTCATATCCACCATTCCTTCCTGTGAGCTTGTTTCTATGACAGAATTTATTTCATGGACTCTATTTTCTCTTATAAGATTAGCGATGGCGTTGTTATTGATCAAAAGCTCATATGCCGGTATCAAACCTCCGGAAATTCTCGGAATCAATCTTTGAGACAAAATACCGGTCATACTTCCGGCAAGCTGGATTCTTATCTGGCTTTGCTGTTCTGCGGGGAATGAATCTATGATTCTTGATATAGTTTGAGCCGCGCTATTTGTATGTAGTGTTGAGAATATCAAGTGACCGGTTTCAGCCGCAGTGACTGCAATGGCGATAGTTTCATTCCCTCTCATCTCTCCTATAAGCGCAACATCTACATCCTCTCTAAACATGCTTTGTAAAGCTGTTGTAAAATCTGTAGTGTCTGTTCTTACTTCTCTTTGATCGATGATAGACTTTTTCGGCTCGTACACATATTCTATAGGATCTTCAATAGTGATAATATGTTCCGTTCTTGTTTGATTTATGCTTTCAATCATTGCGGCAAGAGTAGTAGTTTTCCCATGTCCGACAGGGCCTACTACAAGGAAAAATCCTTGCGGCTTATCTGTGAAAGCTTTCAGAACTTCAGGAAGATTCAACTCAGCTAGACTTCGTATTTTCTTTGGAATAAGCCTCAGAGCTATGCTTATCATTCCCTGCTGAAAATAAGCGTTCCCTCTGAATCTTTCGCCATTCTCCATTCCATATGAAAAATCCAATTCTTTATTTTTTAAAAAAAGATCTTTTCTGTCTTTGCTTACAAGCTCGGATAAAATACCGGATATTGCTTCTTTGCTTATAACTTCTTTTTTTAGAAGTGGCAAAAGAAGCCCGGAAACTCTTATGGTTGGTTTTTTGCCTTCAGCCAAATGAAGGTCGGATGCGCCTTCCTGAAAAACTGTCTTTATTAAATCGCTTAATTCTTTTTTATAATCCATATTTCTTAAATTACTTCTTGTTTTTATTATAAATGTTTATGACTTCGTCTACTACTTCGGAGGGGATAGTGGTGGCTTTTACAATATAGCCGTGCATGCCAAGTTCTTTGGCTTTATTTATATCTGAGGCCAATCCTTGATTTGTAAGCATTATTGAAAGGACTCCCGGAGCAAGATTACCTTTCTTTATGGTTTCATACAATGAAAATCCATCCATGGAAGGCATTATTAGATCCAAAAGCAAAATATCCGGCTTGTATCCTTCTTTTAATATAGTGAGTGCGTCATTGCCGTTTGATGCGACTTTCGCGTCAAAACCGTTCTTTGTAAATTTAGCCGAATACATGCCCAAAAGGAATTTATCATCGTCCACTATTAGAATTTTCTTTTTATTATCCATAATATTTCGATAATTATATCACGATTTTGATCAAAACTTTAAAAATTAAAATTGATTTACTTCCTCAAACGGAATCATTTTCTGCATTGCTTTTATTATAGCATCCTCTTTTACCGTTATGAGACCTTTCTTGCGGGCAGCTTTAAAAACTTCGGATTCAACGGGGTTTTTAAGTATGACTTGCTCAATATCACTGTCCATTTTAAACATTTCAAATACCGCCATTCTTCCTTTTACTCCGCTTGGACATTGAGGAGTTCTTTCAGCTTCAAATATTTCTCTTGTTTGAGGAATTTCTTTCTTATATTCGGCAGGTAAATCTAAAAATTCCTTTTCAATCATATTTTCAATGCTATCACTGATTGGAATGGATTTTCCTGTACCCGGGCAGAGTGTGCTGACAAGTCTCTGAGCCATGACTAAAATAAGGGTTGGTGGAATTAAATATGGATCTATACCCATATCAATAAGTCTTGGTACAACACCCGCGGCATTATTTGTGTGAATTGTAGAAAGCACCAAGTGACCGGTAAGTGCAGCCTGAATGGCAAGCGCGGCTGTTTCTTTATCTCTGATTTCACCTACCATAATTACGTCCGGATCTTGTCTTAAAGTCGTTCGAAGACCGTTTGCAAAATCATATCCGATTTCTGGGAAAACTTGGGATTGGCTCATACCTTCTATATTGTATTCAATCGGATCTTCCAAGCTCAAAACATTTTTTTCGTCTTTATTTATTTCACTCAGCATTGAGTAAAGGGTTGTCGTCTTACCGGATCCAGTCGGACCTGAAATAAGTATGAGACCATAAGGTCTCGTCATTCCCTCGCGAATCATAGACAAATATCTTGGGGACAAGCCCATCTGATCAAGTGTTTTTACGCCTTTCTCCTGATCAAGAATTCTCATCACTATCTTTTCTCCGTAATATGCCGGAAATGTAGAGACTCTGAAATCAATCTTTCTGCCTTCTATTTTTGCGGAGAAACGTCCGTCTTGCGGTTTACGTTTTTCATCAAGCCTCATATTTGAGAGGATTTTTATTCTAGCCACGACGGCTTGGTGCACTTCTGGCGGCAAGACAAGGCTGGTATTCAAAACTCCATCCACTCGAAATCTGACTCTAACTTTGTCTCTCATATGCTCAACGTGGACATCGGAAGCATTACCTTCTGTCGCATATCTGAGTATTGTCGCAACGATTTTTGTAACCGGAGCATCTTCAATTATTTTGGTTTCAACTTTACTTTGTTTGCTGTCCTTTAAGATCTTAATATCTTCAAGATCGGTAGTTAATTCTGTTTCAAGCTCGGTAAGAGCTTTTGTGACTTCTCCGGAAAGACCCTTGTAGCTTTCAATGACCTTTTTAAAATCTTTTTCAGAAATAATAAATATCTTATAAGGCAGATTGAGCTTGCCGACAATAAAAGAAATCGCGTCGCGGGCTTCTATATTTTCCGGATCAAGCACCCCTATTTCAAGAGCACCGTCGGAAAGTCCGAGTGGGACAAATCCATAGTGGGTTGCGGCATCTTCAGAAACATATTTTAAAATAGAAAAAGGAATATCATGTCCTTCAAGGGTTTTAGTAGGAATATTATAATACTCCCCTTTTGCAAAAAGCATTGTCTCTGGAGATACACCGGAACTTGTCAAAATATCTTCAATGGTTCTTCCGGATTTAGCAGCCTCTTTTTCTATTTTGGCAATATCCCCCTTTTTTATTATATTTTTATTCGCTAATAATTCTAATGTATTCATTATTATAAATTATCTGACATTAAAATAGCGTGATCTCTCTTTTATAGAGGAGCAAATGGATTATCTCTTCCCGATGGCTGTTCCGGAAAAGACACTGTATTGTCTTTCAAACTCTGAAAGATGGAGTTGGAAAATATTGAATCATCCAATTGCACTTGGCCCATCTGTTGCGAGAGAGAATATATATATTCGGCATCGGGAGATTGCAAAGATTTATTTTGCGCAAGTAAAGATGAAGTGTTGTCCGTGCTTGTACCACCGCTAAAATACAGATAAGCCACTATGACTATGATTATTATTAGTACTAATGATAATATGCTCTTTTTGTTCATAATAATGTGATTATTTTAACCAATATGTATTCAAACCTACGTTAAAATCGTATAGGCCGGTATCGGTTGAGGTAAAGCTTATATCGGTAATGTCTATTATCCTTAGGTTATTTTCCAAATCTCCAAGAAGCTTGAGGAAATTGCTGTACGAAGCATTAACAGTGAATTTTAGAGGTAAAGTACCGTATGAATTAGCACCCGGTCCTATGGAATCAGAGCTATTTTTTATATCACCAATTGAAACATTCTTGATGATCAACCCTCGGCCAGCCGCAATGTTGCCTATTTCAATAATCAATCTGATATTGTCTATGTTTGAAGGAAGAAGTTTTTCAAGTCTTGCTGTATCTGCAGTTGAAATTTTGTTTTCTTTGGCAACAAGCATATTTCTTCTTGAAACTATTCCTGTAGAGCCTTTTGCTATATCTTGGAATTTTGCCAATTCATCTTTTAAAGAAAGAACGCTATAAGTGGAATAATCTGAAACATCGCTTGGAGTCCCCGAACCTTTGTAGTTTGGATCTATGTATCCGAAAAATACCGCAAGTGATGAAAGTATTAAAATGATAGGTAAAATAAGATTCATATATTTTTATTGTTGAATTGCCGCAGCGCTATTATTTTCATATATTAAAAATTCCGGAGCTATAAAAGCGGAAAATGTGAATGAAACGCTTCCATCGGCATTCAAATTGAAATTTGAAACTTTTGGTTCCTGAATAATTCTCTTCCAATCAGCTTTGCCAAACTCATCT
>Ga0075426_10004010_pt1 | contig 10480 bp, 12 predicted proteins | sample SoiMethybrSBSTD5_FD_75304 | JGI IMG/M metagenome (GOLD analysis project Ga0075426, IMG submission 75304) | Bulk soil microbial communities from a Populus tree surrounding site in Tennessee, USA - Soil MetaG P. TD hybrid SBSTD5 | ecosystem: Environmental > Terrestrial > Soil > Tree plantation...
TTGCCGGCGATCAGGTCAACCTGATGGTCCTTAAGCGCGCGAGTGAGCAGGCCGAGATCCATGATGCGCGGCGGCGCGGCGAAATGCAGGCCGTAGGTCGCGACCAGGCCCTTGTAGCCGTCGGGACGCTCCATGAATTCGTATCCGAAGCCCGCCCGCCATTGCGGAGTGTACGCAGCGGATTGCGAAATCGTCTGCAGATGCAGGCGGCGGGCATCGTCGCCCCGAATTTCAATGGCAAAAGTGTCGTTGAATCCAAATGGCGGCCCCAGCGTCAGATGAAAACGTTTCTCGTATTCCGAGTTCACGCGCTCATAAACGGCTTGGCGGTCTGAGCCAGGATTCTCCGCTTGGCTTGGCTGTTGTTTGAGAATCGCGGTGAGCGCCGTGCCCGTGTATTCGGGATAAATATCGATGCGTCCGGCAAGAATGCTCTGATGCGCGATGTAGGTGCCGCCGAGATAAAACCGGCGCTCGACGGCAAGGTGAGTCTTGTTTTCGATCTGCTGCGCAATCAGCTCGCCGAGGATGATCTGCTCGGTAAAATTCTTGCACCCGACGACGATGCGATGCTGGTTGTAGCAGGAGGTTGAGAAAATCGCAGCGAGCAGGATCGCAGCCCAGAGAAACAACACGGGAAGGGCGCGGCTTTCAGTCGTGCCGAACACAAATCTGTTGAGCCCAACGGCACGACTGAAAGTCGTGCCCTTCCCGATCGTGGAACGAGCCTTCATTGCTGTAGAAGCTTGACGCGAACGCGTATTCATCCCCGTTGTGGAGCCAGCCGCTTCTCCACCCAGCCCAGCAACACATCGGCGGTCAGCGCCATCAATGCAGCCGGAATCGCACCGGCAAGAATGACGGAATTGTTCACCATCGCCAATCCGCGAAAAATCAGCTCGCCTAGTCCGCCTGCGCCAATGGCGGCGGCGATCGTCGCCAGCCCCACCGAAATCACTACGGCGACCCGAATGCCGGCAAGAATCACGCTACTCGCCAGCGGCAGTTCAACTTTGAAGAGCAACTGCCAATCCGTAAGCCCCATTCCGCGCGCGGCTTCAACTACAGCACGGTCCACGCCCGTAATTCCCGCGTAAGTGTTCCGGATAAGCGGCAGCAGCGCGTACAGCGTGAGAGCAAGAACCGCAAGCCGGCCCGCGCGATCGCCAATCCACGGAGCGGGCAACAGAAAGCCAAACAAGGCGAGGCTGGGTATGGTCTGAATAATGTTCGCAGCTGCGATCACCGGACCGCGCAGCACAGGCCTGCGCGCAATCAGTACTCCCAGCGGAATACCCAGAGCCACTGCAATCAGGGTAGAGATGCCGACCATCCATAAATGTTCAAGGGTGAGATCGGCGACATTCCCGCCGTTCTGCACCAGAAAAGTCCACAGATTCATGCTTCACCTCGCGGCCGATCAGATTGCGCTCCAAACGCCTCCATATATTTCACAATCAGAGGTTCCGACGATCTGCGAAATTCCTGCGCAGAAGTCAGCGACACCAATCGGCCCTGTTCGAGCAAGGCGATTCTTGTCCCCAGACGCAAAGCTTCATGCAAATCATGGGTCACGAATAAGACTGTCTTTCCGAGCCGTTGCTGAAGGGCAAGAAACTCACGCTGCAGGTCGGACCGAGTAAGCGGATCAAGCGCGCCGAAAGGCTCGTCCATCAAGAGAATTGGAGGATCGGCTGCGAGCGCCCGAGCCACACCCACGCGTTGCCGCTGCCCTCCGGAAAGCTGGTGTGGATAGCGCGACGCAATGTCCGAATCCAGTCCGACCAGTTTGATCAGTTCCTGCACGCGCGCGCGAGTCTTTTCCTCCGGCCACCTCTCGATAGTCGGAATCAGCGCGATGTTCCGCTCGACCGTATAGTGCGGAAAAAGACCAACCTCCTGGATGGCATAGCCGACGTGGCGTCGCAGTTCGATCACGTCCCAGTCGCCGGTTCTGCGCCCCTCGACGCGCACCGCGCCCGAAGATTGCTCCAGAAGCCTGTTGACCAGTTTGAGAGCTGTAGTTTTTCCCGATCCGCTGCGTCCGAGCAAAACCATAATTTCGCCGCGAGCGACTGCGAAGCTCAAATGCTTGAGGATCTCACGGCCATCCGGCAGCCGATAGCAGACGTCGAGAAATTCCACTGAAGACTGGGGAGAGTCCATGTTCAGTGCGAGAGCGGATCAGATATCGTACGCTTCCGACGGCAATCCGGTAATGCGAAGTCCGCTGTGCCCCTTGTGCCGGATGTTGAAGCCAATCAGCAGGGCGGTAATCTGCTCGACAATGCGCGCGTTTTCCAATTTGCCGCCGTCGAGTGCGCGGACTCCCGGAATTTTGCGCGCGAGCTCGCGGACTGTGCGAGCGGCCTTCTTGTCGTCGCTGCATACGATCACGTCGCAGTCGACAGGCCCACTCTGCTTGACGAGGTCAGCCGAAACGTTGTGAAACGCAGCGACTACCGCTACACCTTCCGGCACCAGTTCTGCTGTTTCCTGGGCGGCGGAGCCTTGCCAAACTCCGATGGTACGGGTGGGCCGGCCACCGACGCTCGCGGCCAAAGGCACGGTTGTGTCCACCACGATCTGGCCGGGGCGGAGCGCTGGCTTAAGCTGCTTCAGCATCGTGGAGTGGACTTCGAAGGGGATGGTGAGCACGATGATTTCAGCCGATTGGCACGCCGTCGTGTTCTCAGCCCCAGAAACCCTTCCGCCCGTCTGCTTCTGAATTTCCACGGCGATTGCTGATGCGCGCTGAGGATCACGCGATCCGATGACGACGGTTTCTCCCGCTTGTGCCCAGCGCAAGGCCAGACCCGACCCTTCCGGCCCGGTGCCTCCGACAATGGCAATGGTCACGCGAACTCCGGCTCAAGCAGCGGCTCGGGTGGAAAACATTCGATAGGAACTTTCATTTGAATTCGAGAATACGTGGTATTGCGCTCCGCCGGAATGCGGCCGAGTTCTCGAATCAGTGATTGAAATTCTTCCGGGCTGGTGTATTGGCCTGCGGTTGCACCGGCTTCACGGGAAATGTTCTCTTCCATCAGCGTGCCACCGTAGTCGTTCGCGCCCGCTTGTAAACACAATTGCGAAAGCTGGCGATTGAGCTTCACCCACGAAACCTGAATGTTGTTGATCGAGCAGGCCAGCATCAGCCGGGCGAGGGCGTGAATTTTCAAATGCTCGGCCAGAGTCGGCCCTGAGCGAGAAAGCCCTTGATGAAACAGTAATGTGTTTTGATGAACGAACCCCAGCGGAACGAATTCGGTGAACCCACCAGTCTGGCTTTGAATTTCGCGCAAGAGCAGAAGCTGGTTGACCCAATGTTCGGGCGTTTCCACATGACCGTACATCAAGGTGGAAGTGGTGCGAATCCCGCAGGAATGCGCGGTACAGACCACTTCCTGCCATTGCGATGTCGAGAGCTTGTTGCGAGAGAGGACGTGACGAACTTCGTCATCGAGAATCTCAGCCGCCGTACCGGGCAATGTACCCAAGCCGTTGTCTTTCAGCATTGCCAAGTAATCACGCAGCGGCATACCCGTGAGCTCGACGCCATACACGATTTCCATTGGTGAAAACGCATGGATGTGCATGCCAGGAACAGCATTCTTCACAGCGCGCAGAATATCTCGGTAATAAAAGGGATCCAGCCCTCGCGGGAGCCCGCCTTGAATACACACTTCGGTTGCACCCAGCTCCCATGCCTGCACAGCCTTTTCGGCGACCTCTAGTGGATCAAGAAAGTACGTGTCGGATTCACGCGGGCCACGGCTGAACGCGCAAAACTTGCATCCGACAAAACAGATGTTGGTGAAATTGATATTGCGATTTACTACGTAAGTGACAATGTTGCCGGTTAGCTCGCTTCGCAATTGATCAGCGGCGACGAGAAGTCCGAGGAGGTCGTCTCCTTCGGAGTTCGCCAGAAGCAGGCATTCGCCGCGGTTGAGAGTTCGACCATCCTGTGTTTCCAGAACGCGCTCGATGGCATGCCGTGTGGGCGGGTGCATCCGCGCAGCGACATCGTTCCAATCGCGTTGAGGGAAGCCTTCGAGTTCCGCTCGTGTGCAAATTCGCGCAGGCATATCAACTTTCTCCTTCGCTCAACGGAACAAATCGTTCTTCGGTGCCCGGACCAGTTCCTGGGCCGTCCCCCGACCGCGCTGATACTTGAATCCGCGCACAATGCAAAATGGCGTGCGATTAAGCTTGCCGCAGACCAGGCCCGCAGCGCAAGCCAGTTCATCAGCTACGGCTTCAGCGGTCGCATGTAGCACATAACCGTGAGGGTCGCGCTCACCACGATGATCAACCAGCGGCCGCATCCCCGCAACTCCGATCGCGACCTCGGTCAATCCCTCACGCCATGGCCGTCCGAATGAGTCTGTAATGATCACAGCGACAACGACGCCAAACTTCTTCGTGATGGCCGATCGCAGCCGCGCGGCCGAGGAGTCGGAATCTTTGGGCAGCAGCAGCGCGTGCTCGCCACCGTCGACGTTCGAAACATCGACACCACTATTTGCACAGATGAATCCGTGACGAGTTTCAGTGATCAGAATTCCCCGGCGACCCACCATCCCTTTTCGTATGACGCTGCGGCTTTGCGACAGAACAAGTTCCACTAATCGGGCCTCTGTACCGGATTTTCTCGCCCAGGCCGTGGCAGCACGTGAAGGCTTCACATCAGCCAGGCGTACCACCTGCCCTTCAGCTTTAGAAATAATTTTGTGCTTTACCACCAGAACGTCGCCGCTTTCCAGCTTTAGTTTCTGATGCCGTAGTGCAAGCCGAAGTTTTTCCACAAGACCATCGCCGGGGAGGATATCACCTGCGAACGGAATCGGGATTATCGAAATCCCACGTGCAGGTTGCATTATGATTTCGCCGCGAGCTGCGAGTTCTGAATCTTCTCCAGCACGAGAGGGCGCGACATCCGTAGGAATTCTCGCGCGAGCAATTGCGACTGCTTTTCGCCCGCAGCCTGCGCCAGCTGCTGCAGATCTTCGGGCGTGTCGATGTCGAGCCCAACTCGGGATAATGAAAGCACAACGCATGACGCATTGGTTGCGATTGCGGACGCCAGATGCGGCATAAAGCTATCGTTCCCAAAGCGCAGTGGAAACAATGCCGGCGGACGGCGCAGGACGGCGTTGCTTCCGCGTTTGTCGCTCGAAGGCACCAGTACCGACCCCTTGGCCGGAGCATGCTGGTAAATCGCACGAATGTCGTCGGCTGCAATCAGGGGGATGTCCGCAGGAATTACAAGCGTACATTCCACGCCTCGAGAGACGCACATCTCAGTGGCCATTTCAATCGCGTCGCTCTCGCTAACGTTCGCATCATCACGAATGATTTCGAACCGGTGCTGGCCGGCAAGATCGAGAGCAAAGGGATCGCTGGTCACCAAAGAGACGTCATCCTGGCCGAACTCTGCGACAGCCTCAAGCACATCGGACAGCATCGCCTGAGCGAGCTGGGTCCGCGCGGACGCATCCAGTAGCATCGAGAGGCGTTGCTTGGCATTCCTCAAATTCTTGACAGGAATCAAGATCATTTTGCCTCCGCGACGCTGACGACTTCAGATGAGACCAGTTCCAGCGCGGTCTGCACGATACGCGTTCTATCTTCGAGTGTGCGCATGAGGATGTTCGTGCAGCGCACTTGGAGTTTTTCAGAGCTGAGGACTTGCGCGAATGCCGAGTCGGAGTCATGCGCCACGAGCAAGTCCAGAAAATCTCCATACGCCGCGGCAACTCCCTTGATCGAAGCATCAAAACCTTGCGCTGCCATAAGCGCGGCGGCAGGGCCTGAGACTGCCGCGTTCCCGATTATCGGGCTCACGGCGACGACGGGCGCTGAAGTTTCACACAGTGCCAGACGGATCCCGGGCACACAGAGAATTGGTCCGATGCTGGTCACCGGATTGCTCGGTGCAATCAGTACGGCCTCAGCCTGCGAGATTGCTTCCAGCACTCCGGGCGCCGGTGCGGCGTCCTGGGCACCGGCGAAGCGCACAGACTTCACCGGATCTTTGTACCGTCGCTGCACGAAGTATTCCTCAAAGCTGATCTCGCCCTCAGGAGTTTCGATTCGCGTCTCTACTGGTTGATCGCTCATGGGAAAAATACGAGAGCGCAGACCAAAGCGTTCAGCGATGGTACGCGTAGCCTGCGTCAGCGTCTGCCCCTCAGACAACAATCTGGTTCGCAGCAGATGAAGCGCCAGATCGCGGTCGCCAACGCTGAACCATGAAGGCTCGCCTAATTCCTTCATCGTTTGCAAACAATGAAATGTGTCGCCGCGAACTCCCCACCCCCGCTCGTTGCTGAGCTTTCCCGCGAGCGCGTAAGTTATGGAATCAATATCCGGAGAGACGTACAAGCCCCACCAGCGGTGGTCATCACCGGTGTTGACGATGATCGTCAGATCACTTGAAGGCACAATGCGCTGAAGTCCCTCAACAAACTTTGCGCCTCCGGTGCCGCCTGTAAGAACGACGATCATGCAGCACTCCGCGCATAGCCCTGCGGATCTGCGGTCATGCTTAACCTCGAAGCCAGCACACTCGGCCGCGAAAGGAGCCTCGGCAGAAATTCCGGATAAACCGGCAAGCGTTGTCGGAGCACGAAACCTTTGGCCAACGTTCTTTTTTCCAACTGCTCCAGATGCGGCCACGGCCGCTCTGGATTGATGAAGTCGGGAGTAAGCGGGGAAATTCCTCCCCAGTCGTTGATGCCGGCATCGAGCAACTCTTCGTAGTCCGGGTCAGAAAGATTTGGCGGCGCCTGAATGTTGACCTCGGGCATGAGCAGCCTGGCGACCGCAATCGTTCTCAGCATCTCGCCACGGCTCGGCTCGGGCCGGCTGTGCATTGGGATTTCCGATTTCGTGCGAAAATTCTGAACGATGACCTCCTGAATATGGCCGTAGCGCTCGTGCAGGTCGCGAATTGCTATCAGCGAATCGACACGGTCTTCGGGCGACTCTCCAATTCCAATCAATATCCCCGTGGTGAATGGGACGCCTTGTCTTCCTGCGTCCTCAATTGTCCGCAGGCGCTTCGCAGGAATTTTATCGGGAGCATTATCGTGTGCTCCTCCGGGAGCAAGCAGAGAATCATTGGTCGTCTCCAGCATGAGTCCCATGCTGGGAGAAACTGCTGAAAGCCGCGCGATCCACTCCGCGCTCATCAGTCCGGGGTTCGGATGCGGCAGCAGACTGGTTTCCCGCAACACCAGTTCACACATGGATTCCAGATAGCTTAGCGTGGAAGGAAATCCCAAATGCCGCAAAGTCTCGCGCATTTCGGGGAATATCAGTTCTGGCTTGTCACCCAAGCTGAACAACGCCTCTGTGCAACCGAGCTTTTCTCCGGCTCGCGCAACCTGCAAGACCTCGTCGGGCGTCATTGTATGCGCACCCGGCTGCCCCGGATCGCGCCTGAATGTGCAATAGCCGCAATAGTCCCGGCACAAATTTGTAAGTGGAATAAAAACTTTTCGCGAGTACGTGATCAGGCCTGGCTTGAACCGTTGGCGGGCGGCGCGCGCGGCAGTGAGCAGCTCCGGCAGTTCTGCGTCACTGGCCCGAATGCAGCGGTAGCCACAGTCGCGGGTGATTGGAGGAATCAACCCCTCGCCACCATGTCGCTGGCGAAGCTCCCTCACCCAAGATTCGACGTTTGCCGGCGCACTTGGCATTGAAGTCGGCGTCCCTGGCTACAAGACCAGATGATACCGGAAGCCTCACCTGCACGCGAAAATTCAGAGTTCATGGTAAAACTCAGGGTTGCAGAGAAATCAGCATTGTGAGCTGATGTGGCTTGTGCATCTGTGAAGGGCACGCGTAGAGATCTGAATTATGAGCGCCACGCATGATGATTTTCGCCGCGCCATGGCATACTTCGCCACCGGTGTGACTGTCATTACCGTTGATTATCAGGGCGAAGTCCAGGGCATGACGGCGAATGCATTCACCTCCGTCTCGTTGGATCCTATGCTGGTTCTGGTCTGCGTAGACCAGAAAGCACGCACGCACGCGCACCTCCATGCGAGAAAAAGATTCGGAATCAATGTGCTCTCAGAACAGCAGCGCGCGATTGCCGAGCACTATGCGCGACAGGACCGCGATCCCGTCCGCGCCGAAGAGGAAGCGGGAGCGAAATTCGATCGCACGCAGCAAGGAACTCCAATCTTGCAGGGCGGGCTGGCTTACCTGGAGTGCCGTCTGCAGACTGCCCAGGACGCAGGCGATCACACGATTTTCATCGCCGAAGTTGAAGATGTCGTTGTGCGAAGCGGCAAGCCGCTGCTGTTTTTCCAGTCGAGTTATCGTGCGATTGGGCCGGAAGTCGGATAGGCACGGCAGTCTGAGACCCTTGCCGCACCTGTCGTACTTACTACAATTGATAGACCCACTAACGCGCACCATCGACAGATGCAGTGACTGCTAATGCACAGCGACGTCCAGCAACGCTCGGTCGCGGCCCGCTACATGGAATTCAAGCTGATTCTAGAGGGACCTGGCGTAGGCACTGAGGCCATCAAACAAGTCCCATTTTTGGAGTGACTCCGAAATCGAGGCTACCGCCGACGGCGGATCGGAGAGCCAGCCTTGGCGAGGAACTGAGCCGGGGAGTTCTATCCGCTCAAGCGAAGTCGGGCTCGAGCGGCCAACGCCAAATGCAGATCCTTTCAAGGTTCCGAGTTCGGACTCTCTAGCGAATGCAGGTGACGTCCGAAGGCCTGTAGAAAATCTGTAGCTGCGGCCAGACCGCGAAGGCCGTCTTTGGTCATCAGGCGGCGGAGTAATCCGAAAAGGCCGATGGGCTTCTCCGGCTCTGCGGTCGCTTTCGCCAGGCCTTCCGGAATCGATTTGAAGATACCTTTGAACCATTCCGGCTCGATGCTGCCGAGAACGTGCTGCCAGAAGATCAGATTTCGTATAGGGCGAATCGCCTCGGGAGTGCGGGCTTGATCCGCGACTTTTTCCAGAATGTCGTCGCCGGCCGCTAATACTCCGCGGGCCAGTTCCAGCAGGCCACGGTCATGCAACTGCTGAAGGACTTCGTACGCGGCCAGCACAGCTTCGGCGTGTTCCTCGGGAGCTTGCCCTAGGCGATGCAGATTTGCCTGAACGGTTCGCCGGTCTCGATCACGATGCGTACGCCCGGCGCCGATCTCGACCTCGCCGTCGGCTTTCTGTTCACTGAGAGAATCATCAACGACGTCAGTCAGATTCTCTCGATGCGCACCGCGCCCGCAGAGTCTGATAATTCCGGAGAACGAGTGACAATCTGGCTTCAACCCGAAGTTACTGTTGATCCTGCACGCGTGCGCCGCAACTTCTACACCAGTTCGAGCTGCGGAGTTTGCGGCAAGCTCGCGATCGGCGCCATCGAAGTTTGCCCGACAATTCCCATGCGGCAGTCTGGCCCGCAATTCAGCGCAGATCTCATTTGCCGTCTGCCCGATCTGCTCCGTCGCGCGCAGGAAAACTTCGACCGCACAGGCGGAATTCACGCCGCCGCGCTCTTCTCAACCGAAGGCGAACTGCTCGGGCTTCGCGAAGATGTCGGCCGCCACAACGCAGTCGATAAGCTCATTGGTTTTGCTTTGCGTGACGGCACGGTGCCGCTTCAAGACTCCCTCATTCTGGTCAGCGGGCGCGCCGGTTTTGAGCTTGTTCAGAAGTCAGTCATGGCGGCGATCCCGATTCTCGCTGCAGTAGGTGCTCGATCGAGTCTTGCTGTGGAAACAGCCCAGCGTTTCGGCATGACTCTCGTAGATTTCCTGCGCGGCGAGCGTTTCAATATTTATTCGGGTGGTTGGAGAATTCGATGAAACTTCGCATTCGCCAGAACTCGGTGCGCTTGCGGCTCAATCGGTCCGACATTGAACAATTCCGCAAAACTGGCATCTGCGCGGAGTCGATACAATTTGGCCCAGGCTCGCAGTTGACCTACACGCTCGAGACTTCCTCGCAATGGACAGTAATGGACACGCGCTATGACCACGATTGCATACGCGTCCTGCTACCGTTCAGAATGGCGCAGGATTGGGCCGACTCCGACCAGGTTTCGCTGTCTCTTCAGCACTCCGACAGTAGCCGCCCTTCACTGCTGATCGAAAAAGACTTTCAATGCCTTAACTGCGAAGGCAGAAATCCTTCTGAGGATGCGGACAGTTTCCCAAATCCCTTAGCGCACGAGCCGGAGAGTGAAGCGATCGGATAAACAAATTTTGATCGAATCGCGAAATAGCCAATCGGCGCACTTCGGAATTAATCAGCATCCAAATCGTCGGACGGAGCCTCCGAAGCGATGGGCCGAACCTCAACACGAACGGGTTGCGAGAATTCCTACAGGGAAGGCGGCCAAGCTCGGATCAGCGCACAGCTGATTCGCGTAAGCGATCAGACCCACCTTTGGGCTCAGAACTATCAGCGTGAGCTGCATGATCTGCTGCAGATG
>Ga0075426_10004011_pt1 | contig 10479 bp, 11 predicted proteins | sample SoiMethybrSBSTD5_FD_75304 | JGI IMG/M metagenome (GOLD analysis project Ga0075426, IMG submission 75304) | Bulk soil microbial communities from a Populus tree surrounding site in Tennessee, USA - Soil MetaG P. TD hybrid SBSTD5 | ecosystem: Environmental > Terrestrial > Soil > Tree plantation...
GGAAGCAGTGAAAGAAGCCGTGAGGGATGTCGTCGAAGACGCTGTGGAGCAAAAAGAAGAGGCGCAACCGAAGTGAATTCTGACGCTGCTTGTTGGGAGAGGACATGTTACGTAAGCCGATCATCTCCGAACTCTGTCGCATCGCGCTCGCGTTGACGGCGGCTTTCGCCGTCCGGGCGCAGGGCCCGCCAAACCAGCCTGTAAATCGGGGTGCGCTACTGTCACAGGACTTCGAGCAGCGTGTCACGGACTATTTGAAAATGCGCAAAGCTGTTGAGGCCGGAATGCCCAAGCTCAAGCCGACTGGCTCGCCGGCCGAAATTGCGGAACACGAGCGCGAGCTGGCACGCAGGATTCGTGAGGCCCGGCCGCGCGCCCGGCAAGGCGATATTTTTACTCCGGAGATTGGCGGGGAGTTCCGCCACATCATCGAAATTACGATGCGGGGAGGGCACGCGGCGCGCATCAAGCAAAGTCTCAAAAGCGCCGAGCCCGTCCAGCTGCGGCTTGGCGTTAACGATACATATCCGGCTAGCGTGCCTTTGCAATCCACGCCGCCGGCTTTACTCCTGAACCTGCCCAAACTGCCAGCGCAAGTCGAGTACCGCGTCGTGGGCCATAACCTCCTTCTTCGCGACGTGGGCGCCAATCTGATCGTGGATTGGCTCCCCGCGGCCATTCCCTGACCTTCTTGTTTCGTAGGGAACAAATGCTTTCTCGATTCTTCCTCATCGTTCTCGAAAGTCTGCTTCTGATTCAGACTGCGGACCGCGTCAGCGGACAGCCCGAGGGAGCTAAAGATGAGCTCGCGGTTCCCGTCAAACCAGGGTCCGTCCGCTTCGCCGTCATCGGCGACAACGGAACTGGAGAGAGGCGGCAATACGAAGTGGCCCAACAGATGGCGAAATACCACGAAAGGTTTCCATTCAACTTCGTCATCATGCTCGGAGACAATATTTACGGTGGCAAACGCCCCGCGGACTTTAAGAGGAAGTTCGAGGACCCCTACCAGCCACTGCTCGATGCAGGCGTGAAATTCTATGCGTCCTTAGGCAATCACGACGACCCCAACGAGCGCTTCTACAAGCCGTTTAACATGGGAGGAAAGCGCTTCTACAGCTTCAAGAATGGCAAGGCCGAGTTCTTTGTGCTCGATAGCAACTATATGGACCCCCAGCAGCTCGACTGGCTGGACAAACAACTCCAAGGCTCAACCTCAACCTGGAAGATCTGCTATTTTCATCATCCGTTGTACTCGGAAGGCAAGTTCCACGGTCCTGATACCGGCTTGCGTGCGCTGCTCGAACCCATTTTCGAAAAGTACGGCGTCAACGCTGTTTTTTCCGGACACGAGCACGTTTACGAAAGAATTAAACCGCGGAATGGCATCTACTACTTCGTCTTAGGCAACTCCGGTGAATTGCGGCCCCACAATCTTAAACGGTCGCCGGACACCGCCAAGGGTTTCGACACCGACCAGTCTTTTATGCTGGTCGAAATTTCGGGCGATGAGCTATTCTTTCAAACTGTATCGCGGACAGGCGCAACAGTTGACTCTGGCGTTCTTGAAAAGCAAACCAACGTCAATAGTTCCGGAAGCGCAGGGCGCCTAAATCGCTCTCACTTTAGCGCTGCCTGCCGGACATCCGTTGAAGGAGCGGCGCTCGAATTCCTTCCGTTTTCGACCGGATAGATCAGGCTGGTCTGTGTCGGCAGCGCAAGGGTGGTGCCGGCAGCTTCGACTTCATCTAGAATCCGTAGCAGCAGCTCTTGTTGGATCTCCAGAAATTTGTCGCCGTTTCTGGTCAAAACATAGGCGGATACTTCCAGGTCCAGCGAATAAGTGCCCACGCCGATGAAGCGCACCGGCAGGGCGCCAGCCTCCACCTGGGAATGTTTGGCCAGTATCTTCGTGATGGCGTCGAGGAGCGTTCTGACTTGATCCGGCGTGGTATCGCGTCGCAGGTTGAATGTGAAGTGAAACAGCATTTTGTCCCGCTTGTTAAAGTTCTCGAGAACCATGGAAGAAAACTGGGCATTAGGGACGCTGACGAGCGTGCGATCCGGAGTGCGAATGCGTGTGGACCGCAAACCGATATCTTCCACCGTGCCGGAGCGATCCCCGAACCGGCAGAAATCGCCGACCGACACAGGCCGATCGCTGATGACCGCTACGCCGCCGAACAGATTCTCGATGGTCTTCTGAGCCGCGAGTGCGATGGCGAGTCCGCCCACACCGAGCCCCGCCATGATGGTCGTCGTGTTATATCCCCAGTTGGCTAGCACCGCCGTGATGGTGAGTAGCAGGACCGTTATCTTTAACACCCGCGATACTAGCGGCAGCACGGAATATGAAAAGCTCTGGTGCTTGGCTTCGAGCGCCGTTCGCAGCCTTAGAAGCGCCAGATCGATAAGCACGATGCCAAGCCATGCGAACCCCAAAAAGAGCAGGAGCGTCAGCCCCCGGCTCAGGGCGAGGCGCAATAGCGCTGACGGACCGATCCACTCCATTCCCGCCCGAAACACAGCGACTGACAGCAGCAGCCGAAGTGGACCGGCAAATCCTTCGAGCACGCTCCGATTCAGCCGGGGAGCGACGCGCGTCATCGCCGGCTCTGCCAGCATCAGCGCCCATTGTGTCAGCCACCTGGAAAGCACCACTAGCGCCAGTCCCAACACTGCCAGAGCAATCCATCGCCAGATGGGCATGTCCATCAGTTGCCAGGTTACAAGCGGCGTCGGCAGGTGCTTCTCGATCGGAGAATCGCTCGTGATCCGCGAGAGTTGCGGGATCTCCTCCACGGAGTCCGAAGCAAAGAGCCAGACTGAATAGCCGGAGCGAAGAGTCACGTGCTCCATCTGCAGCGACAGTGTCTGGTTGTTCGACCGGAACGAATCGATAGCCTCGCGATTCGGCGCAAGGCCGTCGTCTGGATCCCCAGCCGGCTTGGGACTCAGCGATGCCAAGTCAAATTGAGTGTCACGATCCAGAATCTCGGCTAGTTGCCGGGCCAGTCCCGGACCTTCCTTCAGACGCTGATCGGCCGGAAGCTTCCGCAGATCCAGGTATCGCCATGCCAGCGTGTAGTTGCGGGCGTGGCACGCTTCCAGAAACGCCACGACGGAACTCTGCGGCGAATCGCGATGCAAAGGATCCCCGGATTTTGGCGGCGCGGCCCCACCGTTGGAAGGTGCTTCTGCGTATATCCTGAAGCAGATTCCCAACACGCAGACGAGGGCACTGACGACGCCCCTCCATCGTCGAGTGAAGAGAAAAATATTACTGGCCATACAGAAAGAACCTTGCAGTTGCCCTTCCAGAAAGCCCCAATCGCCAATCGCTTTGTGACAAAAACCGCCGCACAGTGTAAATTTTCCGCTCTGATTTTAAAGAACCGGTGAGACCCTTCCCACGCGATGGACAACAAAATCCTTGCTTTCCAAAGGTTAGCTTTATTGGCCGCGAAGGTGCATAAGCGATGCCGGAGGTGAAGCCATGATTCGTGCGGAACAGGACACCGTTCTTCCGTTGCCGTTGCGCCACAGCCTCGGCGCAGGCGCGCGGTACACCGGGTATTTGCCGGCCCAGCCGTTGCAAATACGTTGCGAGATGGTTCACAGACAGAACGCTCGCGCTTGCTGGATTCTGCACGTGGTGGGTAGCGTTGACTCCAGGAGTTCGGAGGAATTACTCGAGAAGATCGAGCAGTTGCTGGGAGCCGGTCACCAATCGCGCCTCATTGTGGATCTCGATGGCGTGGCGCACATGGATAGTTCCGGTGTCGGGGCATTGTTGGCGGGTTTGCGTGATTCGCAAGACCGGCAAGCGCGGTTCACGCTGTGTGGTTTGCGCAAGCCGCTCCACGACATACTGGAACGCACGCGGCTGGCGGCATTGTTCGAGATTCGCCCGACGGTCGAACAGGCCCTCTGCTGTTAACAAACCTCAAAAATTAGGTAGGAAAGGAACCAATATGCTTTGGACGATTGCTGTGATTTTCGTAGTTTTGTGGCTGCTGGGAATGGTTACGTCGTATACGCTCGGTGGGCTGTTGCACCTCCTGTTGGTGCTCGCAGTGATCGCCGTGCTGATTCGAATCATTCAGGGCCGCAATCCCATTTGAGCTGAGCCGACGATTCGATCGACCGTGGCGGGGCGCGCCAAATGCCCCCGCCACGCTGGCCCCGCCGGAGTGTAAGCCCCCAGTCCTGGAATAGCGTAGAATTTACGTTGGTCATATCGCAGCGATCCCCCACTAAAAAACAAAATGGATGAGACCCAACGCCCCAACTGCGCGGAGCGTCAGCGCCTTCTTGACGAACTAGAGGAAAAAATCAAAGACACCATCAGGGCAAAAGGTAAGCCGGAATCGAAAGCCGCTTATGCCAAATGGCAGGCTGCCAGAAAGGCCCTCATGCGCCACATCGAAGAGCATGGCTGCTGAAAAAGCGTCGAGCGTCACCCGCCCGCTCTTCCGTTACGATGGCGTTCCCGTAGCCGCCGGCGATACCGGAACCTGCTTGGCCGCCAGGGGCCCGGCGATGGGCAGTTGAAACCATTCACCGTTGTATGCCTTGTACATGCAGAACAGCCAGAGTACGAAGCCGGCCAGCCAGATGATCATGCGGAGCGGCAGGAAAATGATCCACATATGCATCGCGAGACCCGCAATCGCGAACACAACGCCGAGAGCGATCGACAGGAGGATCCATCCCACGCTGAAAAAGACGGACTGGAAAGCATGGAAGCGAACGAACGGCCGCTTGCTATAAGGCTCCAGGATGAGGAATAGCACGCCGGTAATGAAGCCCACCAGATAGCACAACGCTCCGGCCACATTGTCGGTCATGCCGGCTGCTGCAGGAGAGCCCGGCGGTGGAACGTTTGCCGGCGCCGGACCCCCGGCCCCAGGCGCGGCTCCCATCGGCGTACCACATTTGGCGCAGAATCGCCCCTCAACTGATGCTCCACAGTTGGCACAAAACGGCATTCTCACACCTCCGGATGCCTAATCTATCCGAAATTCCCAACTTGCGCAACAGCAAGAATGCGCTATCTCAAGCCCGTCACAACTCCGCCCAACCATTCCTTATCGCAAACCTCACGAGCAAGGCAATGGAATGGCACTGTGTCTTGAGTTTGATCCTCTGTGAATAGCAATCCACCGTTTTGGAAGAAAGGCCAAGGATGTGCGCAATCTCTTTGTAAGTCTTCCCGTCCGCTACAAGCTTGAGAACGTCAATCTCGCGAGTGCTAAGTTGAGGCATCATAGAGTTTCCGGCACGAGGTAAATTGCAATCTGATTGCCACGAGACAAATGTATAGGCTTCCTTCCCGACTTCGCTGCCTATTTACTTCCATTTGCCCGAGATAAACCCCAAAACGACGCAACGAGATTGCACGTACCAATTCGGCGGATACCTTCCATGGCTATCCATTCGGATAGTTACCCCTATCCGGACGGATTGCCTTTGCCTCGCGACCACTGAGCCGCGATGCCCCATGCCTGCAATAACTTGACAAATACTGTCGGCTGGGCGATGATGGTACCGAGCCGAGCACAATTACTCTTTCTGCAGGTCTTCTGAGCTTAAGTCAGGTTATCTGAAAACGATATCTAAGCGGGAAAGGCAGGCGTGTCGTGGAAACTAATTTGCCTGTCACGGTCGACGCCCAGCTTAAGCCGGACCCGCACAAGCTTCCCGCCGCGCTGCGCTACGCCGGTTTCGATCAAAGCGGAAACGTCAGGTCCTACCTTTTTCAAAGGGTCATAGTCGGCGAAAAAAACCGTTTGATCGTTGTCACCGCGGAGATCCCCTTGCTCGTCAAGCATCATGTGCGCATACAGGACGGACCCGCTCTGTGCCTGCACGTGTTGCTGCTGGAATTACAAAGTATCGAGTTGTCCCAGCCACCTGTTTCACGCCGCGCGCTTACCGACACCGACATACTCACGTACCTGGCCGGCAGACCACAGCCCGCCCCATCAATAAAGGGCAAGCGGGAGAAGCCGCCGTCGCCCTAAGTGGCTGGCATCCTGCATGCGACATCACAATAAGATCTTGATATTCACGTCGCTTCTGATCTTTGGCTGCGTCCTCGTGTACTGCCTCAAATACTGAACTAGCTTAAATCCCCACAGGCCTCAATCGCGTTAAGCTACGGCCATGCATTACGACTACATCGCGATTGCGGACGCCTCCGTTCCTGCCGCGTCCGCTCAGGAGTTCCAGCACCTGCTTGAGACATACGCCAGCGAAACCAACAAAGTGGCTGCAGTCTGGCGCGCCTTCTCCGCGTCTGACTTAGATTACCGCCCGCACCCCCGCGCCAGCTCCGTGGCTGACATTTTAAAACACCAGTTGCTCTCCGAACGGCGTTTCTTTGGCGAATTCCTGGGAACGCCGGAACCACCGCCGGGCGAGATCTTGCCCGCGGAGCTCACTCCGGAGGCGTGCGCCGCCAGGTTGGTCGAGCTGGCGCGTCCGCGCTTGGAGTTCCTCGCCGCGCAGCCGGCATCATGGTGGCACGCGCGCGTGCGTTTCTTCGATGTGGAGCGTGAACGCATCTGGATCTTCTGGCGCCGCATCCTGCATACAGCGCATCACCGCACGCAACTTACTGTGTACTTACGCTTGCTGGACCGAGCAGTACCGTCAACTTATGGCCCGACAGCGGATGTTACTTGGCAAGGCGCCGATCCAACCCACAGCGTTGAGGCCGCCGGCCGTAAGTGACGAGTCCCGATGGTTGTACGTAGGGGCCGGACACGTCCGGCCCGGCACTTACTAGTGCGGCACTAATACTTATACTTCAAGCGTGCGGTTCTCTCACTTCATCCATCCATGCACCTTCATCCATGCCTCCAGCCGCCGGGGCCAGGAAGAAAGAACAGGATCGAATGGCGCGAGGCCCACGCCATGCTCGCCGCGCTCGTAGATGTGGATTTCCGCGGGCACGCCCGCCTTGCGCAGCGCCAGATAGAACAACACGCTGTTTTCGGCCGGAACGCCCGAGTCGCTGTTGGTGTGAAACAGAAATGTCGGTGGAGTTTGGGGCGTTACCTGCGTTTCGTTCGAGAGGCTGGCGGCGAGTTGTGGATCGGGATTGTCGCCCAGCAGGTTCCGCATGGAGCCTCGGTGCGTGTACGGCGTAATGAACGAAATCACGGGATAACAGAGAACCATGAAGTCCGGCCGCGAGCTGGTGCGGTCGATCGCCTCGGACGCGTCAGGCAGCCCGGAGTCAAAATGCGTTCCGGCCGTGGACGCTAGGTGGCCTCCCGCCGAGAATCCCCAGATGCCGATCCTGTCCGCGGCGATGCCGTATTCCGCGGCGCGGTAGCGCACGAACCGCAGCGCCCGCTGCGCGTCACCCAATTCCACCGGGTGGTGATAGCGCGGCCCCAGCCGGTAACGGAGGACGAACGCCGCCAGCCCGCGCGCATTCAGCCATTCGGCAATTTGCTTGCCTTCGTGGTCTACCGCCAGCATGCCGTAACCACCACCGGGGCACACAACCACTCCGCTTTGCACGCCGTTCACCTGCGGCAGATATACGGTCAGATTGGGGCGGTCGCTCTCGTCATTGCCCAAAGCGTCCGGGGCGCCATTCGGCCAAAGCAACTCGATCTTCGGCGCGGGCGGGCGCTGAGCATGGGCAAGGGCCGCCGCCAGTATCGTCGGAAGTATTAGCTTTCGCATGAACTACCGGCCGAAAATAAATCGGGCCCGCCGGGGATCGGCGCCGCCATCGAGCACGCCGTTCGAGATCTTGATCACTGTGGGCGCCGACGAGTTGCTCCAGTCGCCCGTGACGCTGACCTGATGTCCGAGCGCGGTCAATCTTTCGGCGGTGGCTTTCGGAATCCGGCTCTCGAGATTGAGTTTTCCGGGCGAAAACTCGTGGTTGCCGAACGAGCTGAAGAAATGTTCGGTCTGGAACCGCGGCGCCTCGACGGCCTCTTGCGGCGACATGCCGAATTCGATGATGTTCAGCAGCACCTGTAGCAGCGCCTGGTCCTGATTGTCGCCGCCAGGTGTCGAGAGCGCGAGAAACGGTTTCCCGTCCTTCAGCACGATGGTGGGGCTCAGAGTAACCCGTGGCCGCTTGCCCGGCGCGACCTGGTTGGGATGACCCGGCGTCAGCACGAACGACTGCATGCGCGTGCTGAACGGGACACCCGTGTCGCCCGCGATCACCGAAGGCAGCCACGCGCCCGAGGGTGTGGCCGAGAACACGTTGCCGTGACGGTCAACCACGTTCACGCACGTCGTGTCGTGCGCCGGAATCCGCGACGCTGTTGACGTCTTTTCCATCTGGAGCGGAATCCCGAAGCTGCCGGGGCGATGCTCCATGGATGCGTGAGCGGGATCGATCAGCTTGCGGCGCTCAGCGGCGTAATCCTTCGAAAGCAGAATTTCTTCGGGGATGCGGGAGAATTTCGGATCGCCGTAGTAGCGGTCGCGGTCGGCGAAAGCCAGCTTCACCGCTTCCACCACCGTGTGCAGGTATTCGGGCGAATTGTGGCCCATGGAATGAAGATCGTAGCCTTCCAGGAGATTGAGAGCCTCGATCATCACCGGTCCCTGTGTCCAGAAACCCGGCTTTACCACTTCGAAACCGAGGTAGGTGCCGCTGCGCGGCCGGTCGGTTTCGGCATGGAAGCTCGCCAGATCCCGATAAGCGATCAGGCCGCCGTTGTGTTCCGAAAACGCCGCTATCCGGTGGGCCAGAGCGCCTTTGTAAAAATAATCCCGGACGGCGCGCAGTTTCGCGGCGCGCTCTCCACCGGCTTTTTTCTCCACCGCCACCAGCGCACGCAGCGTGCGGGCTAGCGTGGGCTCCCGGAAGATTTCACCGCGGTCCGGCGCCGTGCCTCCGGGGAAGAAAAATTCCTTCGATGCCGGCCACAAATCGAGAAACCGCTCGTTGCCTCGGATGAATGACGCGAACTCTTCGGCGATGGGAAAGCCGCCGGCGCATTCGATGGCCGGTGCGGCCACCTGTGCGAACGACATCGTTCCGTAACGCGAAAGGGCCAAGATAAGCCCGTCAAAGACGCCCGGAACGGGGGCCGCGAGAATGCCGACCACCGGAATCGGCGGGATGTGATCTTCCTCTTCCCATAACTCAGGTTTGCGGTTCTTGTAGAACTCGACGGTGGCTTTCGCCGGCGCCGTGCCGATCCCGCTGATGGCAACCACGGGCTTCCCGGCCAGCTTGACGAGCAGCGGCATTTCGCCGCCCAACCCGAATCGTGACTGCTCGGTGACCGCAGCCGCCAGAACCGTCGCCACACCGGCATCGACGGCATTGCCGCCCTCGGTCAGGATGCGAAACCCGGCTTCGACTTCCAGATTGTTCGCCGCCCCCACCATCTCGCGCGTGCCGCGCACCGGCGGAAACATCGTGTGGCGGACTTGCGCGGTGAGGGGTAAGGTGAGCGCAAACAGGCTCACGGCAGCGGCGCAGAGGCCGCCGGCATTGTCAGCCCTCATACCGGTAGAGCGCTTGCGCGATGGTGACTCCCACGACTTCTATGCGTTTCAGATCGGTGGTGCCGACGCCGTGGCGCTCCGCCAGCAGCAGCGTGTTGTCGCAAGTCTGAAATGGCGCCGTGCCACGCTCGGCGCGCGGATTGTAGCCCATCACCGCCGTCGCGACCGAGTCCGTCGTTACCGGGTTCCTCCCGGCGATCAGAACCCCGGGCTGCACCAGGCGCAACGGTTTCGAGCGGATCCACGGGCCTTCGCCACCGGCGATCGATTCGACGCCGTCGATGATCGCGAGATCGATCGGCCTGGCCACAGCCAGATCGGCCACGATGTGCGGCACGCGGTAGCCGGGATCGTTATTGACGCCGAAATGCAGTTCCTGGGGCGCGGAGCGCGATGGCTGGCGCTTGCCGACATGGCCCACCGCGCTGCGTCCAGTAGTGGGCTTCTCGTTGGGCTCGTCGGGGCCCGAATCGTCGCCGTAGATCGAAGCTGGAAGAGTCCCGAAGCAATTCTTCAGAGAAAGCGTGACCCCACAGGTCTCATGGTTCTTGAGCTTGGCCATGCTGACGAAGACGTCGGTGTCTTCGTAGGCGTGGTTGAGATCGTAGGCCGGGTACATGTAAGCATCGGCAGGCACTTTGAAGCGCGCGTAGCGCTTGCCTTTGCCCAGATTGTTGGTATTCTCGAACTCGACATTGGGGGCGGCGCCGGCGATCGACCGCACATTCCATCCGGAATCGAGCATGTATTCCTCGAGCGGTCCGCTCAACGCCCATCCGCTCTCCACGAAGCGGATGCGTTTGGCGCCCGCGCGGCCCATCAGGTACGCCGTCGCGCCGACCAGCTTCGGGTGCGTATAGTGGGTAACGCCGAGTGGACGGCCCTTCAACCGCAGCCCCGGGCTGCCGGTGAGGTTCAGCTTGATGGTGACCGTCTTTCCCTTGACGATGCGCTCCAGCCCGCCAATTTGATCGAACA